>Ga0208957_1000802_pt1 | contig 19829 bp, 23 predicted proteins | sample RifOxyA1_FD_184029 | JGI IMG/M metagenome (GOLD analysis project Ga0208957, IMG submission 184029) | Groundwater microbial communities from Rifle, Colorado - Rifle Oxygen_injection A1 (SPAdes) | ecosystem: Environmental > Aquatic > Deep subsurface > Groundwater | place: Rifle, Colorado, United... | reverse complement strand
CGTATGGACGGTTCCAGGTCACTTGCTTCGAGCATAGCGAGTTGTCGTAGTTTTTGGGTTTGGTCTGGTTAGGTTGAGTCTGGTTTGGTCAGGTGGGGTTAGGTAGGGTTAGGTACGGTCAGGTGTGGTCTGGTTCAGTTTGGGTGGGGTGCGGTCGGGTAAGGTGCGGTGCGGTTGGGTGTGGTGGGGTAAGGTCTGGTACGGTGCGGTTTGGTCGGGTGAGGTCGGGTGAGGTCGGGTTTGGGTTGGTAAGGTCTGGTTCAGTTTGGGTCAGGTGCGGTGGGGTTGGGTGGGGTCAGGTGAGGTACGGTGTGGTTTGGTGCGGTGTGGTGTGGTGCGGTGCGGTCGGGTGGGGTACGGTCGAGGTTAGCGCTTGAGTAGGCGTCCTCCCTACTGTAGTAGGACGCCTACTCGGATACCAAAAGTAAGAATGAGAGTGAAAAGCAAGACCCCCGCTGGAGGGCTGGTCTAGCGGGGGCCTCGCCGAATGAGGAGGTTGCCATGCGAGTAATGCTAATGAGCCGGTCTGCGAAACCAGTTCTATTATACCACAAGAGAGGTAGTGGGTCAATTTGAACAACGTTCAATTTGACAGGAACAGATGCGTGAGCTAATAATGAGGTATGGTAAAGAGCAAGAAACCGCCACGGGACATCAATGCTTTAGCTGCCTACATCGTCCAAGAAGCCACGGGAGAACCTGCGCCGGATACCAACAAGAACGCTTCGGCGGCGATACGCGGGCGGCTTGGAGGCCATGCCGCTGCATTCACCACCTTCCTAGGTGAATGCTACTCGTGAATGGTAAGTCTGAGTATGGCTTTCTTCAGTGGGGTCACACTTTTGTATGAGGAACGTTCCCAACTCATGCGTTCCGGCTGTCTGCTGAAGCGCTTCCAACTCAGAATCGAAAACGCCGATCACGGTCTGGCCTTTGATTACTAGAACCTTTCCGTTGTATCGCTTCAGTAGTTCTAACTTTTGGGCCAAGTAGTAATCGTATTCCTTCTGTAAGTTTCGCATGACGATACTACTTCGCTTTACTGCTGCTTCTTGACAGGGAACATAGCAATGTAATGTAGAATGGACCCAGTGATGTTGTGGCATCACTGGGTCTAGTTTGTGAGGCCATCGTCTAGGATAGGACGCCAGGCATTCAACCTGGAAACGCAAGGCTCGATACCTTGCTGGCCCCCCACGTATGTGCGGAGAGGGTTGCCTGTCGGTACAGGACGCGGACTCAAAATCCGACGAGGGCTCATACCTTCCGTTTCAACTCCGACCCTCTCCGCCCTTGAGCGTATTCCAGATGGGGAGTATCTGTCAAGACCGCAAGACTTGGTCTCATAAGAAGGTAGAAAACCTAGAACATGCCGTTGCACTACATTTCATGTGGTACAACTTCGCCCGACCTCACAGTAGCCTTGGTTCATTGACTACACCGGCAATGGCTGCTGGTGTTGCTGACCATGTTTGGAGTGCCGAGGAAATCGTAAGCCTAGCGAATTCAAATTGACCCACTACCACAAGAGACCTAGAGAACACCAGCCGCTTTGAGCCACCCTGTGATGGCCGCGCCGATGCTCCCCACCGGCACCGCCAGCACCAAAGCGAGATCTCGGGGCGTCAGGTGGACGCTGAGACCGTTGGGGTTGCCGGTTGTTGGATTGTGCTGGAGCAGGTGAGTGTCAATACGCTGGACCAGAGTTTTGACATCGGCCTTGATTTCCTTCAGGGCGGTGTCTATGTACTCCCAGCGTGTCTCTAGGTTCACCAGGCGTTCCCCGTCAGTCGGCGCCATTAGACCTCCACCAGAGCGAATGAGACTTCGTATTCGGGACGCCTTCCTGGTTCAACCACCGCCTCCCTAACCTTCAACGTCCCTGGTAAAAACAGGACATTCCTGTCGTCGTCTTTGTTGGGTGTGCCAAGCAGCAGGTCCGCAGGCGATGCGTTCCATTTCTGTAATTGGGCTAGTAGCTTGTTCGGCGTGCCTGAGATGGCCCCGTTCAACAACTGCTGTCCGTCCGCCAGGTAAACCCGCATGGGGATTATCTTGCGCGGGTTGGGCTGTATTTGCCAACGGACACGAACGCTTGAGACTTCCGGACTTGTTGTTCCAACAGCGGAGAGGTTAGGCTTGATACGAAGCTCAAGTATCTTGCCGGAGGTCCCGTCGGGGAAGTCGGCATCCTGCAAGGGAGAGGTGGAGAAACTTCCCAAGGATAGCCAGTTGGTGTCCCTGTCCATCCTGTAGTCCACGTCCACCTTGCGAGTCCCGGCTAGGAGGTTGTTACTACCTAACTCCACGCTGGAAAAGTGCGCTGGCACGTTTGGCAGGTTCTTATCAAACTCCACCGTGACGACTGAGGCGTCCGTGTCGTCGGTGAAGCCGTCGGTCTGGTCATCGTTGACTCTGCCAAACGGGTAGAAGCGCGGCGTTTCATTTACGGCCGACTCGGTGAAACCTATCCACACTCGCCGGTGGTCGCTGAGCGCTTCGTCCACCATAATAGCTGACTGCACGTCGTCTATAGCGGCACCTGCCCCCATCTCCTGCAAGACATAGTAACGAAACTCGGTTTGACCCTGGAACTCCACCAGCTTTGCCATGACGAGGTGGAGCTTCTCGGCAGAGGCGTCCTTGACCAACATGAATAGGTTCTGGGCGTCGCCGTCCATTGCCAGCACGGTGCCCTGGAGAGCCGTCTGATCCGGGGCCAGGACCCGCATGGAGATGTCCCGCACAAGGCCTGTAGAAAGGTCCATGTCCAGCAGGCCGCCGGCACCAATGGGCAGCAGTAAGTGGCCGCTCCACGCCATGCCACCCCGGAAGTTACCCGTATGCCCAAACTGGCGGAACTCTGCTGTCAGGTTCTTTGTGATAAGCTCGTTGTTTTCGTCGAGGCCATGGCTGTAAACTCCGTCAGTCTTGGTGATGTAAAGCGTGGTGGAGTCGCCGTCAACAATCAGGCCCGTAATGGGCTGGTCGTCCTGTCCTATCGCCGTGGCGGAGGTCCAGGAACCGCCGTTAATCGGGTTGGTGCTGTTCTTGATGACGTGGGGCTGGTAAAGGTAAATCTTCTGACCACCGGAGAAGCTCTGGGCTGTGGCCCCGTAGCCTCGTACAACGGTCAGGTTTGGATTCGCAACGGCCGTCACAAGCATTAACTCCTGACCGCCTGCCGCTCCTACCAGAAGAATGTCGTTCACCGCGATAGTAGCCGTCGGGTCCGCTGAGGCTGTCAGGGTTGTGGTGCTGCTGTTGTGGGCGCCGCTGACGGTCAGACTGGTGTCGAAGATGTGATTGCCACCCCAGAGGATTTCCTGGTTTGCTCTGTTCCGCGCCTTGGCGAAGAACTTGAACCGACCAGCCGTCAGGGTGGAGGCGAGCCAATCACCCGTGGTGGGCGGCTTGTAGATGTAGGGCATAGCGCAGTCCGCAACGTCGCTGCCCCCGTACCAGGCCGGAGCAAACACCCACTTATCGTACTGAATCCCGTTTCGGTAGTAAACGTCAAGGTTCTGCGGCTCCGTCTCCAGGGTCCAGTTATCATCCCCACCGGAGTAAACGTCCCTTCCAACGAAAGCCCAAAGCTCCATGTTCAATGCTGAGGCTCCACCTGTGTCAAAGGGCGCCACGGCAAAGCCTGATGGCTCGTAGGCGTTGGGGGCGGAATCAAGCGTGGTGGTGCGGAGTTCTCTGGACAGCCGCATGATGCCAGGCTCGCTGGTGTCTACCTTGGTGGTAAGGGCAACCTTGTGCGGGTCGTCCCGGTGCAACCTGCCGCCAATGCCTAGAGTCCACTCCGACATTGACCAGACCTGCTCAATCTCAGCGGGAAGCTCCGCCTCGGTTAGCTCTCCCATGGAAAGCTGCCTGGCTCGGATGGTCTGAGCATCTTCAATAGAGAAGGGACGGCGACCGTTCCGACCACGGACAGCCATGAGGCCGTACTTGTTGGCCCCATCGTACTCCTCCAGGGTGAAGTCGTGTGTCCGACCAGCGTGCGGCATTACTCTTCTCTCCCGAACACCATACCGGAGACCGTCGTGTTGGCTGTCACGTCCAACTTGAGAGTGTTATCTGGATCAGCCAGCAGGACTCCCTTGCCCAGAGATTCAACCCTATCCACTCCGGCTGCTGCCAGCAATGGGGTCTGGGCAATGACGGTTCCAGAAGCGCCGGAGTCCTGAAACTCCAGGGCAGCCGCCGCGCTTGACGAAAGCATCCAGCCAATGAGCCGGACGGTCTTGCCGCTGGCCGGTGTCCAGACGGTCTCAGCCGTCCCCACCACAATCGCGTTGGCGTCAATCATCTTGAAAGTATCGGCCAGAGGGGGTCCGAACTTAATGCCCGGCCTGAGCTTCTGGAGCGTCATGTCGAGAGGACACCGGCCCGTGTGCGGTCAAACACGATGTAGCGGCCCGAACCGTCCGCTTCCACGTGCCAGTTGTTTCGGTGGCGTTGTGCGCCTATCCTGGGCATCATCAAGCCCTTCTGAGCCTTGAGGACTGCCACCTTGCCTGCGGCGTCCCTACCGGCGTCCACATAGCCCTGGCGGTCTTGTTTCGCGGCTCGGGCAGGGGAGGCCATCAACCGCCACAGTAGCATCTCGGCGTAGGCCACAACGAGGCTCACCTGTGGCTCTCCCACTTCGGTTGTGCCTGAGTTGGTGGATGGTCTGGAGAGCAACCCCATGCCCTCCACCCTGAGTATCCGCCCTTCTGTGGGCGCACCCCCCTCGCCAATGTCATAGTAGGGACCGTCCACGTCGTCCACGTTGTACTGTTGGGTTATCCGGTGAGGGCCTCGAATGATGGAGGTGGGTAGAGTATAGACGTGCTTTGGCCCCACCGTCAGGTATCCCAGGTCCCAGTAGACAGTTGCCCCCGCTGCCGCCTCCAGAATAACCTCTACCTTTGTCGCGTCCGTAGGGACTGTCTGGGATGCTGACAGTTGCTCCCACTCGCTGTCTCCCTCGTGGTAGTCGCCATCCTTTGTCTCACTGCCAAAGTCAATCCTCACCCGCGCTTTTGAGGCGGCGCTTGCCCAACCCCAGAACTTCGCCGTCGTGGTCACGCCTGCAAGCTCTGCCTGGTTGACTGACGGAGACTGAGTGAGCTGCCCGGCGGCACCTGCTACAGCCACTACCTTCGCTGAGCTATCGCCGTGGAACACCCGGCTTGTCTCTTGCGTCACCGTCGGAGAACCAACCTCCGTCCAGCCGGTGAAGCCAGAGGAAAAGGTCTCAAAGTCCGAATTGGAGAGCACGTTGTCCACTATCAAAGTCTCGTCCCTGACGGGTAGGTAAAGGTCAGGGAACAGTTCTCGAATAGCCTGCCGGAGGACGTTGTTCTTGTCCGCCGGGTCGTAACGGTGTAGTTCCACCGTAATGCCGCTGGCTATCTGTACAGAGAAAGCACGGTCCACGCGGCACGTTGGGTTGTCCAGGTCAGCGTTGTAAGCCGCGATGACTCTGCTTTGTCCATCGGCGGAGCTATCAGAGTCGGCAATCAGAAGATACATGCCCTCAAAAGCGTCGGTGTCGCCGCCTCCAGACAGGTTGAGAAAAGCGGTGGAGACGATGGAGAAGCCCGTGGCGTCTCCCGCCGCGGTGGTATCAAGCGAGACGTAATCTCCGATGTTCTCAGAGAGGGACTGGCGCATTACCGAAAGAGAAGTTGTAGCCATGTTTAACCGATATCGTCCACCACTTTGATTGTGAAGTACCCGTCGTTGGGAAAGCTCCGCACCGCACCGTTCCCGAACGTGACCTGTATTTCAGCCTCATAGGTCCCCGCCGTGTCATTCTGAGCAGCCGTCGGGGTATAGGACTGGCGCCCATTGACTGCGTTGCCTACGGCTCCCATGGCGGAGCCATTAATCTTCACTGTCCCAGCAGGCTTGACCCGCGTGTAGAGCTTCACCGTCGCACCTGTCAGGTCAACAGGATTGCCGAAACCGTCCCGCAAGATGACCTCCAGCGGGGGACTGGTATCGTTCTGCTTCCAGTAAAAAGTATCGATAGGCATTATGTTGGTGTCCTGATTTCCACTCTGCCAGGCCCTTGCAGAATGTCTACAGAAGTGGGGTTTGCAACATTCCCTGTGGCACTGGCGGCGAAGTGTTCAGGCCGGTACAGGACGGGCGCTATCTGCAAGTCAGGGATGTTCATAAAGTTGGCCCATATCGCCGTCCAGTGCATGTGGGGCATCTGCAAGCTGGCGTCGAACTGCTGATGAAGTGCAGGCATCCATGGCACCGGAGACCATAGGGACCACGGCAGAGGCGGCTTGGTGTCCGTCTGCGGGTAGAGAAGGGTTGCCCACGGCCTTGCCATCAGTATCCAATCACTCCCGTCGGGATCAGGAGAGGTTGCTGCTCCTGGCCTGGGGGTTGACTGGTCAGCCACTCCCGCCACGGCAGGCTGTAATTGACGACCAGCTTCGGGTCCTGGTTTGTGCCGGTCTGGTCGGCCCAATCGCCCGTCACCCCATCGCTGGCGTTAGCCACGTTCCAGGTGGGAGCAGAGTTCGCCACGTCGTAGTTGGCGTTGCGGCATCCTGTCTTGGTGATGCCTGTCTTGCTAATGGCAGCCAGCCCCGTCGCGTTGTACACGAAGTCATTGTACCCCGTCGTGCTCCAGCCTGCGTAGGTGACGGCTGTGTCGCAGTAGGGCGTCGTCCCCAGGGAGTCGAAGTCGCCCGCTGCCACCGCCGTATTGGACGCTGGCGCCGACGAGTAGATGTTGATGTTGGGAGAGCCGGAGTTGTCGTTCTGCTTGGCTGTCCCCCACAGCGATTGGGTGGCCGCGCTGATGACAGCAGCAGCCGTGAGTGCGGACGTGTCGAACAGGAAGATACCCCGAAACATGCCTGTCCACTGACCCGATGCCGCTCCGCACGAAATCAGGATAAACAACTGATTCGCCTCGGTGTCGCTGGCACCAGTACCCGCCCCTCCTCGAATGGTGGCCCAGGTCTGGTTGGCCTGAGTATGGTTCGTCCGCCCGTCCACGCTGGTAACTTCGGGGCTGGGGTCTGGCCGCACCGTCAGAGATTCGGCCCCCGCAGGCACCCACAAAGGTCGGGGCACCAACAGCCGCTCGTTGTGCCATTCCAGGGCTTGCCGCACCCAGGGCCAACGAGTCCGTACAACGTTTCCCCACTTCGCTCCGGTGCGGAAGTCGCTCTGATATTGGCGGCCGCCCAGGTCAAAGGTCACAACGTTTTCCCGAATAGCTACAACAGGCGCTCTTACCTTGTCCACGCACAGAAGGTCGCGCCCTTCTGCCGTGTTCAGCAGGGGCAAGAGCAACGGCTGATAGTGGCGGAACCAGAGGTTGTCTCGCATCAGTCCTTCTGCTCCGGTATCCACTCGGCGGCTCTGCCCCGGCCTATCCGGTCTCTGATATGCGCCTGGACGTTTCGTATGGGCGTGGCCGTCGGTAGCATTAACGTGAACTCTTGCAAGTGACCACTCCGCCGGTATCGAGTAACCGGCCGCGAACATTCGTCCTCCGTCGTGACCGCGCCCTGGTAGACGCGGACGTGGTACTCGGTTGTCCCGTTCTCGTGCTCAATGACCACCGGCAGCTTGAAGTCAATCATCGGTCATAACCCCTTTCCATGACCATACGAAGCCGGTGCCGGTTCTCCATCTCCTCGATTTTTCGCATGAAGGGCCTGCACTCAACACACCAGGGTTGCCCGCACGTGATGGCGTTACAGTTCATGCAGTATCCTCGCTGCGTTCCAGACCCAGGCCGGACGTGAATGAGCCGCTGGCAGTGACAGCAGTGGTAGGTGTCAGCCTCGGTGACGCCGCCGTAGTTGTCTGTGATTACTGCATAACCTGGAGGCTGTCTATTCACTTTTCGCTCCGTTGCGAGGGAAAAGGTAGGGTACGTACATGCCATCAATCTCATAAGGATTGTTCGGTTCCCCCGCAGACCTGTCGGGATGACGCCGCCCGTACTCGTTGTACTGCCGCTCCATCTGAGCCTGGTTCTCCTTCCACGTCTTCGCGCTAGGTCTGCCTGGCGGCTCCGCCAACTGCAAGGTAACAGTGGTATCCACGTAAGGCCGGTGGCCGTAGCGCCAAAGCTGCTGAAAGAAAGTGCCTTCACTCGGCGCCGTAACAAAGGCGGTATCCGGGCAGTTGAAGACGGTGGAGCGTATCAGCAAGAAGGAGAGCGATGTCCACTTCATTGCTTGCACGCCGCAGTTAGCAGGCAAAGGGGGGACGCCGATGGGGTCTCCGTTCGGCTCTACGATTCGAGGCGCCATAATGGGCAGGCTATGACTCTGGAGCTTCAGTAAAATATCAGGGTCAGGTTTCACGTCGTTGTCCAACAGACAAAGCCATTCAAAGCCGCCGTCCCTGGCGTGTCGGACCGCCGTGTCCCGCATTTCCTGGACGTTGACTGAGGGCCACCGGCTCCGCACGGCTATCTCCTCGGCGCAACAGTTGATGCCCTGGTCCGACGTATAGACCACCATGTCAATGACCCTCTTCCAACAGCCCTTAGACCAGTTTATCCCGATAGGCGCAATGTAGATGGAGTTGGGGCTGATATGAGGCCAGCCGTTAACCAGCCGGACTTTGTGGGCGGCTTCCTCCTTCGGAGTCCTGAACCCGTACAACTGGACGACGTTGACGGTCTTCTCTCTTATGCGGTCAACGTAGGGATGTCCCATAAGGTGCTACCTCCCGTGGCTTACTCGTACCAGGCAAACGCCATGTTGTAGTCCGTCGTCTTTGAAGCGTGGTCGGCCTTGCCGCCCCAGCCGGCGTTCGCCGTGGCCGGCGCGACAAACTCTCCACCCGGCGGAGCCACCCAGCGATAGACCGAACGGTGGTTCAGGCTTAAAGCAATCATGTCGCCCTGGCCTGGCACCGCCAGGTCAGTCCCCGTGTCGGTATAGGTCGGCTCTGTGGTGTGATTGTACGTTCCCGCCGCCTGTGCCGCCCTGTCGTCACTGGGATTTTTTAGAGTCGGCGTGATGGCCGTTCCCGTCCCGATGGCCGTAATTTGCCCCACGACGTAGAAGCTCACCGCGTCGTCGGGCGTCCCATGATTGCCCATATAGACATCGTACAGCCACATTCGGTGTGCCGTGGTAGCGTTCACCGTGACGCTGAGGGCGCTGTCCGCCGGGGCTGCTATGAGGGTTTGGACTCCCCTTGCCGTGTATGCTGGACCTGACATTTCTGCCTCCTATCTCCCCACCCCTTGCAGCGGCAGACTCCCCACGTTGGGTGGAGTGAATGCGCTGGAGGGTGGAAGTACCTTTGTCTGTACCTTCTTCTGATAAATATGGAGAAACGGTCTCCGATAGACCCAAGCCATTAGCCGCCCACCTCCTCGAAAGTAATGGTGCCGTCCATGGTCAGGGCGTCAGCAGGCGTGGTGACAAGCTCCACGGTCAGGCGGGCCGATGGAGAAAGAGGCTTCCGCGTCTCAGGTGACGGTAGTGTCGCCCAAGGCCGTCGCGTTGACCGCCACCTGTTTCGCAGTATCGTAGTTGATGCCGACCGGCACATCTGTCCATTTGCCAGCGGCACCATCCCAATGCTGGACCTGGACTTTCTCACCGGCCATTACTCAGCTACTTCAATTACGAATCCAAGTTTGATGTCCCCAACGGCAGCCAGGGTAGGCGTGCCACGGGTCACGCACTGTACCCACAACAACCCACCCTCCGGCAGCAGGTAACGCAAGCCCACGTCCTTTTCCACAGCTACGGAGTTGTCGTTAAAGGCAAAGTAGGTGCTAACCTGCGCTATACCCACCAGCCTAGAGAAGTTGCTGTCCGTCATGTCAAAGGCGTCGTTGTTTACGCCGCCCACGAAGTCGCCGTTGAACATGACAACATCGAAGGTGACGGACTGCTTCGCCAAGTCCACCGCGATGATACCCTGAACGATGCCCTCTCTCGGCACAGAGAAGGTCATCTTGGTGCCCAGCGCGTCGCCAGAGGTATAGATATTGGTGTCAACGCCGGGCACCGTGTTCAAGGGTGTACGGAAGAGTTTTGCAGTTGTTACTACAGGGCCTCTAACCTCAACGGCAATGGCCATTTCGAGACCTCCGTTGCCTAGAGGTCCATTTCGAGCATTGCTACAATGGCCATGAAGTCGTACAGATCGGATGTCCCGGCAGCACCTACAACCTCGAATGCCACCATGCCGCCGTTGGGCTTGGCCACCAACAAGCCGGAGACTTCTGCCTTCAGCGTGACACCCACAGCCACCTGCGCGATGTTGTCCATCTTGGTGCCGTCAAAGGGCACCCAGGCAGGCGTCGCACCCACGAGGGTCGGGTTGTTGACAATGTAGAAGTCTCCCTTTTTCTGAGAGCCGTCCAGACAGGTCTTCGTGGCACCGGTGTAGTCGGCTGTAACGGCTGTCTGAGGTCCTATTGCCGCTGCTCCCACGATGGAAACACCGAGGCCGGTGGTGCCAGACGACAGGTGGGCACAGGCCAGGATTGCCACGAGGGTCTCACTGGAACTGGCATTGTAGAGGCCCCACTCAGGGGAAGTGGTGGGCATCGCGGTGGCGGGCGCCTTGGCTGTTCCCGCCGACATGTCAATGCCGTATAGCTTGCCGGCCGCTGCCAGTTTCGCGTAGGGGGGGAGAGCCTGGCTTACGAGGAAGTTCCCGAACTCGTCCAGGCTGGGGCTATGTAGCCCTCTTGCAAGTCTTTGCCATGAACGGACTACCGCTTCTAGGAGTGCCATGTTTCTCACCTCGTCTAATCTAGTCTTGGCTTACCCTTGTTGTGGTATCCTCAATCAGTCCTGACAGGACAGCCCCTTCACGCAAGAGGCGGATTTCGTTCAGCAAGTCCGTGAGGGTGGTTTGGTCAGGCCTGGTGGCATATGCCATCTCAGTGTCTCGCAACCGCCAGTCGTGGTCCCAATAAATCCAGACCTCGCCGGTGTCGTATGCATAGAATGTGTCGCGGTCCAGCGGATTGCCTGGCTTTAAATCAGTAGACAACCCCCTGAACTGAAGGTTTTGCACGCCCCTCGGCCGGGGACGCCTTTCGTTTGACCTGTATGGGTCTGAGACCATGATTTTTCTCTCAGTACGGAGCGCTCAGGGAATAGGCCCGGTCCGCCCTGCCTGCGCCTCTCTCGTACACAATGATGCACGTCACGTCGGCCCCATCGCCGGAGATAATCTTCGCTCCTTGCTGGTGATGCTCCAGCACCATCCAGTTCAACGCCGCCACCAGATGCCCCCAGGTGGTGGTGGGTGTGCCCGTCGGATGCCAGCGAAGGGTATCTCCCGTAGGGCAGTAGATGTGGATTCTCCCTGCGTTCTGAGGAATCGTAGCACCAGCCGTGGCTAACGACTCAGCAATGATTCCCAACGCCAGGGACTCAGCAGAAACAAACTGACTACGCTCCTTGATTTTCGTTTCAGCCACTTAGGACCTCCTGGGCCTCCCTGGCCTCGCGCTGCCTATCTCTCACGTAGGCCCGCATTTCACCGTCCGTAAAGCCCTTTGGTGTGTCGATTACAGGTATGTGATGTCCAACCAGCCAGTCCCTTACGGTTCCAGGACGTTCTTTATTCGGCCACCGACGGGCCGAGAATAAAGCCCTCGTCATTTTGGCCTGCATCACGGGCCCATCATGGTAGGCGTCCAGAATGGCTTGCTCGTCAGGGTCTATCGGATTGGCGGCTGGAGCAGGTGAAGCGGTTGGAGCGGGTGAGACCGACGTACTCTCAGTAACAGCACCTGCCTGCATCGACTCCCAGAGCAGGTGTGCGTTGGAGACCCGGTGCCCCCGAATCCCGCTGGGATGAATGTTCTCTCGCCCGCACTCGCAGTTGACCCTTTCGACCAATTTCCTCTCCATTGTTGCCTCCGGCCAAACGCCCTTTCGGGGTATCAGCCAATCAGTTTGTTCTTGTCCAGGTAACGTTCTATGTTGGCGGCGTCCGCTATTTCGCGGATGGGACGAAGCGCCCCCTTGATTACCTGCTGGTAAGGAGACTCGGTGAGTTTTCTTTTGACCGCATTGACCCTGGCCTGCACTTCCTCCGTGGTGAAGCCAAACCACCGCAGCCACTCGATTCCCCCCGCGACCAGGCCGACCACGCCCTCCACCACGTCTTGCAGGTCAGTACGGTCCAGTTCAGTGTTCTCCCCATACCGCCTTAGTTCCAGTGAGGAGTTGATAGCGGCGTAGCCCAGGGTATTGCCAGGTTCTTCCAGGAGCAGGTCCTTGCTATCGTCCCAGCGATCGTAATCGAAGCTAACCTGTGTCATGTAGCTCCTCTTTACTCACCACGGCGTCAAACAGCCAGCGGAGCCACCAGGGGGCGGGTTTCAGCCGCCCCCTTTTCATTCCTACAATGCGCTCCACGTTGACGCTCAGGAAGTCGCTGCTGCGCCCTCTGTTGGGTTCCGGCACCTTCTTCACCACTCCCTCGTGCAGCAGCAACGAGTCTACCTTGCCCCGGTAATCAATCCATTCCTGAGCGCTAAAGTCTCGGCCTCCAATCCGCAGCGTCAAGGTGCTGCGGGTGAAAGCCACACTGGGCATCCCGTCTGAGACCGTCAGCCCAAAAGCGTCGAGTTTGTCCCTTCGCGCCTGTGGGTCTTCTACGACCTCCAGCAGCACCCCTATGGGACGCATTTTGTCTCTGACCAGCAAGTTACACTCCCAAGAGCACGACGGTGCAACAGAGCATCAGCGGGTCGTCTCCAGACGCCCCCTCCGCCGCCTTGTCTATGTCGATGGTCACGACGTTGCCTGGCTCAATGATGCCGGTTGCGTCGAAGGCCGCAGACACGTCGGCCCGGTTCAGGTCGTTGTCCGCCACGGTCAGGGCCGCCGCTGTGATGCCGTCCGTCGTGGCAGTGGTGGTCTCATCGTCAACGCCGGCACTCACGTCTATGGTATAGGTGTCGCTGGTGTCAAGAGCAGGTGAGGAGGTCCCGACGGTCCACCACAGATACTCAATCACGTTACCCACGATGTTCTGAGGCACCATGAAGGAGCCTCCGGCTGCTTCGCCCGCTGTTCCCAGCAGCACGCCAGTCCAGTCGGCGTTCTGGTCAAAGACAGCCGTGCCATCGGTGACAAGGTGAACGTTGATAGTAACCTCTTCGGGTATCTTGATCCGGGCGTGGACTTCCGAGGTGCTCACCGCGAAGCCCAGCACTTGCACCAGGTTGTTAGCCCCGGTGGGCCGGGTAGCGGTGATGTCGCCAGCCGTGGTGCTCAGGTAATAGGTGCTTCCCTGAGTATACGGGGCATCGTCGTCCACGATGACAGCCGACGTACACATGGCAATAGCAGCGCCCGAGGCTGCGCTGTTACAAGCAAACGCCTCTGCGAACTTCGTGTTGTCGTCAGCGTCGGCCAGCTCCCAGTCCGTCCCGTCATAGTAAAGGGCATCCCCCGCCACGACAGCGGTGGAACCCATGATGCCCGTAGTAACCCCTTGTGCTCGTCTTACTTTCGGGTCTGCCATTTTAATCTCTCCTTGGCGTTCAGTGGTTTCAACTACGCGCTAGAGTTAAGCCGTCGAATCAATACCACCTAGAGCAATCACTTGCTTTGTGGAGTACAGGATGGCCTGCACATACACGAGCATTCTGAACTCGTGGATTTCCTCATCTCGTGGGATTCCCAGGTCGCGCACACGCGGCTGGAGCACCGGGCCGTGGTGTAGGATGGTATAGCCCTGATTCTCCTCGCCTAGTTTAAGGGCAAAGATAGTCGTAGCTGTACTTGAAGGCCAGGTGCTGGAGTCGTTGTACTGCTCGGCGTCTGTAATGAAGTTGTTGATGATGATGGGAATGCCATCGTAGGTGCTGACTTTATGACCGAACGACTCAATGTTGTTGAGAATCAGCCCCGAACCGGCAGCACGCGCCAGCGCAGTCAGTTTCCGCCGCATCGTGCTGTTCATCAAGAGAATGTCCGGCTTGGTCCTTCCATCGTCCACTTGGTCGATGGCAGCGTCGAAACGCGGCAGGGTAAGTTCTGTCTCAGCAGTGCCGGGACCGTCAATGGCGCCGTCGTCCATAGCCATCATCCGAGTCTCAGACCGCAGCAGAGAGTCCAGGCCCTCAAACTCAAGCGCATTCACTTCCGGCTCACCCTTGATAACCAACCGGGCGAACTCCCGCGTGAGGTCCTTCGCCAACCCCTTCATCAAAATCGATTGCGGGTCCTGAAGGTTGCTGCGGGTTTCCTCGATATACATGTCGATGCCAGATTGCCCGCCGACGGTGACAAGGGAAGCAGTTTTCTTGTTGAACGTGGGTTTGATAGTCTGCCAGTTATCACCTACGGCGTGGGTAGTGGAGCCACCGGGAAGCGTCAGTTCCCGGTTGTAGATATAGGCGTTGCCAGTGAAGCTCTTGAACTTGAGTCTCGTCATCAGGGCATCCTGAGTGATTATCTCCTCAATAATGCCCTTTGATACCTCGTCGCCCGCGAGCTTTGCGTATTCAGTCAGTGTGTCAGCCATAGTTTTGTCCCTCTAAGAAGGGCTTATCCAAACACCGGGGATTTCTTTATTCCCTCCCGGTGCTCCCTGATGCCCTTCGCAATTCTTTCTTCTGGAGTCAGATTAGGTGATAGCCCTCCGGCAGGGGAGCCAATGCTCAGGTCATGGATACCTGCCTTAGCGTCTGAGGCCTTCTTACGAGCCTGCGCCGCTGCCTCTGTTTCTTTCACCGCGACCTGTGCCTTTGCTCTCTCCGTAGCCCGCACCAGGCGGCTTGCTTGACTCACTACCCGGTATAGACCGTGGAGGTCTTGTCTGGCCCGCGCATCTTGCCAGAGGGGGGCCAACACCGATACGTCGTTCTCGCTAATCACTACCTTGTTGTTCTCGTCAAGCAACACTTCACCCAGGTTCCTCTCTGCCTCAGAGTAGTTAGCCTCCCAGGTGCGGGTACCTGCCATTTGCCGTGCCTGCTCTGTGATGGTGGCAACATCTTGCGCGAGGGCTTCAGTCTCACCGCTGGCCGTGCGATTCGCTATCGCAGTTAGCAGCGCTTTCACTCCCCCCATGTCTTCCTGGAGGTCCTGGAAGGACTGAGCCTGGCGCCTGCGCCCTTGCTCGGCTTTGAGGTCGTTTTCTACTTTTCGACGAGCAGACTCCGATTCCTCAAAGCGGTCCTTCCAGTTAACTTCCTCTTGCTTCGCCTGCTTCTCACTAGGCGCTTCCTTTGAAGTCTGTTCGTCCGGTCGAACATCGTCCCGTAAAGCGTCTGGGATTAGCAGGTCTTCGTTTCCCGTGGTCATAGCGTATCTCCTATGCGGGGAGTCCTCTGGGGAGCGCCGCAAAAGAAAAAGGCCCAGAGACGTATCCCTGGGCCTGACGACCATAATGGGGTTGCCGCTTTATTTGAGAATTACTTTACAACCACTACTTCCTTCTTGTCAAGTTTCACTACACTGTTGACCATGCAGCCCCCGTTCTGGCGGAGAACACGCTGAATGTCCCGGTTTTTCGTCACTCCCATCTCACGCAGCACCTCCCAGCAGCAACGGTAGACCGTCTGGTTCCCAGGTTTGCACATTTATCTCACTCCCACCAGGGGCCACCGCCCCTCCCGTATTCGCCGTTCCTGCTCAGATATTAGTTTCTCTTGCATGATCTCGGACATCGGCTTCGTGATGTACTCCCACTTGAGCAAAGCCCGTTCTAGACCAGGCCGCACCTTCCTCATGGCAAAACGCAGGCCATCCCGCTCTTTCTCCATCTCCCGTATGGCACCAAGGTTTTTCTGCCGAAACTCGCGGGCTGCCGCGCCTGAAAGCGCCAAGTATTCATCCCACTTGCGGCCCCACCTTTCAGAGAACTTACGTTTGATTCTAATTTCTGCCTCCCAGTATGGCTTTATGGTTTTCTGGTCGTCGTAGTATTCCTGCACCGTTGGAGTAAGAGCGCCGAGCCTGGTGTTTTCCTCGATGTACAACTGGTCTTCCGGGGTCTGCTCCGCTATCCAGGCATCAAGCTCAGCCCACGTCTGCTCGGTCATTAAGCCGTGCGCTTTGGCCGTAAGTTCGTTGAGCTTGGCATAGTAGAAGTCGGTTGGGGTCTTGGGGTCCTGCTCGTCAAGGTCCTCGTACAGTTCGTCCCTTCTGCTGCGGAGAATCAGAGACCTGTCTTCCCTCCTTTTCCGCCAGTCAACGGGAGAGAGAAGCCCGGACTCCATAGCGGCGTCATCGGCCTGCTGTTGCTGCGTATACTCAACTTTCAAGTCTTCGGCCCGCTGCCTCTTCACAAAGGTGTCAATTCCCTGTTCGGCTCGCCGAGCAATTTCCTGTTTGATATTCTGCGTCACGCCTGGACTGGCCTCCTCATAAGCCTTTTTCTGAGACGGCGACAGGTCCCGCCAGGCGCCGACGCCGGGTATGCCCTGCTGCCGCGCCCAATTCGCGGCATCAGCATCACGTTCCTGGAAGGGCGTGTCCCTTTGAAGTGTTGTGCCGGCGAACTGAGCGACCGCTTCCTCGACGATTTCCTTTCCCCCAATGCCACGCCTAAGCCCTGACACCACCTCCCCGGCCGTCAGGGGCAGAGTGCCCTCCAGGGCATAAGCAAGGCTCCTCAGTATTTGTTCAGGCATCTTGCCCTTGCGAATCTTCTCCCCATGGAAGGTCCGGTTCGAGATTTCGTCTACAGCCGTAGACAGTGCCGGACCAAGCCGGTTCTTGAAGAAGAAGCCGATGTTTGCAAACGGCACAGGCACTGAAGACCAATCAACGTCCCTGGGGGCTATTGCCTTGATGATAGCTCGGTAAGGTCCGCCAAGAGGAATGCGCCTAGTGCCAATCGTTATACTGGCAAACTTGCCGCTGACCGGGTTCATGGCATCCATGGCAGCTTGCCAGGGGTCTTTACCCGTTAGCAGAGCCGACGTGACGGCGCTCCCTACCGACAAGGCCATGGTGCTGCCGTAGAAGGTCGCTACAGCCTTGAGCGCCAGCAACTCTTGGGGTTTTAATGCCTGCCCCGTAACCAACTTCGCCAGCCCGGTAGTCGCTTCTCCAACGAGCGCAGCTGGTCGAGTCAGGAACGATATGGAGGTTGGGACAGACCGTATGGCAGCGGCACGAGCCGGTGAGAGGCCCAGCCGCGCCGGGTTCCACATTGGGATTGCCTTGGTCGAAACGTCTGCGGCCACAAGGTGAGCAGCGTCGCCCGTTATTCCTGATTTCACCAGCCACAGCAGGTTTTTCTCGTACATGGCAACCGCTTGGCGAGTAACAAGGGTAAACATCGCCTCGTTGACCTTGGTGAATCCAGGAACAAAGCGCCACAGCCCAACGGCAAACTCCTTCTCAGTGGTCCCTATGGGAATGCCACTCCAGAAAGACCAGTCCTCATAAAGCTGGGGGTTCTCCCGGATGGCCTTCGCCATGGTATCGGACTGGAAGCTCCGAAGCAAGTTCTTCTCCCGTGCAGCGTTACGCACCGCACCCAGGAAACGAGTTGCCGTCAGCTTGGGGTTGAACAGGGCAAATAGGGGAAGCTGGACTCCCATGAGAGGCGATATGTCGCCAGCGAAGGTCGTCTGCCTGAGTCCTTCTAGAAGCCTGACCAGGTGGCTGTTGGAGCGTTGCTGCAACTCCCGCACTTGCCTGACGGCAGGCCCTTTGTAGTACCGGAAGATGCCCTCTGAAACCAGTTCATACCCTCTCAGATTGGCCGCTTTATATTCCTTGCGTATGCGGTCCAGTTCCGGCACCAGCGCACCCACCTGAGTACGGAGGCCTTGAGCCTTACCAGCCTGCTTTCCCACTCTGCCCGTGATGACCAGCCCACGGCGCTCCAGAGCAGCGGCTTGCAGGTGAAGCTCACGAGTCTGGCCTGACAAGAACGACAACTCAGGACCCCACTCCTCTGCCAGATCGTCGATTTTCTCCAGCATAGGCTCGGCACGCTTCTGAATACGCCTGACCTGCGTGGCTGTCTTCCTGACCTCAGCAATCCCCAGCCTTTCTCTCCGCTCAGCCGTATCCAGTTGACCCCTCAAACTGCGGATGGTCTGAGCCAACGTGTCCCGCGCTTCCCGTAAGCCAGGGTGCGTCTCATCAACCACCTCCACCAGCGTCTTGCCGCCGGAACCCTCCTTGAATATCTCTCTGCCCGCTACGTAAATCTTAGACTCGTCCATGGCAGTCTGAAGGATGCGAATGTCCGTAACGGGCACAAACGTCGGGTTCTCCTTCCAGCGGTCTGCGGCGGTCTCGAAGATACGGGTCTTCATCCCTCCCCGCATTGCCTGGCGCATCTCCGTGGTCTGCATCAGGTCAAGAAGGTCCTCGTTCTTATCCACGTTGCGAAGGAACACACTGCCCTCCGGCACCTGGAACTCCCCGACCTTGCCGGCCAGTCCGTACCCATCAACCCATTGAGCAAACACGTCGGCGTTTCTGGCTTGCCACTCGACCAGAAGTTGACTCTGTTCGAGGGTCAAGTCGTACAGTTGGGGTCTCTGGGCAATATCCAGTAAGGTGCCGGTGAAAGGGTTGCGTTCAGCTTCGGAACCTGTGAATCGAATAGAAGTCTTATTTCCAGCTACGGCGCCACGTCCGAAAAGGTTGGACAAGCGGGAAAAGTAGGTTTGGCGTGTCGCACCCCACCTGGAGCCAAGGACCGCCTGTTCACTGTGACGGGCATTGTGGGCTGTCCTGACCTCGGGCACCAGTTTATTCGCAGGGCGGAGGTAGGACTGCAACTGAGAGACCCCGGGGACTTTATCCAGGAAGCGCCCGACGGCGCCAGGAGCATCAATAGCCTCGAACAGTTCGGCTTTATTCAACGCATCCGTAATAGCTGGAGCAGAGGGAATCTCCGGCTCTGGCCCCACTGGAGGCCGGACAGAGGGAGGCGCCGCTGGAGGTTGAGGCGGCACAGTCGGCGGCGTTATCTCCGCAGCGCCTTCCTTTAATACAGGTAATACAGGCGCTTCCGGCACTTCTAACCTAGCATTAAGCCAGCCGGGCACGTCGTTCATGGTAGTGCCCTCTGGCATCTGTTCCGCGAGGCGTAACCATTCAGTATTAGTCGCCTTACGCAGTTGGGTTTCAACCTTCGCCGAAAGTCGCCCTGTTCCAGCAGCCCATTCAATCCCATGTAGTCTTTCAAATAACTGCTGGTCAACATCTTGAACGAGTGCGGCAAATGCAGAGCGAGTAACATCATCCAGTTCAGGTCGAACCGCCATTGGTGCTCGTGCTGGCGCCGCCTCCGGCGGTTTGGCAAAGACCTGGTTGAAATCCACCACCGTATCGTCGCCAAAAGCGTCTTGGAGTCTCTTCCCAACCTGCTCACTTTCAGGAACACGAATAATTACCCCATCGTGCCCCTTATCAACGATGAGCTTTCTCATACGTTGGACATCCGCTGCATCCGATGGTGCAAATGACAACCAACCAGCTTCACGGGTTAGCGCCAACCACTGCCTATCTGTATCGATTACCAGAGGGTTGCGAAGTGAAACAACCACCTCACTAACTTCGGGACCAAACGTCTCTGCAAACTCCCGCTTGGGCGTAACGTAGGTCGCTTCCCCAAAAATGTTCTCCTGAGCAAAATGCGGGTCGAAAACACTCTCACGGGTCGGTCGCCCATAACCACGAAACATCTGACTACTAAATGGCTCACCAGTCTTCGCTCTAGCCAGGTTGGGCAGCGCAGCCTCCGGCAATACTTCCTGCTGTTTCAAAAGATTCTTGGCGTACTCAACGGCCTCTTTTTGTGTTGTAAACCCACCCTTGAGGACCTTATAGTTCTCTCCCCCTGGTATTATCAGACCAAGCGAGCCAGGT
>Ga0208957_1000798_pt1 | contig 19950 bp, 35 predicted proteins | sample RifOxyA1_FD_184029 | JGI IMG/M metagenome (GOLD analysis project Ga0208957, IMG submission 184029) | Groundwater microbial communities from Rifle, Colorado - Rifle Oxygen_injection A1 (SPAdes) | ecosystem: Environmental > Aquatic > Deep subsurface > Groundwater | place: Rifle, Colorado, United... | reverse complement strand
TATGCCAACCTGAGCTATGCCGACCTGCGCTATGCCGACCTGAGCTCTGCCAACCTGCGCTATGCCAACCTGAGCTATGCCAACCTGCGCTCTGCCGACCTGAGCTCTGCCGACCTGAGCTATGCCAACCTGCGCTCTGCCGACCTGCGCTCTGCCAACCTGAGCTATGCCGACCTGCGGGATACTATTATGGCGGACATAAACTGGCTGGCTTATATTGGTATTGTGCCTGATAAGAAAGGCGTAGCTTATGCCTACAAGATGACTAAATCCAATGGCGATGGGCCGTTTAATGGTGGGATAGATTACACGGCAGAGACTATTTTTGAGGTAGCCGAAATGGACACTGATGTGAATAGAGATTGTGGTGCGGGCATAAACCTATCCACATTTAGATGGTGTTTGAATAACTTCACAGATAAAACCTACCGCCTGTTTATGATGAAATTCAATGTCAATGATGCTGTCTGCCCGATTGGGTCAGACGGTAGGTTCAGAGTGTTAAAATGCTCTAAAGTCGGGGAGTGCGGCTGGACAGGGAATCTTAAAAAGGCGTGAAGTCGGGAGAAGTGAAATACCCCAGCAGATATCAATACAAATCTCATAGACAATACCAAATTGCTCTCAGGATATGGAGAGTAGAAAACAGGAGGCGATTAAATGAAGTGTCCTTTATTGACTGATAAAAACTATGGCGAACAATTAGAACGGACGATATTAAAGGGCGACTGTATCACGGATGAGTGCGCTTGGTGGGATGAGAAGCACGGGCACTGTGCCATTCTCACCATCGCAAGTCTCAGAATATCGGGGCTCGTTAATACACGCCCCGCTTGATAATCGGTAAAATAATCATAAATGGAGGTGATAACGAATTATGAAACTTAGTCTAGGTAAGATGCTCTGGATTGGTACACAACCCGTAGACTGTTGCCAGAAATCAGTGAACGAACTACACGCCCGGCTGGTTAAGGTTCTGTGCATAAATGACCACTATGCTAAAGTAGACTGGGGAGATTACGATAAGTTTAGAAAGTGGCTATTTAATAGCAGAAAGTTTATTGAGGAGGTGAATTAAGTGGAAAATCAAATAGTAACTCATATCAATCGGGATTCCCGTTATAGGGTGGTGTTTGAGCAAGCGGCAAGCACAAAAGGGGTCATCGGGTTTAAGGTAGAAGCTAATGGTGATGACCTCAATCAAGTGAGTGAACAAGCCGAGGGCTTGCTGAAGTGGGCAAGGGAAATTGCCCCCAATATCGGAATGGAGGTAAAATGACAAGCCAAAGAAAACAGGAGATAACCAGATCTGCTGTCGTAACAGTTGAGGGCGAGGCGGAGGTCAATCAATACGGCGACCTAAAGTTTTATGACACTGAGGGGAATGAGCATAAGATAGGCATTAAGCGTAGTAAATTGTTCGATGCGATAATCCCCGGTAGGGCAGTTAAGTTGGGTTATGCTGTCTATATGAACAAGGAATATATCTCAACAGCCGAACTCTATGACGGGCAACCCGCCGACCCCGCACCCAAAGCCACTACAACGGGAAAGGGAGCGGGGTCGCCAAATAAACCTAGCCAACCCGCAATGGGAAAAGATGATTGGGCCGAGAAGGATAGGATAACCAGAAAATCAATAGAAAGGCAAACGAGTCTTAACGCCGCCGTTGAACTAGCCAAAGTGGGGATTATCAAACCCGACCAAGTTCTGCCATCAGCTAGAAAGTTCGAGGAATATCTTGAAGGTAAGGAGGTGCAACCAGCAAAAAGTAGATTAGTAGAACAAGCAAAGGGAATGGATTTGAAATCTGTTGATGAGGAGGATTTACCACCGTTCTAACAAATGAATTATGCGCTGGCGTCTCGGTAAACTATCGGCGTAGTGGAACGGAGCGGAAACAGCCGAGCCAGCAGCGGGAGCTTTAATTGGACGAAATAGACGTAGCATTATCTAGGCTTGAGGGCGTTAGAAAAATTGCAGGCGGATGGCAGGCGAAATGCCCCTGCCACGATGACAAACACCAATCTCTTAGTGTGGCGGAAAAAGATAACAAAATTATGCTTTACTGCCACGCTGGTTGCCAGTTTAATGATATAATCAAAGCGTTGGATTTACTGCCCGATAGAACAAGCGACACACCTATTATCACCAATACCTATGACTATACTGATTCCGATGGGAATCTATTATACCAAGTTGTCCGTTATCACCCCAAATCATTTAGGCAACGTAGACCCGACCCCGACCATAGGGGAGAGTGGCTGTGGAATCTTAACGGCATAACCCCTACGCTCTATAAGCTACCTGAAACTTTGCAAGGTATTGCAAACCATCAACTAATCTTCATCGTGGAGGGGGAGAAGGACGCCGATAACCTACACCATGCTGGGCAGATAGCCACTACAATCAACGGCGGGGCATCTAGTAAATGGCCCCCCGAACTAATCCCTCAATTCCTTGGTGCAAGGGTAGTTATTATCCCTGACAACGATGAGCCGGGCCGTAAATATGCCAATTATGTCGGCAACCTGCTCTATGGGTGGTGTTCGTCTTTGAAGATAGTCACCCTGCCAGTAAAGGATGTTTCGGATTATCTCGATAGTGGTAAAACCATTGACAACCTTCTAAATATCTGCCATAATACAGATGAGTATATCCCATCAGGAGTCATAACACGGGATGAGTTTAACTCCTGGCGTGGTGTCAATCAGTATTTATGGAAACTTCTACTGAAACAGAAGCATTACAAAAACAAGAAATACAAGGAATACTCCCTCTAAGGGAAATAGAGAAACACCCCCCTATAACCCCCCGTAGAGTTAGTAAGTCTTATTTAGATATAGAACTAACTGATAAAGTAACGGGAAACGATGAAGTCGCCGACCTTTTTATAGCGGGAAATCTAGGCACGAATCGTAGCTAAATAAAAATAAACCTTTCGTAGTTACAAGAGTTACAAGAGTTACAAAACGAGGCTAGCATAGTTACAAGTAGCTACGAATTTCATAGTTACATAGTTACAAAGGAGACTAAATGTCAGATACCTTAATAGATAAAGTTCGAGAGTTTATAGAACCTATCCAGGGTAGAGACATTGATATAAACTACTTACGGGCAGAACTTAAAATTGACCCTGCCAGTAAAGCCTATGATGGTTTAAGGGTTATTCTTTACCGGCTTGCTGAGGAAAGGAAACTTAGACCATCTGGGAAGAGGGATGGGGTTTACCACATAGTTAAACCGGCTTTACCTGTTAAGGTTTTCGTTCCTGATAGAGAACGCCGCCCTCCCTTTGAGCTGCATTACCCAGCAGACTACGACACAAAACAACCAATGTCCTTTGCAGGTGATGTGATTATCCGCGAGGGTGATTTAATCCTCATATCAGGATTAAGCAATTTCGGCAAAACTGCGCTGTGCCTAAATTTCTGCGGAGAGAATATAGATTCTAACCCTGTGTTAATGGGTAATGAATACACCACATTGGTTGAGAATGAGTATGTTCCGACACCCCGATTTATGAACCGACTGGAAGCTATGGACTGGGTGAACTGGGTGGACGCTGAAGGCAATGACAAATTCACCCTTTTGCCCGTAAGAGATGACTACGCCGAGCACATCGTTAAGGACAAAATCAACATCATAGATTGGATAAACATTGACACTGGTGAACACTACATGATAGGCACTATTTTGGAAAATATTAAAAAACAGTTGGGTAGAGGGATTGCTATAATTGCCATCCAGAAAGCCGAGGGGGCGACAGCAGGCAGGGGGGGACAGTTCACGAAGGACTTTGCCGACCTTGAGATACTAATAGACAGATTCGGTGATTCCGATGTTCTCTTGACAATTGGCAAGGTTAAAGAGTATAATAGTCCTGTAATAGGCAAGAATTACGCTTACTCCATCGGCAAGGGGGTTAAGATACTGAATTTCAGGGAAGTTAAGCGATGCTTTTCTTGTCATGGGACTGGACTAATCAAAGGCGAGAAGTGTGAACAGTGCTTGGGTCATAAATGGGTTGACGCTTGACAAATAACTAGAAAGGTGCTAGAATGAACTATGGTTAAAATCGGGCAGAAACATCAGGGGCAACGGACACTTCAGCACAAAGCAGATAGGTTATTTTCTGCGCTGGTAAGAAAAAGGGCAGATAATAAGTGCGAGTATTGTGGATTACAGAAAAACACACTACATTGTCATCATGGGGTAGTTCATCGGCGGTATCTCAACACTCGTTACCTATTGGATAACTGCGTCTGTGTCTGTGTTGGCTGTCATAATTACCTGGGGGATTTCCCCCAAATAAACACAGAGTTTTTTATCAAGCGCATAGGCACTGGCAAAATGGAACAAATCCAGAATCTGGCAAGGGCCATAAATGGCAAGTTTGACTATACAGAGGTAATTAAGGGGCTGGAAGATGTGCGTAAATAGCAATGAGACGCACTACAATCAATTTTAAGGCGCATTAAAGGAGGAAGTAATGGTAATGTATAGGCCGACCTGGTGTGAGGACAAAACTTGTAGCCCTTTATGCCAAATGCCAACCTTGGGTGGCGGTCAATGCCGGGGCAAATTGGCATTGCCCTCCGACCACGTGACGAAAGCTGTCAATACAATGTCAGAGTGTATGTATGACAAGGTGACGGGTTCAGTTCATTCGTTTGCCATCAACCCCGATGATATTATTGTTGAAACATATCTCGGCGGTGAGGCAATGAGAGCAATGGGGGTATCATTGCCCTCAGCTATAATTGATAATCTGCCAAAGGGAGGATAGAGATGAGGTTGTTTTGTAATTTGGACCTGCATAGGTGGGGAAAGTGGCAAACACATCCCTTTAAGGGGAATTGGATTACTAGGCAATGTCTGAGGTGTTTCAAACACCAAGATAAGCGCTTATTCTAGGGAGGTATTTTAATTGAGTGACGAGCTTCGCTGGTATGGGAAAGTCTTATCGCCGGAATTAACCGAGATTAGCATTATTGTCTTGAGCGACCTGCACTATGGGAATCCATACTGCTCAGTCAATCACTTCCAGAGGACGGTGGATTTTATCAGGGACACCCCGAATTGCTATTGTTTCCTGAATGGCGACCTGCTAGAGGCGGCCACTAAAGCGTCAAAGGGTGATGTCTACACACAGAAATTGACCCCACAAGAGCAGCGAGACGCCGTTGTAGACATTCTCTTGCCCATAAAGGACAAGGTTCTCGGTGTTACTACTGGCAACCACGAAGGCAGAATTTACAACGAGACGGGCGTTGACTTGACTGCAGATATCGCCGCCGCCCTGGGCGTGCCATATAGAGCCGAGGGGATGCTCTATAAATTGTCATTCGGAGACGGAAACGATAATCACAAAGGCAAAGCCTTTGTGTTCTGGTCTTATATCACTCACGGCTATGGCGGGGCCAGGACTAAATCCGCTAAAGCTGTGAAAGTGGAAAGGGTCGGAACGTGGATACCCCGGTGCGATTTTGTTGCTATGTCACACGACCACGTGGTGAATGTAGCTCCCGATGTGGATTTTGTTCCCGATAACAGGGGAACATTAAATAGCGATGGATTCCTATCGGGTAAAATCACGGCTCACCGGAAGATGTTAGTTAAAACAAACGCCTATTTGAGATGGGGAGGCTATGCTGAAATGGGGGGCTTTCCTCCAAGTGACCTGACTACGCCACTAATCCAACTTCTAACGCCCCGCTCTCGACTTTGGGAAACATATCCCGATAAGGCTCGGCAGACTGTCAAGGTTGTGGTGTGATGGATAAGTTAACAAACTGGCTTCCCGATGATGATTATAAAAAGCTGTGGGGCAATTTAGGCTTCAACTAACTGGAGTATTCCAGCCGTTTAATCAATATGGATTGGATATTTTTATCCTAGGGGCAATACACGAAATTGTTAAACTAGCCGAGGACTTTTCACTCAGGGTTAGGGGACAGGACAAACCAATCGATTTAAGCAGGATTAGGAGGAGAGATGAGAAATTATGAAAGCCTGACAGATGCGGAACTAGAACTCTACCGACAAAAGAATAAAGACTATACTCAGGGCGGGGATACTTACGGCAATTTCAAGAGGGTTTCCATTATCCTGGCATTATATCCTAAGCTACAACTCTCGAATCCACGTGTGGTAGCTATGGTCTATATGCTCAAGCAACTGGACGCCGCACTCTGGATGATGTCCGAGGGATACGAAGGGGAGGTGGAAAACATAGATACCAGGCTGACAGATGTCCACGTATATGCTAAAATTATTAGAATCCTAGGAGATAAATAATGCTCAATGAATATGCCGGGCACTGGATAACGACATTTACTGGTAGAAAATTCCACTATCTTTGCCCCAATCCTAATGAGATTTGCATCGAGGATATAGCCCATGCTCTTGCCCTGACGTGTAGATTCGGAGGGCATTGCAAAGAGTTCTATTCCGTTGCCTATCACTCTTATCGGGTAGCTATGATAGTGGATAAACAGGATAAAATGGCGGCATTGCTTCATGATGCACATGAAGCCTATTTGCATGATGTTCCTCGACCGATAAAGAGCGATATTATTGGCTATAAGGAAATCGCTGATAGGGTGCAATCTGTAATCAATAAGGCGTTTGGCGTAATAGTCTATGAACCTGACCACTTGGCTTATGCCGATGATGTTCTGTTGGCAACCGAGGCTCGTGATATTATGCCCACTACACAGGATTGGCTAGAGTTGCCACTTCCCCTCACTGCCCCGATACAACCAACAAACTGGAAATTGGCGGAGAGAGTATTCTTGGATTTCTACTCAGAATACAGGAGGAAATATGTGTAAACATTTCTGGTTGATAGACAGTAGTAATCATGGGCGATGCAAACTATGTGGCGCAATGAGATATTTTCAACATGACATTGGTAGAGTGAAAAAATATGGGGATACACTATCACCATTTGAAAAGAGAATTATTAACGGGTTTACTCCCCAACACGATTATTACTGGCATGGTCATATTGACAATTCGCACGAAATAAGGTAGACTATGGATAGAGTGACATACTGCAAAGATGCTACGAAACTACTCAAGAAAAGTGTTATCTGCGGGAAGGATTGCCCCATCTACGGCGATTGCCCCAGGCTTATCATGGAAGATGCCAATGATAAAGCAATCGGGCGGGCAATTAAAAGATTGTTGGAGTTGACGAATGAAAAGAAATAGAATGGTTCTCGTGGAATTCGCTGATAGTAACATTGGGCACGGGTGGGAACACCCCGAAGCCACCCAAGATGGGTTGGCTTTTGTCCGTGCAGTCGGCTACCTGAAATCAGAGGATGACGAACAACTCACTTTGACAATGGCATTGAGTGACCTCGGGTTGATATTCGAGAAGTTTACCATACCGAAAGCTAGTGTAAAATCTGTGAAAGAATTGAGGATGAAGTAAATGGAAATTAGCGATGGGGTTGGCTTATCCGAAAAGATTGAACTCAAACCAAAACCTAATTGTAAGTATTGTTTTGGCAAAGGATTTATTCGGGTTATCCGCCCCGATTTAGATACTGATAAATTCAGGGAATTAAGACCATGTTCTTGTGTCAAGGCGATTGTTAAGGTCGACCAATTAACGACCGAGAAAGTAGCTGAACAGAAGATTGTTAGATAGGAGGAATGATAATGTATCCCAGAATAACCGAGTTAAACGGCAAAAAAGCCTTAGTGGGTGATGACCAGATGCGTAGTTACAAGGAGCACATGACACAGAATCATAGGGTTATGTTCTTGAGTGGGGTGATTTCTGGCGAGACTGATTCCAGACATTTATTATTAGCTATGGATTCCCTATCTCATGACCCGATAACAATAAATATCACTTCACCCGGTGGGGATTTGGATTCTACATTTCTCCTGATTGACACTATGAGACTCATCCAATCACCAGTGATAACAATCGGTGAATTCTGTGCCTCAGCAGCTTGTTTGGTTCTGGCTTCTGGTTCAAAGAGGTATTTATACCCCCACGCTAAGACTATGCTACATTTAGCTACGGGACAAATGGGGGGTGATTATAAGGATTTCGCCATCCAGCATAAGTTGATGTGCGATTATCAGGATAAGATTGTTGATATTCTACGAGCGGCTGGTGTCAAGAAAAGTAAGGAGGAAATCCTTATTGACATTGACCGAGATTTCTGGCTTGAACCCGATGATGCTGTGGCTTATGGTCTAGCAGATGGAATCTTAACACCAGAAATCTGGAAGAGTTGGTTTAAGGAGGAGTAAAATGGGAGAGGTGATTTGTGATAATTGCGGGAGATATGAAAGCGAATGTCGGTGCGGATTAATGGAATTCGAGAATTGGTATAGACCGAAGCCCACTAGAATGGAGAGATTATGGACAATCCTTGTGGAACATACCGATGGCGGTAGCTATCATAGGCACGCCACCCTCCAATCTGCCGAGACAGAAGCCGAGCGGCTGGCAAGACTGCCGTATAATGTGAATAAGGAGGTCTATCTGTTTGAGTGCATCGGCAGATGTAAGGCAGAGCAACCATCTATAACATGGGAGATACCCAGATGAGTAGTTTTACCACCCCCTTAGTGGCCAGCCCCTTACCGGATGGCAGAAGATGGAAACTCATTAAGCCCTTTACTTATCATGTGGGTAGTAAGCATAGTCGGTTTATAATTAAAGTCCCCAAAGGGTTTATAACAGATTTCGCTAGTGTGCCCCAGATGTTATGGTGGTGGCTTCCATATTGGGGGAAGTATGGGAAAGCTGCCGTAGTGCATGATAGACTTTACCAGACACGAGAAACTAGCAGACGGATGGCAGATTTGATATTCTATGAAGCTATGCAAGTGGAGGACACTCCGAAGTGGAGGGCTAAACTGATGTATTGGGGGGTGCGCTTGGGCGGGTGGCTGGCATACAAAAAGAGGGGGCTTTAACCCCCTCTTAATTTATCTAGTGCAACACTATGTCTTTACGCTGCCGCCACTAAGCCGTGTGCTATTAAAGCATCTTGGATAGCATCAATAATTCCATCAGTTGTAGCATCCCCAGAGTTTGGAATATCGTCTATTCTAGCATCTACTACTCTTGCTCCAACTACTTGATTTGCTCCATAATAAATATTACCACGCATCGTGAGGGATGCTAGGTTCGTATCACCGCTTGCTACATAGATAGCTGCGTTCGTGGCTCCCTCGGTAGGAGCAGAGGCTATGTAAAGTGTAGAGGCTATCGTAATCGTAGTCACATTTTTAGTGATACCAGGCTCTATTAATAACATCTGAGCAATTACACTGATAGTCTCAGCAGCTGTCTGCGTGACGATGGAGTTACCGAAATACGAACCGATTAACTTGTTTGTATCTGCTGCTGCTCCTGTTAATTGGCCATCAAAATGATTAGCATGAGCAAAGTTATCAGCAGCATCTGAGGTAAAATATGTGTAGAAGCGATTTCCCAAATAGCCTAGCACAGTTCCTCCATAGGTAGTTATCTTTGAACTTATAGTAACGGCTGGTATGGTCCATGTCCCTGATGCAGTCCAAGTGCCTTTGGCTACCGAGGAGTCCAGCGTTTTATTATCCAGCTCCTCAGTTCCAGCAAGAGTAGCGAATGTCCCAGTAGCACCTGGGAATGTTAGTACCACAGCACCGACAGTAACAGTGGATGGCAAGGTCACCGTTCCAGTAAAGGTCGGGGAGGCAATTGTTGGATTAGTTACCCAAGCGGGAACTCCACCAACAACCTGAAGCACTGCATTAGTTGAGCCTATTCCCAACCTTGATAATTGACTAGCACTAGAGGCATAAATTAAATCTCCTGTAGCCTGAGAATTACAGATGTGAAGCCCCACTGCCTCAAACTCAGCTTGGGCCAATTGAACGCCGACTGTTGCATGGACGAACTCATTTGCCATTTTACCTCCCCATAAAAGCCGTTAAAAAACCTATCAGATACCCAATACCAAATATCAAACTGGTAATTGCCAGAAATAGTGCTAGATTGGCTATTGTTTGCATCCTTACCATATTTTCTGGAGAACATCTGTGAGCCAGGTAAAATAAGCTACCAACCCATCAATGCCCGCCTTAAGTATTTTATCCAGTTGGGTATCTGTGCTTGCATAGGCTACTTTAACATAGCTTGCCATCCCAAATAGAGTTACTACTGAGACCAAGATAAACCACTTATTCTGCCACAATTTTCTTATCATTTCCTCAAATCCTTTATCAGTCGTTCAATTCCCCAGAGAGTAAACAATAATGCCAATCCCGTTTCCGTGTAGAGTATCCACTTGACATTCTCATAGACATAGGCAGCCCCTTGAATGATAATCAAGACAAACATTCCAAGCGTAGCAAATCCTACTGCTACGGCAAAAATCCCGAACCATTGTTCTTTAATTCGTTCCCACATTTTAACCTCCTAAAAGTAGAATATCTTGGGGATGAAAGAGGTATATGTCACTGTAATATAAGCATCGTTGCCATAACCATATCCCTGCCATAAGGCTTCATTGACTCCAGTAGGGGCTGTGTTATTTATATCAAGGGAGGTTCTGATTGCAAAATAATTAACAGCCCCATTGCTTATTGCTGCTATGCCGGTTGCGTTCAATGAGATATTGTTAAAAGCGTTCTCCGCCCAAGCGGTTGATGTTATATTCCCGTAGGATGTTGTCTCATCCAACAAGTCTCCATAATCAGATGCGACCAATGGGTCAACTAGGTCTATTCCCGAAACAACAACAATATCGAATTCATCAACAACGGTTTTGCCTCGTCCATACAAGGAAATAACAGCAGAACTGATTATAGCATCTGCGGGCAGGGCAGAAAGGTCAAACTTAAGAACAGCTCTGTCAATTGAATAATATCCACCAGGAAGGTTAACTGTTTCAACATCCGGGATTTCTTGGTTTTGGATAGCAATCCCTATTGCTGCATCATGAATATTGGCATAAGTATCATAATCTGCATTGTATACTACGCCCGAAATCGTGTCATAACTAATTAGGGTTGCCATTATGGTAACGCAAACTCCAAAATTACTAATAACCCCTTAGCATTAGTAGTAGAAGCGGTGGTTACATCCACTCTCAAAACATCATTAGTTACTACATCATCATAGGTCGTATTGATAGTCCCGACTGTCCCCACTGTTCCCCCAGAAGCAATAGAGATAGCCGTTGAAAGCATATCTATACTATCAGTTACATTGTAAATATCAATCGTGGTGGCGTTGGTTGTTCCAGCTGTATTGACCATTGCTTGCGCTCTGGTCAAGTTCATCCCGCTAAATTGTAGAGGGATGGGAATATAAACCTTGCCATCGCCCACAGTAACATCGGTAGTGGCATCCACAGCAATTATCCCTATCCCTCTTGGGCGTGTATCTACATAAGTTTTATTAGCTGGCTCATATAATTTAGTCGGTGTTGGGATATTCCGTAAGCGGGGGATGAGAACATTGTTATCGCCGTGTCCGGTAAAGATGCTTGGTAGAGTAGTAGAATCTCTGAGATTAACTCTGAATTCCCACCGGATGTTTTCATCAATAGTATTGAGCAGTCGCCCCGATATAGAGGTGATATAATAAGTTGCCCCCGTAAATGGAGCTCCTATCACTGAATTAGTAACTAAAATATATCGCCCGATTTGGAGTCCTGAATAGAATGTTCTTAGCGAGACTTGGGTGGTATTGGCGTTGGGTGAAATGTTATCTCGAGGATATTCAAAGCCATGATAGGGATATGTGGTAGAAAAATCAGGGCTATCAGAAAAGTCGAAACTAGCGTGTGGCCAAGCCGCCACGTGCTGATAATTCAATGCTATTAAAGAATCGACCCACCAGATTCTATCATTTGTTCTACCCAGTATTTCCAGTGCCTCACTGAGACTGTTGTTATTCAGTTGCAGTGTGGTAGTATCGCCCTCGTAAACTTTGCTCGCTGTCACTATGACGGCGGGTAGATAGGTGGCAAATAAATCCGTTATTATTGCTAATTCCGTTCCGCTAAATGTCCCCGTAATCCCCGTGGTGTCGTAGACAAGCTTAGTGTAGTCGTGAACTACGCAGTCATAAATATAACGTGTGGGAGTCTGCTGCCGTGTATTTATTTCCCTAATTTTGCCGGAGAAAATAAAGGTGTTTAGGCTAATGTCAAAAATTTTAACAACATCATCGAACGCAATAGTAGCCGTGCTCTCAATGGATATATTGAATGTCCCGACCTCACCGAGAGCATAAGAAAATGAAGCCCCTGCCGATACCTTATCGGTAATATCCTGATTATTTAACCAGATATTAAATGCTCTATCTGGGTCTACAAAGTAGAACGGGAATAAATAGGGGAACGGCATTTAATCTCCTAAGTAAGCTGAGCCCTGTATTCTCTATCAAAATGTTTACTGACTATCTGGGCGATTAGAGAGCCGTCCAAATAAATGTTATTCTGGATTTTATCGCTATTCCCCACTCCGGATAATGGGATAATGGCTTCTGCCCCAGATTCGCCTACCATCGCCAATGTGGGTTGGGTCACTATTCCGCCATGTGCAAAGCCTGGGATACTTGGATTCCCTATCTTATTTGCCTCGTTGCTTATAGCACTAAATGCGCTAATAACACCGACGGCTGCGGCTATACCAGCTGCCAATTTTACCCATCCTGCCGGCCCCATAAGACTATGCATTATTATCAGGGCAGTATTGATAGCAATAATGGCTTTGGAAATCTGAGAAAACGCAAAGAGCAACCCCCCGGCTCCAATTAAGACACCGCCAACAGCCAACAGATTTTTAATGAGATTGGGATTTGCTTCGGCCCAAGACCCAACTCTGTCTATAATTTTTGTGACCCTATCAACAAATGATGCGAAAAGGGGCAAAAGATTCTTCCCGATGGATTCGGATAAATCATCCATAGCTGTTTTAAGAACAGTGAAAGGATTGGCAGTGGCTTCAGCAGCACCAGCAACGGCCACCTGAACACGTGTTAATATATCACCCGTATCAGCAAGTGCCCTTTGTGCGTCATTTGTTTTGTAAGTATTTTCCTGTAATTCTGTTTGGGCGGTAGCTAATAGCGAAATTGCCTCTTTTTGATTAAGCAATGTCGAGGAATTTTCTTTTTCTGTATCTATCAATCGTTCTTGTGCAGAAATTAACGACCAACTGGCATCTCGGACTCTACGTTTTGCCGCTTCTACTCTATCATTGGCTTCTTCTAAATCTTTACTACCATCTATTTCAATTTGTTTTATTCTGTCCTCAGCGTTCGATACTTTTTCTCTTGCCCTCATTAAATCTAATTCATCTGATTTGGTATTTCCAATTGCCTTTGAAAGATTTAATTGAGCTTCGACTAAATCAATAGTGGCATCTCGCCTCTTTTTTTCTAAATCTTGTGGGAGTCGAGACAGTTCGGACTCGGCTTCCGTTAACCCTTCAATGGCATCGCTTTGTGATTCTTGTGCATGAACCAATCCTTGCTGAGAATCCCGAAGAGAACGCTGCAATCCCAAAAGACGCTCTTTAATACCCAGGGCTTTTTCTTCTGCATTAGTTAAATTGTCCCGTGATTTTTTTGTGTCGTCTTGCGCTTTTGTTAAACTATCTTGAGCAGCGGCGATGTCTTTTAATTGGGGGAACATTCTTATAAGAGCCATAGTGTCCCCCTCTAAAGCTCTCCCAAGAGTTTGTGCGGCAGATTTCAAATCCATTCCCTTTGATGCTGCCAAATCAAGGGCGGTTGGCATTATTTTAAGTGCTTTATTGTAATCCCCCGTAACCAGGATAAGTTCGTTTAGAGCATCCCTTTGTTGGTCATCGGATATTCCCGTTTTCCTCTGAGTGGCTTTAATGTTTGCTTCCAGACTATCTTTTACATCATCATAATTAACACCTACATTTTTGAGTGCAATAGACAAACGCTTTATGCCAACTTCTTCGTCTGCGGCTGCCTTTGTTGCCAGTCCAAGTGCCCCCACAATAGCACCGCCCGCAGCCATCATCCCAATCCCTACGGCCTTGAAGTTCTTATTTATGTTATTTGTCTTCGCTTCAACATTACGAGCAAAATCACCAATAGCAGCATTGGATTCGCTAATGCCCGCCTTAAATTCGGCGGCATCTGCGGTGATTTTTGCTACGAGCTCAACCAAAGTTTCTGGCATTCTACCCCTTGTTTGTGAAGTAACTTATAACGCTAACGATTATTCCAGTGACAGTTCCTGATATGCTCCCCGCAATACTGGATGCTTTTCTATCCCCGCTTTTAAGGGAAGCTATATCATCGTCATAGTCTTTACACTTCTCGGTGAACTCAAATGTCTGCCTGGCGATAAACTCCAAAAGAGGTCTATCTTCCATTTCAGAGATACGCTTTTCATAGTCTAGTTCGTAATTGATTCCGTTGGGCATAATAGACCTCCTTTAACTGGACATTGCCATAATCTCACTGAGAGTTGTAGACAAGAGACCAATTTCCTTTAGTGTGATAAGATGCCCTACCCCATCAAGAGTTAGGTCGGGATGATTCTCCTTGAGCAAAGCATAAACCAACGCCCTTATCGTGGTCATTGTTTCTGATTCAAATCTTTTGCCGAGACTGCCCAAGCTAAATCCCATCGTCTTTTCTATATTGGCCAATGTGGTCATATCTATCGGGGGTAAAGTGTATTCATTGCCGTCAGCTAGTTTGATTGACTTGGCTTTCTCTTCTGCTAGGATGTTCTCTTCCATTTTCTCTCCTTCACTTTGCAATAACGTGCAAACTATTTATCGTTCCCTTAATTCTTTAGTGGGTAACGTAATACCCCTTTGATTTGCCATTGTCTCTAACGAGTCCTCTGGTTTGGGATTGCGTTCTGGCATACCGCTGCCCAGAAAATCCTCCGCTTTGAATATCTTAGAACCTCGCTTGCGGGGAATGGTGTTATAGATGGCTGCCATCAACGAAGCGGTAGAGTGTTGGCGGCGATATTCGTCTACGCTCTCCTGGTAGTATAATTCGTTTAGAAGTTCGCTGAATTGGCGGGGGGTGAGTCTTCCAATCTCTTCTCGTGTCCAGCCCAGCTTCCGTGCCAGATATACAACCGACTCTGTATTCATGCCCTCCCTTCCATTATCCCCTCTCCCACAATGACAACCTCTTCGTGTATCAGCGTATCAAAAAGTTTCTTGTAGTTAGAGATGATCATTCCCTTCCCTTCCCAGTAACCCTTGCCATTATCAGGGTATAGCCTTACGACAACCTGCCCGGGAACATCAAATAACCAGTAGCTTCGTGCCGTGAGTCTCCATCCCTTTAGTTTATATTGGGCAGCGGTATCCCTGACTGAATCAGCCAGAGTTAAATCTAGTGTCCAATCAAGAATACCGCCCAGTGAAAGCCTACCATTATGGAGGCTGCCTAGTTTGCCCTTCATTTGATAAAATATTCCAGTTGTGCTATACTCTATTATGGAGGGATAAAATGAAAATGGGGATAGAAAATTATCATATTGTCATTTGTCGCCAATGCAACAGGCCATTTGAGCTTAGATACTTGGAAGATAGAGATGATTACTATGCAAAGTATGAAGATGAATTGTGTCCCTCTTGTAGACTTGATAGACTAGCTCACGAAGGCATCGCCAAATTTGCTTTTCTAAAAGACGCTACCATCGTTGGTTATAGCCTAGAAGATATATCGGTAAATCCCGAATTGCGCTATATTGAGGTAAGGCTTGCTAACGGCGACTTCCTTAAAATTGATACTAAAAATACTAGATGGTTACATAGTTAAGCACAGGGCAATTATCCTTTAGGCATCCGGGACTTGAAGCGCACCCGTGCCCTGGAAATCGTATGAGTAGGTAACAATCCCATCGCTGGCTGTAATCGGGTGTGCCGCCGTGATAATCACCTTACCTATCCAGTTTTGGGAGGCAGTAGCAGATTCCCCTAGTGTCAGGTAAACTTCAGAACCTATTCCTAGGGGCACTCCATCTTTGAAACCCTCGAATGCACCGCTCCACCCAGAGCCTCCGATGATGTAACTCTTGACTCCGGCATCCGCAAAATCGGTTGTCTCTAGTGTATCGGCGGTATAATCGAGAGTCCAAGATTTCAAACCATCCAGTTCGGCTAACGCCTCGACATCATCTATGTCAAATGTCCCATCGGCTAAATCAGTAACTTGCCTCAGCCCTACTGAGATAAGTGAGCCATCCGATGCCGGAGTGGCTAATCTAATAAAGCATTGTTTCCATGTGGTTGACGTTAATGCGGGGAGACTTAGAATCTCAATCGGTGTAGCACACAATGCGGTATCGTCAAGTAAGAGGGCCATATCCCCCGCCGCCGTAGTAACACTTGACCTAAACCAGAAATATATCCCGTCATAGGCAGTCAGGTCTTTTGAGATAACCTCCGTCATCATCAAGGCTGATGCCCCCAGTGCCGTAGTAGTATCTCTCGCGGCATAAGTCCCCACCTTGCCCGTAACTGTGCTAATGGAGCTTGCACCATCTCCTGCTACCCAGACATCCTCACAATCTTCAACCAACAGGGCCCCGCCATAGACGTGTCCTGCTTTACCTGCAATATGACTCATAATTCACCCCCGAATGTATTTTATTTATTACGCAGCAGCGACTGTCAAAGCACCCGTGCCCTGGAAATCGTAAGCATAACCTACTATCCCGTCGCCGGGTGTATTCGGGTGAATACCCACTATTAATGCACTCCCCGTCCAGAATTGGTTAGCCGTCTGCGATTCATAGAGTTTAATAGTTACGGCAGCACCCGCTATGGGCAGGGGGGCACCGTCCTTAAACCCCTCGAAACTTCCCGACCAACCGCTTCCCCCAATGACATAGGTTTTTACTCCGACATCTGCGAAATCCGTTGTCTCTAATGTGTCCGCCGTGTAATCCAATGTCCAGGACTTGATACCAGCGACCTCACTCGCTGCATCAACCTGACCCGCTTTACCCGCCACATGAGCCATTTTATTGCCCTCCCTTTGTTATTGTTCCTATCTATCACTAAACGCACCACAATCAATTTTAAGGCGTTTTCGCCCTCTAAGTGGTAGTGTTGTATTGCTTGATACCATATCGCCGTTCTAGCTACGATTTTTTAGCTTATGTAAACCGCTATTTAACATAGGGTTACTTTACAATTCGTGTGTATTTTAGGTATCGTCTACCCAAACTCGGTAGCGTAAACTTATCTGATAAACCCCCGTCTCCATATCCCAAGTTATCCCGGACATAAACTCTCTCACGCATTTCATCGCTGTATATCCGGTGACTGTCAAAGAAGAATCGTCCATAACCGCCAGGACTAAATCCGCCAGGGTGGTTACATGGGCTACTGATGTAGAACTAAAAATGTTAACCCAATAGGTTAAGTCCTCTATTATGGTCTGACTCTCAAATGTCCCTATCGGTCTATTAGTTTCTAATCCGAAGGTTACATAAGGAACTGTCGCACTCTGTGGAGATTTTACGTTGTAGCATTTGGTATCAAAAGTCGTGAATACCGCCGTGCCGTCTGTCGTTAATCCCCCATTAGTTGTTGACCATGTTGGCTGAGTAGTGGCGTGGCTTGTGCCAGCAGTAGAGCAAATGTAGGTATGAGAGTTATAGGATGTCGGTTTGATAATATCTCCCGCAGCCCGCACTACACCCGAAGCCCAAGTGGTAGGATAAGTCTTGAGCATATTGAAGTAACCGACATTTACAGCGTTTATCACTCTTTAACCCCTTGCTTTTTTACCCGACATTCCTTACATCTTTTCGGCGGAGCAAGCTGGCGGTCTGAGTAAAACGCCTGCTCGCCTTCTGACCAATCGAAGTCCTTTCCGCATACCTTACACTTGATTATCATTTGAAAATACCCCTTCTCTTTGTCCAATTACCTTCCCCATGTGCGGTAGTTAGTTGCTGGTCTATTGATTCAGGACTTCCACCTTCTACAAGAGCAGCAGAGGTTGACCTTGCTACAGTTACAGTAACATTAGTGCTATACTCTATGGGATTTACAGAATCACCGTTCTCGTCAACTGCAACCAGATTCCCCCCCGTAACATTGCAATCAGTTGGGTAAGCCCTGTCAGCAAACTTTAGCTTGGCATTTTCTAGCTTGGCGGTGATACCTACTAATACACTCCCGCCTAAATCTTCCTTGCCCGAGGCTGACAAAAGACTGGGATAGGCCAGATTCGCTTGGTTATCTTCCCAGTTCCGTATCTGATTTACCAGAGACTGGATAGTGATTTCAATTCCATCAGCCTCTGGTACTGTGATTATTCTAGGACTGACTATCGGGTTTACCTGAATTGTCATTGTATTCTTCCCACTCTTTTATATAACCCTGAAGTTCATCTATCTTGTTTTCTTCTTTGGCTATACCCTGTTGAAAGGCAATGATGTTAGTTCTACACTGAAGGACAGCAGCCCTCAATGGGATTAATTCGTATTGCGGTTTATTCATTTCACTCCTTATAAAACGATGCCATCGTCTGTTCTGGTAGCATTGACAGTTACACCAGTATTAGCCACTGAAGTGTCCTGCGACCAGGGAACAATACTTGAACCAGCACCACCATACTTTCTAACCACAGTTCGGATATAGACAGTTTGGGCTATATCTTTAATCAGAGTATTCTCAATGGTAGTGCTTGTGGCTGCTTCGTCAATTATAGGAACATAGACATTCCAACCAGTTTCGCATTGAGTCCCCAGTGTTCCCACAAGTGTAAATGTTGAAGTCGCCCATGCTGAATATTCGGCTAAAACCTCAGAACCATCAACAGAACTTACCACCCTTAAATAGCCAGCATCAGGAGGGTCTTGCCCCGACCAGCCATCTATAATAGCTTCGTTTACAACCACTGTAGTAGCATTAGAAAGATGTTGTCCGTTTAGAGTATAGGTATCCTTTTCAATTGCCCCGCCATCAGTTGCTAACATAAACATTGCCACGCTATCACCACTGGCAACAGCCACCACTTTACAGGCAACCGCATTAGGCGGATTTACAGTCGTGCCATCGGATGAGATAAGGGAGAATTTCTGTGCATCATCGACATCATAGTCGGTTATCCACACGCCCCTAGCACCGAAGAATGTACCTCCTGCGAATGTTCCGAAAGGAGAGGCTTTTACAGGAGCATAGGAAGGGTCAGCATAGATATACTCCTCGCCATTATCACCATCTAGTTGTTCGGTGCTTCCTTCACGACACACATATTTACAGACTTCATAAAGGTGTGCGACAGTATCAGTATTCAAGTCAATTTCTACATCGTAGTCTTTAGTTACGCCACCAAGAGTTCGGGAGTAGGGGCCGGAAAATCCGAAGGTCATTGCTCCTGCCCAAGTAGATACAGTCGCCTGAGCGGTGGTATTGTTAAGGTCAAGTGCGGTAGCCAAAGGAACTGCCTGCCTACCAGCGGTTAAAGTAATCGGGAAGTGGTCAAACAAGGCAGCATTGCCAGCTGTAGGATAGTAGCGACAGAATACGATAACGTTTCCGCTATCTATCGTAGTTCCCATTTCCTTAACTTTAATGAGAACATCAAAGGCATCAATACCAGTATCCCACCATGCCGTCAGTTTTTCGTCATTCTGAATAACATAGATAGTATCGCTTGCACTTGTCAGCGTGCCTAGTGTATAGACATTGACATAGAGGTTATCGCCAGTTGTTGATACCGCCGACATAGCCCCAGCTAGAGTAGAGTCAACATTGATGTTTTCCGTGCCGTTGTCAAACAAGTCATCGGCAGCATCGCACCTAATCCATAATGTCTTTCTAGTTACATTGAAGGCAAGTAACTTGCCCGTATCCCCAGTAGTAACACCTGCTACCGCCTTGCCTATATCTGAAGCGTCTACATCGGCAATGGAAGCTAGAGTAAGTAATCTAATACCCGTAGTG
>Ga0208957_1000797_pt1 | contig 19952 bp, 28 predicted proteins | sample RifOxyA1_FD_184029 | JGI IMG/M metagenome (GOLD analysis project Ga0208957, IMG submission 184029) | Groundwater microbial communities from Rifle, Colorado - Rifle Oxygen_injection A1 (SPAdes) | ecosystem: Environmental > Aquatic > Deep subsurface > Groundwater | place: Rifle, Colorado, United... | reverse complement strand
ATACCATTCCCCGATTGACAGAACAGTGCTGCCTGTTCCTGTCCAAGTGAAACTTGCACCAGTACCTAAAGCGAACCTAATTTTGTTTCCTGTTCTTAAAACAGCAAAATTTCTTGTCCCCGTTGCTTGAGGACCAAAAATGTATTGGTCGCCTGTAACTGTTGCAGGCTGAAACGAAATAGATGCACTTGCTTGAGTTGCCGCACTAACTGCGTAATCAAGTTCGTAATAAATGCTTGCTGAACCATCATTCGTTATTGCAAGATTGGAAGACGCCTGCTGATTAACAACGTTAGTGAAAAGAAATTCTCCATTAACATCAGTTCGACTCAAAACAGCTGAATTACCGTCAGTTGAATCAGTTAAAGTTATTGTTGGATTGGATTTAGAGATTTGTAAATTTCCTGTAAGCGGATTATTTGAAGTGTTCAGCTTCAAAAAATAATTATTCATATTTGCGTCAAACACTGCCCAAGAAGTCATCCAATTACTGTCAACAGTGACGGCAGGAATATCAGCAGTCAGTGCATAAGGATTTAAATCATCCTGAGTAATTTCTTCAGAGCCAGCCATGAAATAATTAAAAGGCAAATTAACGTCAGCGTTCAAGTCAGCGCCTTCCAAAGAAGCACTGGAATAAGTCACGCTTCCAATAGCAGGATCTCCTTCATCAATGCATCCACTCGCTAAAAAAATTAATGCAAGCAAAGTAATTAATTTCAAATTCATTTTTTTTCACCTTAAATTTTTAAGCATTAAAGTTTTAATGAGCAATCCATCCGCAATTAAATGAGTAATTACCCCAAAACCTAAAGCAAAACCAAACCAAAAACCAAAAAAATAATTAACAAGCAAAGCAAGGCCTAAAACAAAACTCAATGAATGAGTAAAGCCTCTGTGCTTTGAAATCAGCATAAATAACGAAACAGCAAGCAAAACAACAGGCAAAACAACTAAACTTGTTTCTAAAATCTTGAAGTAAACTCCAAGCAAAATTGCGATGCTTGAAGAATAAAATAAAGTATTCATTGTTTTTGCAGGCTTGCTGTGCTCTAAGTCAAGATCAGGAAGCAAGCCTCCAATTACAAGCAATCCAGCCATAACCAATAAATCAGTGAAAGAAAAACTAAAATTAAAGCAAAGGAATTCATGAAAGCAATTTGTTAATAGAAAAAAAGCAATTATTCCCAACACCAACGAAATAAAAATATGGTCTTTCCAAGTCTTGGCTTGAAGCAAATTAAATTCATCTCCCTAAAACAGCAAATGCAATTATTGCTATCACACCTATCACAATTATAGGCAATCCGAATAGCTGAGCGTCAAACAAACTTAATCCCCCGCCTCTTGGGGTGATGGTCAGAGGAATTAAAACGATGTCTTGGTTAATGTTTCCAGTAACTTTTATTTCGCTGCTTAAATCCTCGCTTAAATTTGCATCCGAAATTAAATCAAAATCAATTCTAAAGCTCTCTCCAGGTTTGACGGTTAACGGAGTAACAGTCAACTGTTTCAAGAAAGGCTTAAAATCATCAGGCAAAGACACGTTAACTGCAACGTTTGCATTTGTTATATTTTTTACATCTAAGTAATATTTTTTGAGCACGCGAGGAGCATAGTTTATGATGTTTTGGTTAGGGGTAACCTCTAATAATTTGCCTCCAATTACTGTTACAACGCTTGAAGTTCCTCCGCCACCCCCCCCACCCCCTAATTCTTGACTGCTTCCTGTGATGCTTGCAGCTGAAACTAATTTAATATAATTTGAACTGCTTGAAGCAGAATTATTATCAGCAGCATCATTTCCAATCCATTTAATAAAATAATTTGTGTCAATTACCCCTGCCCCGTCAATGAAAGTCAAAGAACAAGTTCCACTGCTTACAAGCACTGAACCATTCAAATCACTTGCATTATTTTTGAATCTTTCATAAAAGCATTTATTTGCTCCGCTTAACGCATCAGATAAATCAGCAGTGAAAGTGAAAGTTGTGGAAGCCTGCTCCAAGTAACCTGTTGGGGTTAAACCGCTTAAAACCGGAGCTGTTTTGTCAACCAAAACATACAGAGTATTAACATCTTCCACGTTTCCCGCTCTGTCAGTTGAGTTAAAATCAAAAGCAAAATTTCCATCAGAAGCAAACAAAACATTTGCGTCAAATACAGTCCAAGAACCTGAATCAATTCTATAGTTTGTTGAATTGCATCCGCTTGCTGCGTCACTGCAGCTCAAAACAATGTTTTGGTCTGCTTTGCTCCAAGAATCACTGTAGTTATTGAAATCCAACGCAATAGTGTTAGGATTAGTATTGTCGACAACAAAAGAAGAACTGTAACTTGTGTTGATGTCTGTTGAATCATTGAAGTCAATTTGAATAAACCAGTTTCCGTCCGCCGCTGAAGTTGTATCCCACGAATAAGTGCAATTTCTTGAAACAGCTAAGTTTCCATCAACATCGCAGTTCACTGAATTATTGAAATTCCAGTCATCAACAATTCCAGAATCAGCTGGAGCAGAAGTATCAGAATCAAGGTAAATGCTTAAATTGTAGTCAAGCAAAGAATTGTAATCAGAATCTGCGATATTGAAATCAATTGTCTGCACCCCGCTCCAATAATTTCCTGAAACTGGCGCATTAATGTTGATGTCAGGAACTGCGTTCAAAGAAGAAAATTCATTTGAGTAACCTGTAATCAAAGCATTATTATTACTGCTCCACATTAACGAAATAAAGTTTTGGTCGTATTGGGAAGTCATCCACAAAACTTGATCATGCGTTCCATCAAAAATATTATTTCCACTGCACCCCGCACTAGGATTGCAATCAAAAATAAAAAAATCAGTGCTGGGGTTAGGCAAAGCACCTGTATCAGTTGAACTTCCCACAAGCCTGCCATTCACGAAAGTTTTTTGCCCTGAAGCTCCCCAAGTAAAAGCAATATCTTGATAAACAAGTGGAGAATCATTTACGGCAGTGGAATAATCCCAAACCCAAATTCCACTACGTTTACTCTGCATGCTCAAACTACCATCTAAATTTCTTACAAAATAAAAACGGTTATTGACCGAGTCATCCCCACCTAAAATATATCCATTACCAGCTGGAACAGTGGTTAAAATAAATGTTCCGCTGGCCTGCCCGCCAAAATTAATGTTTGTATCAAAATATTCAGAAGCAGCATTGACAGTTACACCTAACCCTAATTTCAGGCCTTCGCCTACCTGGTAAGTAATTGTACCTCCTGATTGCCAGCCATGCTTTCCACCACTAGCTTTACTTACTACTGGGCTGCCTGCATCATCCAACTGCCAAACAAAAGAATAATTCGCGTCATAAACAGAATTTGAATCCTCTGCATTAACAGCATTATCATTTTTTCCGTAAATCCAAAAATAATCTGTTAAACCCCCATTGTAATCGTCCAACCCAATTAAAATATTTGCGTCTGTTGAAGTCCAATTTCCTTCAAAATAGTAAGGCAGCGCTTGAGTTTCATCATAATTCACTGCACGAAAATCATCTCCGTCGGCTTGAAAACCGCAGCCAGATTCACTCCAAAAATTTGAAGGATTAATATTCATTCTAATGGGAACATTTACATGATTTCCAACACCTGCACCGCTATTCAAATCAACTCTGATTTTACAGCTCCAATCAGTATCCCAAAAAGGATCAAGAAAACTATCAGCAATATCTGAAGTAAACAAAAATTCCCCGCTGCTATTTTCTGGAACACTGAAATGAATTTTTAGTTTTTTAAAATTATTTAAGCTGCCGCCAGCATTTATTCCCTGCAATTTATATTTATTTAGTCTTTTTTTTGCCTTAAATTTATTTGAATCAAATAAATGAGTATTAAAACTTTGACTTGGATCAGATTCCAAATCACCTTCATTTAATTTGCTCCAAATCCATTGCTTTTCTTGCTTAACCACTTTTTTCATGTAAGAAGCCAAAACATTGCCATCAATTACTGCTCCTGAATCGTCGCAAATGTAATAATAGCTATATCCATTTACATCTTGAATTTCCTGGGTAGAAATACTTCCGCAAACAGTTTCTTCCAATTTTTCAACATCAACATTCATTTCAGTTAATTCTTCAAACCAAATATTTAATGCAATTAATTCATTTAGAAATAGTGAATCCAAATAAATAAATTTGGTTTGAACTGAAGAATTAATTAACAAAATTTCTATTTCGCACTCATTATCAGGACTGCAGCGAGCTTGGCTTGAATTTGAAAAAATAAATAAATCAGTTTCACGAGAATTCAGCGAGTCATCAGTGTACCACCCATTACTTTTAGCTTCATCAAAAGTTAAAGCTAAAACGTTTATTGAAAAAAACAATAAAAAAAAACAAAAAAACAACTTTTTCATTTTCTTCCTCTTTTTTTTAAAACAAAAGCAAAAACCAACCCCAAAACCCCGAAACCAACTGGAATTAAAGCTAATGAGACATTTGAAGTAATTTGCTGGGGATTTATTCCTGCGCTAGAATTAATTAATTGAATTACTTGGCTTGCAGGTTTAATTATTATTTCGTCAAGGGGAGCTAAAGCAGTTCCTTGATTTGGATTAGTTATATTGGAATTTTGAACTGCTTCAATTTCCGCAAAAGAAATTTCATTTAAAGTTTCAAATTCTTTCAAAACTTTAATACTGTCTTGAAGAATTGCTTTGTTGTCAACTAAAATAGCCGTACAGTCAAATAATTTAGTGTTGTAGCAAGGACTGGCAGAATTATATGATTCTCTGCCTCCCCCAGAAAGTAATTCATGCCGAAATATATTATGAGAAAGTGTGCCGACAGCATATCTACCTGCACCTATTTTACTTGAATCTTCTCTAATAGTTTGCTCTGAAGAAAAAAGAGGATCACTGCTAATTTTTTCATGTTGAGTTGGGTCGCTAGTTCTAGTCGAAACACAAAAACTTGAATTGCAATAAAAATTAGGGGTATATTTTTGAAGGAAAACATAATCATTTTTTGATTCATCAAATTTATATAAACCTATGTAAGGAATCCCTGCTTGAAATTCAGAATAACTTTTTATGTCGCAATTTATTGCATCAGAATATTTCAAAGAAGTTGAAGAAAGCTGAGTAAATTCATAACTGCACGAAGGGAAACTTAAATTTGCAGTAGGTTCCATGTAAATGCTTCCCAACCCAATCGATGAACCAAACAAAGCAATAAATAAACCAATTACGATTAAACCCAAAAACAAAGAATTTTTCTTCAAAACATTTTTTTTCATCAACTCACCTTCTCTAAAAACAAATCTCTTGCCTCCAAGACAACTAAAATAAAGAAACTACTGCCAATTACTTCAAAGTAATTAATTGAAACCTGCCCAATTTGAAGAAAAGCCAAGCCAAGACCTGCTGATAAAGCGAGAACCCAAAAACTTTTCTTCAATTCAATAACCTCGCCTGAATCGTTTTCCTGCTTTCACATATTCGCTTGGAGTTAAAGCTAATTTATCTTCAGCGTCCACTATTAAAGTATTGTCTTTAACTTCACCAAAAACTTTTCGTCTGCTTAGCAAGGCTTGAAAAGCATCTCTGCTTATTCCTCTTGGAAGCGGGGTTAAATACTTTCTTCCACTTTTCTTTTTTCTTTTATGACTTCTAACAATTATTCCGCCTTTCCTTTTATGTTTTCTCACGATAGTCATACATTTCTCCTCCTAACTTATTTTACTTGCAATTTTTTGAGCTAATTTTGTTTCGGACCAAGAAAACCAAACTATTCCAATCAATATAACTAAATTTGAATGCCCTTCACTCAAACCAAACGAACCCAAAAATTGAATTACTTGATTATAAATAATTATTGTAGTCAAAACCATTCCGTAAAAAATAAATCTAATTATTTTCACTGTTTTTCTGTAACTCAAAAAATCCCCTTATCCAAATTAATTATCCCTGTTGAATTCAAAATAAACAAAATTAGTAACGCTAAAATCATCCAATCTCTTGGGTTGTCTATCTCAAAATCCCATAAACCCAAAATATTAATTGATTTCATTGCAAAACCTCCAACCCTACTTTATTTTACTCATAATTTTTTTAGCTAATTTGTTATGTTCAATTGCAATATAAATTAATAAAGCAAAACCAATTCCATTTATTACTTCAAAAGGAACTGAACCTGAAAAAACCGAAAAAGGCAATGTTTTGAAAATATTTTCAATAAAATCCACTACTAAATTAAAACTCAAAATCAAAAATAAAACACTAATTAAAATAATTCCATTAATTTGTTCAAAGAAAGTTCTTGCAGGCATTTTCATTTTCTCAGCCTCATTAAAAGTATTAAACTCAAAGCAATTATTCCGCTTAAACCAAAGTTATTTGCCAGCCAATAAAACCAAGCTAAAAAAAACAAGTCAAGCAAGTCATTGAATTTAATGTCGCCCATAAACCCTAAATCAATATAATAATTCATTGCAAAACCTCTACATTGCCTTTAAAATTAATTTCATTGCTTGAAACACTTTTAAATATAATTAAAACCAAAGCAATAACTACAATTAAACTGCTTGCATGCAATGCTCCTGTAATAAAATAAATGGAAAGCAAATTATTAATTAAATGAGCAACTGCTCCAACAACCCAGTCGTTGAAATAAATAGTAATTGCGAGCCACAACACCCCTAAAATTAATTGAGGGAAAGCCCCAACATACCCCGCTGTTCCAATGCCTTGAGTATTAAAAACAAATTCAAAAAAACCAGCAGAAGAAAACTCAAAAAAACTTCCTCCTTTAACACTGAAATGAATCCAGGCAAAAATAAAACTTATTGCAAGCACTGAAGCAATTAAAGCGATAAACCGCAAGCTTTTCCTGCTGCTTCCATTCAAAGAAAAAACCTTAACTAAAACACTGAACAAAATAAAGAACCCAACAACCATGACAAAATTCTCTGAAACAGGCTGAAACAAATTGGTTATAATTGCATCGCCTTCGCTTAGAGAACTAATTTGAGAAACACTTGAAGTCAAATTATAAATTTGAGCTGCCGCCACTGCTTCGCTTAACCCAGCAACTAATTGAGCAATAATTCCCCAAACAAAAAAAATAAATATTCCAAAAACCACGCCAATAGTGGTTTTCTCAAAAAATTCCTGTCTTGAAGAAATCTCCATTAAATTCTTGAACCTTGAATCAGAATTAAAGGCAAACAAGCCAAGAAAACCAAATAAAACAAATGCATTAATGTTCCATTGGGCAATGTCTTTGATTTGCTGGGAAACAGGCAAAGTGTAAAGCACAATCAAAACTAAAGCAAAAGCTCCTACAATTAATGCCAAATTCAAGTTTTGCTCAATTCTGCCCATGCTTTCACAACTGCTTCCCTTATTCGTTTTGTTGCTAATAGCTGCTATTTGTTACTATTAGTTACTATTAGTTACTATTATTTTTTTCGAATGAAAAAAATAAATGAAAAGAAAACCAAGGTTTTCTTTTTAATTTAAGCCAAGAATTGATTTCAATGGCTTTCCAAACAAAGGCAAAACAATTGTTATTCCAAGCAATGTTGCAACGCTCAATGCAATGAAGTTCACAAGCAAGTTTCCTGTAACTGAATTTGATAAACTTGTCAAGCTATTCATTGCTTCGACAATTGGAATTGCCCCGCCAAAGCTAAGCATCAGCCAAACTGCATTCAAAGCAGGAAGCAGCGCTGAAGCAATAAAAGCAACCACCATCGCTAGAACCCCGCCGGCTAATGCAAGCATATAGGTTTTCTTGTCCGTGAATCTATCAACCAACTTATCCATTTTCAACAACCTCCATAAAATTGTTTTTAGCACGAAATAATTTATGCATATGATTTTTGAAGTCATTCAAGTAATTTCTGAAAACTTCAAGCAGCAAAACACTGAAAGCAACTGAAATCAAAGAATAAAGGAATATTTTTTCAAAACTGAAACCTAAACTTAAATGAAACAATGAAACAAAAATACTCATTATTACCGCGAAACTCAGGACGTGGGCTGAATCTTTTTTAATTAGATGGCTTTGCATTTCTTCGGCAAAGCCTCTCACAAGCAAAACATCTTTAAATATTTGAATGCTCCAAACACCTGCAAACAACCACATTGTTTGAAGGAAAAATAATGCATTTGCTGAAGTCAAAGAAATTGAAAGCAAATTCTGCAGTAAAAATTCGCTTAAAAAAGCTATTGAAAACAAGAAACCTAAATTGGTTTTCTTCATTAGAAAATCTCCTTAAGTTTTTCATTAATTGCTTCAATTGCATAGCCTCTGGCAACCAAAACTATCAGGAAAATAAGGAATAATGCTGGAGCGCCAACAATCAGTTGAACTGAAAACGCCTTAAAAATTTCTTCCCCGAAAAAAACAACAGTAATCCCTAAAAAACCTAAAACAATTAAGAAAATACTGTCAGCTAAACCTAAAGCAAAATTCAATAAAAGGTAACGCAAAAACGTTCCTTGCTTCATTGAAATTTTTTTAAAAAATTTTTTAATCATAATTTATTCCTCTTGAAAGCAATCCAATACCCAGAGACAATGAAAGCCGCAAGCAAAATTATTCCAAAAGCAATTAAGGAAGTGCTTTGAATTCCAGGAAAAGCTCCTTCAAGAACTGCTCCTATTGAATTACTTGAATCAAGCGAAGAAACACTTGAAACGCTTCCCAAAATAAAAGGCATTGAAGAAAACCAATTGCTGACTGCATTCAAGCCAAAATTCAAAAACAAAACAGTTATGCCAGTAAAAATAGCGATAGCTGAATAAGGCACTCTGTTTTTTGCTAAATTAATTGTGCCGGGAATTTTTGAGCCAAACAAAATCAATCCAATGGCTGTAACCGCTAAAAAGAAGCCTGGAACAATAAAAGAAAGAATCAACAACAGCAATAAACCAAACGCTGTCGTTATCCCGAACTCAATTGCTTTTTGCCGAAAATCAGAAGCCAAGAATACCGCCTCTTCCAATAAATCTAACTATTCCAAGCAATTGAAGCGCCATTGCTCCGCCAACAACAGCTGTTCCAGCAGCTGCTTGTTCAGGAGTAATAGGAATGTTTTTTGACTGAGCTGCATCGCTAACAGGCTTGCCTACTGCAGTCACTAATCCAGCTGCAATACTTGAAACCTGCTGTCCAAAAGGAATTCCGCCAGCAGCAGAAATAGGTGTTACTTGCCCATTTCTCACGACAACTGAAGCCGAATTAGCTGAAGTTTTTTGCTTCACAACAGTTGAAGCATTATTTACATTTCCTGCCTCGTCAGTTAAATTCACGCAAATATAGTAATCTGTGTTCGGGGTTAATCCTTCAATTATTGATTCAGGATCAGAGGCAGCAGTAATTGTTTCGTTTAAAGTTGTTCCAGAGTTGCAAGTTGTTCCTGGATCACTCGTGCCATAATACACTCGGTACCCCAAACTTCCATTGAAATCAAGCGGAGAAGCAGTGATTGCATTCCACGAAACTGAAAGCTTTCCGTTCCCTGAATATCTCACAGTTGGATCAAGTAAATTGGGATTAGTTTCATCCAAATAAAAACTTGCAGCAGAACTCGCCGTAACTGAATTAGTGTCCGTTGAATCTGAAGCATTAGTTACTGTAAAATTAATGTCAATAAAGTAATTTCCGTCGCTTAAACTTGGATCAGCATTGAAAGTATAAGTACAGTTTCTTGTTGCTGAAGCATAATTTGTTTCGGCACCGCAATAAGTATCTGCATTGCCGTCATTCACTAAAGCATTAGTGAAAGCTCCAGCTGAAGCACTCAAATAAATATCTATATTAGCGTCATGCGTTGCAGCAACAAAATTTCCATCCTGCACATTGAAGTCAAATATATATGAATTCACTGTGGGGCTGATATATCTCCCAGCAAGAGAATTGTTTACATTTGCATCCGCTGACGCAAAACCAAAGCCTGCAAAGAAAAGCATCGCAATCAAAATCAATAATTTTTTCATTTTAAAAACCTCCATAAACATCACCTTTTTCTTCCCTTAAATAAATTCATTCCAAGATAAAAAACTGCAATGAATGTAATTGCCCCAATAACAACAGCTAAAATCAGCACTGTTGGAAGCGGATCAGTGCAATAATTAGTCACTGTTCCACCATAAGGAATGTTCAAAATAGGAATAACGCTTTGAGCTGTCTGTTCAACCCAAACTTTGCCTGAATCTTCGCAAAGAGTTTTATCCGATAATCCTCCTCCTAGAATGCCGGGAATTTCAGGGAGAAAAGGCAATACTTTTCCTTCTTCTCCAGGAACAGGGATGGGAGCTGGTTCTGCCTGCAAAGTAATCGGATTAATTACAAGAGGGGCTGACACAGTTACTTTCAAGCATTCTTTGTCAGCAATAGTTGGGTCGCTTGCGGAAAAAGCAGTAACGCAAACAGTGTCAATTCCTTCGCTGAAACCAGTGTACTGAAAACTAAGTTCACTTGATTGATTTTTTGCAAGCAAAGCAGTGTTTCCAAGCAAAGAAGAAAAAGAAAGTTCTCCTGCTTCATGGGAAACCTCCACTCTAAACGAATCAGTTTCGCCTAAATTAGTCACCTTTGCCTTCAAAATTCCTGATTGACTTTGAACAACACTGCTCTTAGAAACCGAAAGAGAAACACTCGGTTGCCCTTTAGCTGGCTCAACAATAATTTTGTCAACAACTCTGCCGTCAACCTTTACAAGCAAATTTGCTGTATTGCTTGCAGGCAAATAATCAATTAATTTATTGAACGAAACACTTAAATTTGGGCTAAAACCAGTTGGGGGTTCAGGATACAGCAAAAATTGCCGCAGCTTAAAAAGATTCTGGCTGCAGAAAGAAAGCTGCGCTAAAGGATCGAAAGTAAAAGGGGTGCAGGATTCAAGGCCATTAAAAATATCAAATAAAGCAGACTTATTAATCGCTGTTGCTTTTCCATTAATTGAAAACACTGCAATGTTTCCAGCTGACTCGCAGCTGTATCCCCCGCCAAGAGTTCCAAGATTCTCAATTATAATTGCTCCATTGCTTTTTGGGTCAATGACCTGCAAAGACTGCAATCCACCAGCGGAAGCAAGATCCCCTGCATTCTTAACATCAGTTACTTGATTAGAATAAACAGTATCATAGCCCCCTAATAAATTCTGGCTTTCAATTAAAATGCTTACAGGAGTTTTCTCCTGAAATTTTCCTAAAGGCTCGTAATAAGTTACAGGGGGAATTAAGCCGCCACTTAAAGGAAAAGTTTTCTGCCTAATAGTTAAATCCACGCTGCAAGTACTTTGAGTTGCCGAAAAACCCATCCGCAAACCTTTCTGTGCTTTAATTGTTGTTCCAGAGCTTTGAGTGAAAGTCATTGCTTCTTTCGGTATCACATGGACTCTGTCATAACCAGAAGTAGTTAAATTAATTAAATATTTATCAATATCTCCTTCGTATTTCACGTTCGAAATTGAAACAATTGAACCAGTCGTCAAAGCTGCAATAGGAATCACGCCAAGAAAACTCAGGACAACAAAAAGTAACGCAAATGAAAATAAAAATTCCTTGCTTGCAAGTTGTTCAACGAACTTCATTTCTCTCTTCTCCTTTCCCGCAACAAAACTTAATCTAAAAAAAAAATAAAAAAAAGGCTTTAAAAAAAGCCTTTAATGGTTTTAATTGATTTAACTTACAAACACATCAAATTCACCGATTGTATTTGTCTGTCCAATATCAGCACTTGCCACTGTTTCCCTTGCAAACTGGAATCCAGTTCCATTAGTGGAATCAAAGTAAACTTGGCTGTCCACAATAGTGAAATTAATGTCCGCAGCTGCGTCAACAGGAGTCAAAGAACTTACATCAGGAGTTAAATTAAAAACAAATTTCCCGAAATGCGCTCCTTTCTCTTTCCATTTAGCTGCTGTTGCAGGAAACAAAGTTTCAAGTTTGTTGTCGCATATAGCTGTGATTCCCAAATCTTGCGCAAATAACTGATAGCCTGTGCTTGTTGCTGAAAACTGGCTTGGAACTCCTGCTCCTGCTACCCCAGTATTAATGCTCATTAAATCATAAGCAGCATTATTGAAGTCACCAACTAAAAGCAAATTCAAAGTTGATTCAGGTGCACCTGCACAAGCATCTGCTGGAGGCTTCAAAGTTATTTCAACGCCAGTTGTTCTGTCATTTGCAGCTAAATCAAGTTCGGTTCCGCTTTGGTTGACTGTTCCATTGTCGTTGTTGACTGTCACTGTTACAACACCTGATTTCGCCATGTGGTGCTGATATGTATCTTGCGCTGAAAAAGCCGCTACAACAGTTTCATTGTAACCATAATACTCAGTTGAAGAAACAGCTATAGTTGAACCATCTGCTGCTGTAGTCTGCTGGTCATCCCAAGCCCAAATTGAATATGGCTGCCCAGGATTGACAACCCAATTAGGATCATCGCCTTGATCATCATCATCAGTTATTACTCCATTCAATTGAATTGCTCTCTCAACGTCAAGCTGAGCAGATCCTCCTGCATAAGGATCAGTTGTAATGCCTGTTACAGTCGTGTCCGTCAAAGACAAAACTGCTTGAGTTCCTGTGCCGGCACCTGCAGCAGAACCTGCCGCTACACTTGCAGTGCTTGGTGCTGTTCCTTGCCCAAACAAGAAAAACGCAACTATAGCAAGAACTGCTAAGGTAACAAATTGATTTTTGTTTTTACCCATTTTTTCTCTCCTCCAAAAAAAGTTTTACATTGATTCAATTCCTCTGCTTACGCATCGTACTATAATCAAGTGCAGAATAAAAGTTTTTTGAAATATTTAAGGGTTAGTGTTTTGTACTAATCTCTAAAAACTTGTGCGAAGCTGCGGAGAAAAAGAATTTTATGTGTTTCGCTGCAAAAAAATTCACGCCAAATCTTATTGCCTCTCATCACACGAACACTAAAGCATTCAACAGCCATAGCACCGCATTCGTAATTGCATTTTTTGGTTAAGGTTAACTGTTTTTCAATTAATTTGGGTTTTGAATTGATGTTTATTTCTCTCAATCTTTTTTTAGTTAAATCCTTTAGTATATTTTTTTTATTAATATTAATTACTTTCTTCAAATCTCTTTCCTTGTTTTTAATTAACTGCAATTGTCTTTGTTTTTTGAAAACTTTTTCAAATTTCTGCAATTTACTCAAATCATTTCACCGTGAAATTAATTCCATTCGTTGTCAAAAAAATTGTTCCCTGTAAATCAGTTCTGTAAATCCGGCTTCCGATTTCCTGTAAATTAATTAGAGTTTCTGCGTGGGGATGCCCATAAGAGTTATCTTTCCCTGCATTAATTACGCTTACTTCAGGTTTAATGATTTTCAAAAATTCTTTTGAGGTGGAAGATTTTGCACCATGATGCCCAACTGATAGGTATTCTACATCTCTCAGCAAACCACTTCCAATAATGTCTTTCTCGCATTCAAATTCACAGTCGCCCATAATTAAAGCCTGAAAATCCTTGAATTCAATCAACAAAACAACAGAGTTATCATTCCTTGAATTAAATTTTCTTGGTTGGATGGGATTCAAAATAGTTAAAGAAACAGGAAAAGGAATCATTGAATTTCTTTCACTAACAATTCTTTTTCCTTCAGTTTTATTGTAAAAGGTTTGGCACGCAATAGTAGTGCAGTCATTATCCCCATTATAATACACAGTAGTATAAGGAATATTCAAGACATCCATTCCCCCTATATGATCACTATCGCCATGAGAAGCAATTAATTGAATTTCTTCAAAATCTTTACCAGAAGCATAATCGTTAATTGGTTGGCTTTTGCCTTTGTTGCCGAAGTCAAAAACAATGAATGAATTGCCGTACTCGATGCCGAGGCTTAAGCCCTGCCCAACGTCAAAAGAAATTAAATTCAAATTTACATCAGGGATTAATTCAATTTTGGGTTCAGCAGCAATTTCGGAATTCACGTCAACTTCAATTGGAACTTCAATGAATTGAGTTTCACCTGCTTTACGAAAAGGGCTTAAGCTCGAAATTAAGTCATCAACAAACTTTGTTTCAGGCAGCCAAGTAAAAACATTATTCTGCCACAAAAACAAGACGATAATTAAAACAGTTGCTGCAGGAAAAAATTTTTTAAAATTCATTTCTTTTCTCCTTTTTATCGAGAATATGCCACACCACTAAAGCAAAGCAAAAAACTGAAAGCAAAAACAAAACAATCGCTAAAAAAAAGAAACCCATCCACAAATTAAAAAAAGAAGCAGTCAAAAAAACTGCTCCAATAAAAAAAAATAAAACTAAGACAAGTTCTTTCATAGTTAAAATTATTTTGTTTGTTTTTTCAGCAAGTTTTTTCATTTTATTTTCCTTCCATAGAACTTAATGAATTTAATGAAATTTTAAAATAATACATAAGCTAAACCCATTTATTGGCACCTCCTTCAAACATCAAATGAGAGCAATTATTGCACTTCGTAAAAACTGTTTTATTTTCCTGTGTATTCGTCAACGTGAAAACCAATTGAAGTTTTAAATCCTTTGAACGGCACATTCTGCAAACAAAATACTTTGCAGAGAAGCCGCAAAAAGGGCAGGGAAAATCTGAAATCAATCTATTGCATGAAGGGCAAATCAAACATTCTCATCCTTTTCATTTTTTTCACGCAGCAATATTTTTCCTTTCAAAAAATAACACTTCAAACAAATATTTGAATGAAGCGGAATTATGTCTTGGCAAAACCCGCAATTGCTATGCCATTTATTTTCTTCCTTTTTTTTCATTTGAATCCTTTTTTTTTGAGTGAAGTTCTAAAACTAAAGCAGCAGCAACTCCAACTACAACCCCTAATACCGTTCCAAAAGCTAAACCCCCTATGACAGCCCCTAAAATTAATTTATTTGAAATAGGAACTTTCAAATAACTCATCTTCCTTTTCATTGTTTTCATTTTTTTCCAAATCACATTCAAACTCAATTTTTTCAACTGAATTAGTATTTGAACCGCCATTCAACCCCCCAATAATTCTCTTGCTTCCATTAGAATCAATGACGAAAAAAACAGCTGGATTCAAAGAACTTTCAATATTATAAAAACTGCGACCGCTTGCAAAACGTTCTTGCATTGCTGAAAATAAAAGAATCTTTTCATAACTATTTTTACAAATTTTTTGTTCTTCAAAAACAGTATTGTTTTCAATCAACTCAAAAGAACAATATTGATGTAAATTAAAATAATCTAATTCAAAACTATCTCCATTTTTTTGTTCAATCCAAATCCTTTGATTGCATTGAGCAGTATTATTTGAATTAATTTTCACCAAAACATTAAAGGATTTAAAATCAACGCCAACTCTCTCATTATCTTCATAAAACTTTTTTTCAATCAGTTCAGGTTTTTCAATTTGAGGAAAAAAATTAAAAAAAACCCACGCCAAAGCGATTAAAAAAAGCAATAATGCTGCTTTATCCTGTAATTTTATTTCTGCTCTTTTTTGTTGTTTTTGTTTCTTACCCATAAACATTCACTTCAAAAAAAAAATAAAAAAAAAGCAAAATCACTTTGCTTTTTTGCCTTCCTCATTCGCAAAGCTAAAAATTCTATCAACCTTGGAATAAGCTCTGTCAGTGCCTTTATTCACTGTTGCAGTGGAAATCTTGAAAGTCCTTGACGCCATTTTTTCACTCAAAAACATCATTAAATCTCCATTGCTTCTAATGCTGTCTTTCCTTGAATTATATTCTTGAATTAATTCCAAGTCAACAAGCAAATCAAAAAGCTTTGAATTGCTGTACTGCTTGTTTGTATTCTTCAAATCCTTTGGCAGTTCAAAAACTTTTGCCGTAACAAAGAAAGGAAGCTTTTTATCCCCAACTAAAAAATAAAAAACAAAATTTATTCTTTCCTTGGATTTTTTTGTTTTTGCATCTTCATAATTTGTTTTACTTATGTCAATTAATTCAAGTTTTGAAAAATATGTGTCGTCTTTGACAATAATTCTTTCAAAACTTTCTTCTTGTTTTTTTTCCCCTTTATCCAGAGGCAGGTCAAGCAAAGATTGCTTGTATTCTTTTTCTTGATTTTTTTCTGCAGTCATAAAAGACCAACTCCTTTTAGTTTTTTTTCATCATCTACAATAGTAGAAATTATCTGAAGCATCTCACGGATACCATATTTCCCAATGCGCTGATATAATCTTTTTCATATTCATTCCCTCCCTTTAAATTTTAATTATAAATAAAAAGATAGGCAATTAACCCCATATTAATAACTGCAAGACCTGCTGTTAAAAAATAAAGCGTTTTAATTTTTTCAGCAATGATTGTCAATATTTCTGTCTGCATAATTATTTCTTTTTTCATTTTTCATTCCTCCTCCAGCTCTCTACAAAATCCACTCTCTTGTTCTTTTTCCCAGCACTGCCTGCAAAATAATTCCTCATCAGTGCAGAGACAGTTATCGCATGAATGCATTATTTTTTTTTCAACATCTTCGTTCATTGTTTTTTTCATGTTCATTCCCCTTGTTTTTCTTCAGCTTCTTTTTTGTTATAATGGCATTCTTCGCATACACCACCGGCTTCAATTTCATATTCAAGCAATTCTTCTCCGCAAGCACAAAACTTTTCAGTCGTTTTAATTTCTTCAGATTCATTTAAAGTTTTGGTGTCACTTGTCTTATTAGTTACTAAAAAAAATTCAGCAAGCCCCATTCAAATCACAGCCTTTTTATTATCTCTTTTTTTTACAAGTTCATTCATTTTTTTTCACTTCCTTAAAAAAATGAGGGAGCTGGAAGAGAAATCGTTGATGGATTTGCCTTCTGGATGGTGTCCAGCTCCCTGTCTCACCAGTTTTTCTGCGAAACAATCGCTTGCCTGAAAAGAGGGGAAATTCTTTTTTACGACCAATACTGATGAACATTACATCACTTCCATTTTTTCTCTTTGAATTTTTTCCCGAACAAATTCACCTGTTTTTTTGCATTTCTGGCAAAAAACTTCATTATTTACTTGGTTTCTCCATTCTAATGTTTCGCTTCCGCAGAACCCGCAGCAAAAAACCAAAAAATATTTAGCCATTTATTTCCCTCTGAACTAAGAACCTAACTGCTTCTGCTCGGCTCTTTAATTTATGTTTTTTTTTGATTTTCGCGAGCATTGAAAAATATTTTTCGTTAATCCAGACATTGAAAAGTTTGCTGAATTCTTTTTTGAATGCTGTTTTTCTTTTTTTGTTCATGCAAGTATTAAGCTTTAGTTATTTATATAGTTTTCGCTCAGGGATTATGTAGATTTGGATTTCAAACCAAAGGTTTAAATATAAGTTATATCTAATTACTATGAAATATATTTTAAGAAAATTGGAGGTTGACAAAATGAAGGAAATTCAAATTCAAAAAAAAAGAAAATTAATAGCGCAGGGATTATATTCCACTGCCCTTGTTCTTCCAATGGAATTTTTAGAAATTCTGGAAGTAAAAAAAGGAGATGATGTTGCACTTGGGTTATTCGAAGGCAAAAAAGGAAAATTCATGGCAATATGGAAAGAAAAATAAAAAAGAGGAAATAAACTTGAAGCAGGAAATTTTTGATAAAAAAAAAAGAGAGGAAACCATTCAAACCAATATATCTCATTATTGGACAGAATACGGAGTTGATGTTGCAAGAATGTCCAGTTACTTGGCTTCAATTTCCTGCAAATCCCTTGACGAAATAGTGTATGGCTCCCCTTCTGAAACAGAAAAAGAGATGATAAAAATCGCATTGCCAAAGGAAATAATTTATTTTATCAAATACCTTGACAAAGAAAAAAGCGTTAAAAGTATTTCCCAAGTTGTCAGAAGCTCAGTTTTTCTTGGTTTAGCGATTTATGCCTTGACATTGAAAAAAGATTTAAGTGAGGTTGAAAAACTCAAAAACAAGCTCAGTTATTTTTCAGATCCCATCGAAAAAGCAATAATTGAACAAAATGATGCAATTGACTTTGGGTGCTTTGGAAAACTGAAAAGAGTTAATGTAAGGATAGATTCGTGGCTTGTTTCAAGTGTTGCAAAATTTGCATCGGAAAATAATGTTTCTTCAGCAGATATTTTCAGATTGTTTATTTTTATGGCAATTATGACAAGTGATTTTTTCTGCGAGAAGCAGGAATTTTCAAAATTAAGAGGGATGGTTTCAAAAGAATTAACTGAATTCAAAGAGAATGTTTTAGCTTGGAAAAAATGCCTTGAAACGTACTTTGAAAACAAAAAATCAAACAAAATTTGAGGGTACAAATGTACCCCTCCAAAGACCACAGGGGTACATTTGAGATTGTGTACCCTTTAGGTAACTATACCGTTAGGTTATGGTATTATACGATTAAACAAGGCAAAATGCCTATAATTTATAGGAATCCTATAATTTATAGGCAAAATTAAAAAAAGGAAAAAAAGTGAGAAAATGAAAGAAGAAAAAGCAATGAATGAAAATAAAATAATTCAGTTGAACACAAAGCAGGAATACCTTCTGGGAACCATTCAAGCACTTCTGAAGAATACAACCCAGAAAGAATTCATTGTTTCCGCTCCAACAGGAACGGGAAAAACAATTCTTGGAATGCAATTAATTGATGATTTGGATGGGGAAGCCTATTACCTCACCCCTCAAAACGCCTTAATATCGCAAATTCAAGCAGATGATGCCTTTAATCATGACAACATTATTGAATTCAAAGGAAAAAACAATTACAGGTGTACATTACTTGAAAGGAAATTAACGGCCCCTGAATTCAATGGCATTTTCGGAAAAAAATCAGTAAACATCAAATACAAGGAAATCAATCACAGTTATTCCTTGGAAATAATTTCGGTTAATGAAGCTCCTTGCTCTTACGATGGAATTGACGAGAAATACCTTGAATGCAGTTCATTGAAAAAAACCCTAGAAGAACAAAACCCTGCGGAATGCCATTACACAAACGCTTTCTGGAATGCAACGAACGCAAAAGTTTTCTTAACGAACATTGACTGCTTTATTGCTAATAGAAACTTTATCCGGCAAAAAAGAACAATTGCAATTATTGACGAATGCCAGAACTTAGACAAGGTTTTAGAAAAATACGCTGAATTCTCATTAACGCCAAAAAAAGAAATTGAAAGTGAATTAAATTTAAGCCAAAAAATAGATTTGGCGAGTGAAGAAGCAGGCAAATTAAGGCATGAATTACTTTTCCTTGAAGAAGAAATTAAAAACATTTCAAGAAAAGATTTTCAGGAATTAAAACAGCTGAAGCGGAAAAAAAACAGACTTGAAAAAGAAATTGAAAAACTTGATTTATTTTTACAGCAGCCTGAAAATTATTTTGTTGTTTTCGAAAAAAATAAAAATATTTTAGTTTTCACTCCGAAAAATTTAAAATTCTTGTTTAATTTTATTCGAAGTAAATGCGATGCAATTGTTTTCATGAGTGCAACCCCGAGTCAAAACAAAAGCTACTGGGATAGATTGGGAATTGAATTCCTTCCCGAAAACGTTTTATGCGTTGAAAGCAGCTTCAAGAAAGAAAACAGGAAACTTGTTTCAATTCCAATAATGAAAGTCAATTATTCCAACATGGCTGAAGCCTATGAGGAAATGATGCCGAAATTCAGAGAACTTTTAATGAGTGTTCATGGAAAAGAAAAAGGAGTTATTCATGCAGTTTCAGGTGCTTCAGTGAAATTAATTTCTTCCCTGTTTGAAAAATACAAAATTAAGCGGAATTTTTTTCAATACAACGGCGGAAACCCTGAAGAAAAAACAAAAATCCTGAATGAATGGAAAAATTCAGGGAACGGTGTATTAATTTGCGTTGGAATGCATGAAGGCTTTGACTGGAAAGATGACTTATGCAGGTTTCAGATTTTTCCGAAAATGCCTTTTACCTCATTAAACGAAATAGCGAAATTGAAAACTGAGGAATTCAGCGGCTGGTATCCGGAGCAGGCAATTACTTC
>Ga0208957_1000796_pt1 | contig 19958 bp, 24 predicted proteins | sample RifOxyA1_FD_184029 | JGI IMG/M metagenome (GOLD analysis project Ga0208957, IMG submission 184029) | Groundwater microbial communities from Rifle, Colorado - Rifle Oxygen_injection A1 (SPAdes) | ecosystem: Environmental > Aquatic > Deep subsurface > Groundwater | place: Rifle, Colorado, United... | reverse complement strand
AATATTTTCCCGCTTGCGAATCGCCGGAAGTATCCGCAATGGTTTTGATTCCTGAGCCGGAAGCACCCCTTCCCTTGAATCCCTGTCCATTTGCTGAAAAGACAAATATGGATAGGAATACAAAAATCAACAGTCTTTTCATTTTAGTCCTTCACCAATTTTATGGGTAAGTTAGTTGTGTCCGCTGAGGCGTATTGCCTTATGAAAACCGCGATGCCGTTGCACGGTGGTAGCGATCCCGTTATTGAGCAGCCGTAAATTGTATTTGCTGACCAATTAAGAATAGTTTGTGAGATCGCCCATTCTGCTGTACTTTGCGAAAAGTCGCACCACGATTTTGGACCATAAAGAATGCTACCATTTTCGTCTATCGGGAAATAATATATCTCAAGCGAATCGGTCTCCAAGTCGCCGTCCCCGGCAATTGCCGGATAGATCAGGATATTCGCGTCCCCACTCCAGTAAACGTCATCCGGTGGATTCAACGTGTTCGTCGCCGGATCGGGATCAGTTCGTAATGATCGGAATGCAAACAATACCGTATCAATATCATTTCCTACCAACTGTACGGATATTGAATCTTTGCTTGAAATCCAATTACCATAATTCACATTTCTTGTTTGCGCGAAAGCACAAACCGAAAATAACAGCAGAACTAAAATCTTTCTCACGTCATCACCTCATAAGCTTGTAGATTGAAATTGTATCTTTCGCTTGCCAATTGCCTGATTGGATTATATTCTTTGTTTGCTAAACGCATAGCCGACCAACAATTCCGCTGATAACCAAGAGCTTTTCCCCGGCTGTAAAGATATGATATTTCAGTATCGGAAAGTACATCCTGTCTCAATATCAAATCATCTATAATAAATCCAAATCGATCTGCAGCTACATCATGTCCGATATATAAAGTCGTGAATATATCGGATAAACCATAATAGGTCATCGTGGTCGTGGCTTTTAATACGCCATTATTGTATATCTTCAATGTCTTGTTTGGCATATCCCAAGTTACTGCAATATGATAAAATGTATCGGCAGCCATCGTCGTAGCCGTATCTGTAACTGAAGTCAATTCCGTAGCTGATTGTATCTTATTCATCCGCAAGGCAAGCTTACCATTGGAATTTAGCCATAAATATGCCTGCGAATCCATCAAACCATCTTCATAGAATCGGATTATTTTTCTTGATACTGGCATTGAGCTTTGGATGATCGGAAAAGATAACCACAATGACAAAGTTCCCCGCGTCTGTAGATTAGGCCAATTCATAGGCGATACGGAAAGAGAACAATTGCAGGAATCTGCGGCAATAGTTACTGCTGCTGATGTCGTTATAATATAATTACTTTCCCAAAGTCCTAATTCGAATTGTGCTCCCCATGCAAGAACATTAGCTGCACCAGTACCAAATTTCTGCAATTGTATAACCCAATTTCCCCCGCCCGGAGGTGGAGGCGAATTGTCAAAAGTAACCGTATATCTTGCCCATGTGCCTGTGGGCGTCACGGTTGCAGTTGCCAGTATCGCCAAAGTATCAGATCTGATGATATTGAGATTTAGTGTCAAGTCCGCATTATCGTATAATTTCAACCAGATTGAAAATGTCCCATCATCTGAACCTATTGCTATTGCAGTCGTTTGAGTGATAGTATCACCACCTGCTGCAAATGCCAGTTTATCCGCTTCCGAACCGCCTTTCGGTCCTTTCATGTAACTTCCGTCCGTTACTGTCACCCCGCTCTTGACCCATGCGGCATTTTGAAAGTTCTCAGAATAAGTCAATAAATTGGCAAATTGTTGTTCGACCTGCGCACCACGTCCATACTTTCCAGTCGGCAAACATAAATTGTTTGCTGGAGCCTCAGTAACTAATCCTGTGTCAGGATTGATGTAATATTTCGATCCCGCGCGTGAAATCGTAAATGCGATTTGATCATTCGTCTCTGGGATCCCACCTTCAAATCCAGTATAAAATAGCAAGTCCCTATCGAGCGCAAGTCCAAAGCTTGATCCGTTGCGTGCATACTGATACCATTGCCGAAGTATTTCAATATCCTGCGGTGTAATATGCCCCATCATCGCTTCGATGTAATCCTGCTCGAAGAATTCCAAGGTCTCAACAATACCGGCATCCGATTCATTTTCGGCTATTCTGTTAATCGTCTTGACATCAAGAGCATTGAATGGTTTGGTCGAATTCCAATAGAATTCAGAATTTGCTCCCCAGATTATGCGTGGATAGGTGCTCATGCTATTGTGTAATTGTCCCGGAAAAGTTTTACTTGTTTTAATTTGATATTCGTCAATTCATTCGCCCCGGAAACACTCCGGGCAACATAATCGACTTTGACCCTGTTAACCGAAAGCGCCGGAGTTGTAATAAACAGAACGAATTCGCGCCTAATCTTTCCTGACCATGCGGAATTATAATATAGCCGTTTCGTTTGCATATCATAAATCGGTGCAACTGAATCACCGCCTCTGAATTCGAATTCTGCATATTGTTCTGCATCAGAACCAACTGGCAAGTCCGCCTCAATGACAAAATGCACTTCATTCGTTTCTGTCATCCCAGTATCATAATAAGCATCTTCTGCGCCGGTTGCGTTACTACCGGGAGTGCCATAAGTAATAGTTGTATCATCTATAACTGATTCATTTGCAAGAAAATAATAAAAAGTACTTCCAGCCGCTACCGGCAATCCATTATAATTTATCCCTTCAAAATCACAATCTGATTGCTCTTTCGATATTTTTATATTCATTTTTGTGAGCATTACTGTTTCATCTTCCCAGCCGGAAGTTCCGCCAGTAAAATCTTTCAGATAAGCATCAGTTATTGGCATCAAATCACCTACCTGAGAAATCCACCGTTTAATGAAGGATTTGGAATTCCAATACATGTGCCCGTAAAAGGAATTCCGGAAATATCGCCGCAACATAGCAGTAAGTTGAGCAGTGCCTATATTCGGATAAACCTCCGGCGTTACGTCTAAACTTTTCCTGCGCCCGAACCTGGTTGTCAAATAAGAAACCGTATATTCTGTCAATGCTTGTGTGAGTTTCTTACCAGCATCATAGCTATAATGATAATACAATTCAGTAAGTAAATTCCTATCATCACTGAATATTTTAGGTTCTTTGAATTCTTTTTGCCATGTCGTTTGATATGCTAATGCCTCACCAATTGCACGAAAATCCCAAACTTTTAAACCAATTTTGCCGGTTTCAGTATAAATCAAAAATGCTGGTAATAGTTTCAGAACTTGCTCTTTAATGAATTCCTTTGCATTCTTTTCTTCATCTATTGTCCAATAGTATTCCCAAGTATCAGACGGATAATCCCATTTTCTCTTTTCGCTTTGAATCTGCATTTCATCAACATCATTCGTTTTAGAGAAGCCAAGACCGAACCATTCCGGCAAAGTTACTCCTCCATTATCTCCGGTCAACAATTGAACAAGAAAATCAAATGGATTGTCCTTCACTACTACCAATTCCGTAACTTTTGCACCATCGTAATGTGTCACATCAGCAGTTCCATATTGACCGCGCGTACAGGTGAATGAATTTGCGCCCTTTCCAGTATATTCCATTATTTCATTGTCAATCTTGATATATGTCTTATTGGAATTTCCCCAATAAGCTGTAGTTGCTGCCGTAAATAAACTCGTGCTTGTCGTCATACATGTCGCTACGCTTGAACCATAATCTGCGGTCAATTCGCATACTGGAATTGCTCGAAAAAGTTTTCTCTCAAATTCACGTTGTTTAATGTCTCTTGCTCTTATTCGATAAGTGATCTTGTCATCAAGGATTTCCCAGCTTTGTACGTAGCAAGTCGGCAGAGTAATAAAATTCGCAATCGCTAATTCGGCAAATCCTATTTTTCCTATTACCGTTTTGCCAATTAAATTGTTATTGACGATAAATGAATATAGAGTGTCGGAAGGATCAATTACATCGAAATCAATCCCAAAATTGCCATTCTCAAAAGCAAGCAAATCCACATTTTCACTTATGATCTGGCCGGATACTAACCACTTTTTGTAACTTGATGTTATACCCGAAAATGCCTGAGTAGTATAATAGATACCCATACCGGATATCTCAATTACCATGCAAGATTTCTTTTGATTCGCGGCATTATAAGTATCGAATGTGGAATTGGTTCTAAGCAAGACTCAATCCGCTCCTTTCCAATTCATGTTTCAGCGCCGGAATCATCTTTGTTCTCAAGAACCTCTCATCAAGTGAATTCGTGGAAATATTCATATTGATATTCACCCCGCCTGAAGGCATCCCTGCATTGAGTCTGGCAAGACCAGCAGGACCACCAACTGCTCTCATGCCGCGTTCTGAATTGAGTACGCCCTCTCCGCCATGAGCAACAATCGGAACCGGTTTAGAGTATCCACTCGCTATCATGCCGCCGGATTGATATGATGGAACCATACCACCTTGTTTCCCATATCCAAGCGCCTTCAATGCACCGCCCGGCCCGCCAAATATTGCGCCGATTCCGGCCCGCAATCCAGTTTCCAGTAGCGTTTCCATTGCCATTGAAAAAATATCCCGCATAGTATCTTGTAGACTTTTTCCATATACGAGCGCTCGCGCGAGACCATCTGTAATGTTCGCCTGTATAGATTCTCCTGCTTGTTGGAAAGTCAATTGCATGATTCTTGCAGTGGAAGTCATATCATCAAGGTTAAGATTGGATTGAGCAATTGATTCCTGTAATCCAACAACTTCCATTTTACCGCCGCGAAAGGATCCTTGCATTTTTGCAAAAGTATCTTTCATCGTTTTGCCAGCACCCGATTCCCGAAAAAGCTTATTGAATTGTTCTGCTTGCGATGTTCCTATCTCAAGTAGATCAAGACCGATTCGTCTAAGATGCTCTTTCTGTAATATCTGCTGTGCCATTCTTTGTATTTCCTGATCATGCGATGATTTCCGCTGAGTGTTCAATGCTTTGTCGAGTTCAGTCTGGTGTCCGATAATAGTCACTTCAGGCATTGTGGCCATGCCTTTCATTGTTGCCAGCTTTTCTTCCTCTTTATTTATTTCCTCCAATTTTTTCATGTATTCATACATCATCGGTGGATCAAAAAGTACAGACAATTTTTCCCATCGTCCGATTTTATCAGAAGTCAAAACATTGAAAAATTTCGTTAAATTAGGAAGCAATGGTCCTATTATATTTTCTTTGAAAATCCTTAATCGACCTGTCAATTTTGATACAGCATCACTATAAGCATCTGCTTGCGCAGCTTCTTCTGCAGTAAAAACTTCACCGGCTCTTTTGGCTTCATCAAAATATCCTTTTAGAACCGGAGTTCCGGCTTGCATCATTAATGTCATATCTAAGCCAGCTTTCCCAAATACTTCTTGAGAAATAGCTCCCTGCTCGGATTCATTGCCATAATTTTTTATGGCATCAGCAAGATCAAAAAATACATCTTCTGCAGAACGCAGTTTTTTATTATCATCTAAAACTGAAACTCCTAATTCATCGAATATCTTTTTTGTTTCTTTTGATCCTTGTTTCACATCCATCATGTTGCGTAGCAGTCCCTTCATGCCCATTGCGAATGTGCCAATATCTCCACCAAGTTGTGAAGTGACATATCGCATAGCCGAAAGAGTCTCTACACTTACACCGGTTTTCTTGGAAAGCTCAAATATCTCTTCTCTATATTTCGCAGTGGAATTTATTGCGTGAACAATTCCAATGACCGTCCCACCAATTGCAGCAGTTAAGGCAAGATATTGTGTCTTTACTGCACCAAACGCTGATACCATTTTATTCGCAGCCATCGAACTTGCAGCCTGCATCTCGCCGACTTTCTTTTTGTACTTGTCGGCTATCTGCTCGACCGTTATGCCCTTTTCGGAGGTCTTTATTTCAAGGATTAGAGACATTCTGTTGGTTTCGTTCCTGGTTTCGTTCCTGTTTTGCTTTTCTGAATTCCTGTATTTCTTTCTCGATTATGTTCAGGCCAAAAAGAATAACTTGTGCTTCCATCTGTCCAAGCATAGGTCGCATGCTTGAAAATGCGAAATCCGCGAGCTGCGGAAACTTTTCTATAATAGGTGAATTAAGAATGTAATAGAGATCGAGTATTTCCTTAGCTAACGGATTCTTTTTTGTACATGAATCATCTTTCAGCAAGTCCGGCAAATCACAATTTTTGCAATCCAATTCAATGCCGGATTCTTTTGCCGCTTCCTTGCGATACTGACAGCTATCATACGGAAAATCAACTTGCCATCGTATCGCTTCTGTCAGTTTTTTTCCAGTTCCCCCATGTCTATAAATGTCCTGGCATCAAAACTTTTTCGAATGAGAAAATCCCTGCGATCTGGAAATCGAGCAATCAAGGCGATCTTGTTTTCTTTGCTGCATTCCGCACACTTGGCTTTTTTCTCGTCTTCCGCACTCAGGAATATTCCAGACCATGCTTTAATGATGTGATCGAAAAAAGAATCGTCTTGCTCTCGCTCATTCTCGACCTTGGTTATCTCATCTAACTTTTGTCGAGAAGTGTAACGAATGAGATACTTTTCATCGGCAGCAAACTCAATCCACTTCTCTGCATAATTATCTCCGGTTATAATGGGCATTAGGCAACCGCTCCATAAACTGCAACACGAAGATTGGCAAGCGAAAGTTTCATATACTTAGTGATCCCTGTCATGCCGGTCGGAGCAGCAGCAACACGCAAAGCCCGGAATGTAGTCTGTGCTCCAATTCGGTCATGCTTATTGGCGGGCTCATTATGTTCGATTGTCTGCAGACAAGGGAATTCAAGCAGCAATTTATAATTAGTCGAGCCGCTTGCAAGTCCGCCCTCGAATGTTATGTCCGATTTCCATTGCGATTGCGTGATAGTCTCCCCATAAGAACTATCAAGATTAACCCTATAAATCGATGAATAATAAGCATTCAATTCTTCAACTTTCAAAGTAATTTCCGGATTGCCATTGTCCTCTTCCGGCTCAAGCGTCTCAAAATCGTTTGTAGTATAGGTATTTGCGAAAGGAAATTCATCCCGGATGAATTTCCTATCGAAATTCAATTCGAAAGCATTCAATCGAAGCTTATTCGAATCCGATAATGCCCCGGTATCTTGAATATTTATCCTGAATTTACCGATAGAAAATGGTATGCGTAAAGCAGTCGTTTCATAAGTAATGTTCGCAAATTCAGACACATCGTTTTCGCAATAAGTATCACCGAATTTTAAACCGCTTCGCATGCCACGCAATACGAATTCCAAGAATCCATCTCCCTTACTACGTAAAGTAAATCCGGTCGGCTTAATACTGGGAATTTCATTATTCACAGTAAGAGCGCCTGCTCCAAGCGTGTAGGAAAGTAAAGCCGCCATGGTGTAGAAATGCCCATCGATTTGATCATCAACCTGGGCTTCATGGAGGTATAATGAACCGGTTTGAATTGTACTTGTTTCATTGCCTATGCAATTGAAAATATGCACCCAAGGGATCGAATTCGACCAGCGCAAAAGACCATTGCATTCGAATGCCTCATCTACATTTCCGTAGAAGAGTTTCTGCAATCCGATGATGCCCTGGCTTTCGTCCGGGATAATATCGCGTTTTAGATTCCATAGCGCATCGCTTTTTTCCATCAACCCGCCATCCAAGGCTCCAAGCTGCACGGCGGTAAACCAGGTGCTTGCCTTTTTAGCCCCTACAACGATATTACTTCCGTACGGCATCCTTGGCCTCCTTCACTTCTGAAAAAATTGCATTTTTGGATTTGAAATCATAATTATCCGGCAATTCCCAAAGGCTATCTTTTTTGATCTGTTCTTCAGAATGTTCATGTGGCTTCAAAAGCGAATTTGGAAATCCGGCGTCAAATTTTGCTTTGCCTATTTTCATTGTACATCAATCTCCTTGAATACTTTCACCTTTATGCCTGCGGCATCTACATAGCCAAGACTTTCCAAATCCGCTGCCCAAGGTGAGTCATAAGTTTGACCCAAAAATTCTATTTTATCCACATTCGTGTCGAGCGTCCAATTGGCGAAAAGCTGTTCTGTCAATGCCCGCACATATCGCCATAATCCCTGTTGAAGCTTGGTTGGATCATCGTTTTGCCAAATAGCCCAAATCGTTATTGTATGCTCACAATCGAGCGATTGGGTCGAGACTTCCAATCCAGGCGAATCCTCCGGCCAGATTACGACTGAAGGGAATTGATCTATCACATATCGACGACCCTTAATCAAATTGTTCGTCAAATCAAGGGCATCGATGTCGAAATCCGTTTTTTCAGTATTGATAGTAGTTATCCGGGTATTTAAGGTTATGCCTCCGGAGCCGGTTTGTAACCGATAATGAATTCCATCTATCGCTGTTTCAATAAAATCCGACATTACTTAATCCTATCAAACATCGCGCGAGGCGGTTCATTGCTTTGTTTGAATGCGATCATTCGTTTTTTAGATTCCTTCACGACTTCTTTTTGAATTTCCTTGATCCAAAGTTGCAATTGCCGATTAGTCGGATCGAGCGTCTTGCGGACTAATATCCCTCGTTTGCTTTTGATACCGCGTTGATGATATTTTGCATAAGGCACTAACGTTCCTAATCGCAATGTCAAGGTCTTCGGATTGTCTCTTATCAGCGTTTGCACACTTTCACTATTTTCCCCAGTAAGAGATTTCATCAATCGTTCGGTACGAATCATTATAGTCTTGCCAGGATAATGCTTTTGCTTCCATGTTTTGTAAGCATCGGAAAGTTCCGGCCATTTGCCGGCTTTTCCTTTTGCGCCTTCGGAACCGAAAAGTTGCTTTTCATCTTCTTGAAAAAGCTTTTTGATTCCTTGTAATGCTCGTGCCATAGCAACCGGTGTCAAATCGATACCAAATCGTTTAAAATCCGCATACCAGGCGTCCAGATTGACGGCTGTGAATTTCACTCCTACCATTTCGTTGTCATCCCAAAGTCTGGTCCAGCTTCCACATAGTCATCGGAAGGATTCTCAACTTGATAACTGGTGGCTTCTTGTCCACTCACCGCTTCATCTGTCAATGATGCTCCATATAAAAAGTTTGGCACATTGCGAATTGCCCAAATCCCATCATAGGTTTCTTCTAAACCGATGAATTGTTTCCAGAGCGTCTCGGCATGCTCCGATTGGTTTGGAGCCACACCCATGAATATGGCTTCTTCCGCACGTGCGGCTGCACCTATAGCATTCAATTCGCGTAATATCTGCAACGCCTCATTGACAACGTAAATCGTCACACTCGCGGCATCATAGGAATTAGCAAGATCAAGCGTTAAAATATTGGAGGACTTGGCTTCAACCACCGTGTATTCCCATGCCCGAACTCCAGAAGTCAAGCCCTCCAACTTCACGATGTCACCTTTGGAAAAATTCACCGCACTGGCAAGAGTGACACTCACATTGCTACCAGCCGTCAAGGCACCCGCGACTGTGCTATTATAATCATGCAAATTGCTAAGATCATAACCACAAGAACTTACTACCGCGCGCAGGCGTGAAGCTATCTCATCAATAAATTTATTGACCTGAACTAAAGTCGGCTTGGTAGTCGTGGCATACGTCTGCCGATGCTGATTAAGAGCCTGAACATCCGAGACGACACAAAAAGGATAGATCGGCATTGCTTACTCCAGATAATCGCCTTGGCGATACTTTCCTTCAATCGTGATCGTCACTGAATTAGGCGTCCCTGCTACAAAATCAATAAGCACAGCTCCGCCTTCTGCCGCCGTGATAATCCCATAAGTACTGGAAATGCTGGAATCTGTTACTCTTGCCCAGGTAGTTCCTACCAAATAGGACGTTGTACATACCGTCTCGTTTGCTTGTCCACCATTGGCAGCATATACAACTACTCGCAAACTATCGCCCGAATCAGGATCACCAAAAATCTTGACATCAGTAATCTCAAGTGGCTGTTCTGGAACATACATTCCTGCCGCAGTCGTATCGCCAAGTACCCACGTATCGGCTGTGACATCTACGATCTTCCATGTCATCAGGAAACGATTGCCGGATGTATTGCCGCGAAAAATGGGATTGGTAAAGAATGGGCCTTGTCCTTGACCCATAATAGCCAATGCAGTAATGACGATAAAGGCGGCTATAAAACCCGCTTTGAATGTTTTACTTCTCAACATCTTTCGACTCCTTGCTTTTAACGTATCCGGGCAACCTCCGCGCAAAACCGGACTTTACCAGATCATTGACAATTGCTAAGGTTTCTTCGGTTTCTCTCAATTCAATGATTTCACCAACCTGATGTTGTGCAGAAAGACCGATTCGCAAAAACCCTTTGCATTGACAGTTTTCGATGAATTCTATTTTCATCTTCTACCTTTCAAATTAATTGGGGCCCTGCGGCCCCAAATATTAACTTACCACTGTGCTGAAAAGATAACCGCAAGCGGCTGCCGGTACGATCTCATCTACGATTTCTCCCGTTTCGAGCCATTCACCATTTATCTCTTCATCGCGCCATCGTTTGGTACGGAAATCTTGTACCATTGGACTAAGTGCACAAGTGACATTCTTAATTTGCAATGGGGCCGGATTGATGTAAGCCATCAATGCATATTTGCCCCACACAAATCCATAACTGGCAGTTTGACCCACATTGTTGGCATTTACAATCGCCCTGCCAACCAAAACACGATCAACCTTGAACAATTTGGCCAATTCAGCTTCCGCTAAAAGAGCCGGGATATTCGTAGTTGCTCCGCCTTTTACTCTATCAAGTACTAATGGATGGTTGCAGAGTTTTTCATAAACCTGATAGCCAAGTGTGAGGACATTCGGAAATTTCATTGAATTAGAAATTATGCTTGTACGCATAGTTTCTATATCCGCAAAAGGATCAGAAGATGCACTCTCATAATTGTCCCAACGATCTGCAACGGCCAAAGCAGCAGTATAACCGGAAAAAGTAGTCCCACTGAAAAGTTGATCAGCTACACGCTTTTCCCGATCCAGCATAATCAGGTCTTGCAAGAATTGCTGAGTATCCAATTGTGTATCAATGGGTTTGTCGGCATTGGCTTTGGCACGATCGGTAACCACGTCTCGCAGAGCGTATTCCTCACAAACATAGGTTCCTTCCGTGTCTTTGCCCCAAGTAACTTTGTTCGCTGCTGTACCATCGGCACGCTTTGATGTTGGTAAAGTAAATCTGTCCTTCTTGGTATAGATGATGTATTTGTCGCTCTCTTTTACCACCGGGACGCGAGGACTTACGACATCGGCAATAAAGAGATTTTGGTCTTGTCGGTACTGAATCGCAAATTGACTCAGAACCGCATCGACATGAAGGTCGCTTGAATAAGGCATATTGTTCTCCTTTGCGGTTAAGCGTCAGTTGCATAAGCGTCAAAATGCGCCAGAAATACCGTTATGATATCATTTTGTGCCGTAGCGGCTTCAATGGCCACAGCAGCTACCCATTCACTCGCGGCATCAGCAACTTCACCGAGACCGCCCGTGTAAGGAGTAATCATTTGACCAATCGTAATCGCTTCATTTGCTTTCAAGGGGCTTAGACCTAACATCATTACCACTGCTTCTTTGCCGGCTGCATTTGGCTTGTTTTGCAAAATGCCAATTGCTCGTTCATTATTGCCGGAAACGGTTACGGTTGCACCGTCCGTCAATTTCACGAAACAGTATTGATAAGACGACAAATCAGTATAAGCCTTGAAAGTATGCTCTAAAACTGGTTTGGCGTATGCCATTTTATTCTCCTATTTTTTTTGTGCTTTGTTGAATTCTTCGGCAAGTTGCGGATTGCCGGAAAGAACCTTATCGACTGCTTGTCGATATTTCAGTCCCTTATCTGCATCCATCAACTTGCGAGCCTCTGCGTTTACACGCTGTGAGGCATCACCTTCGATATTTTCCGGTTTGTACGTGCTTCCGGGAGTATCAAAAAGGGAATGTTTCGGCGTAGCTTCGATCAGCTTTTTCGCTTGCTCATAATCTTTCTCAGCAAGTTTCTTGTATTCTTCTGTCTGCGCGGGCACAATCTTACCATCCCGCAAAGCCGAATCCAAAAGCTGAGTGACTTTCATATCATTCAGTTCCTTGGATGCTTGTTCACCCTTTTTCACCCTATCATCGAGGGCATTGATTTTATCGGTTAACGTTTTGTTGCCGGTTTCTGAGTCTTGTACTTTCTTCTCAAGCTCGGCATTTTTTTCCGTCAATGATTTGATAGCCCCAATTACGTCCGCACCTTCATCCAAGGCGAGGATCGTCTTGATGGATTCTAATTCTTGCATCTCAAGCTCCTTCGGGTTTGTTTTATTATCCGCCGCCTTGGCGGTACTGTCTATGGATTGTATGCTATATGGCCCGTCATCGGTAAATGCAATGGCCATTTGTCCTTTCTTTAAAAACGGTCGATTGCAAAGAGATCCGCCGAGCAGAGTAAAACCATGACTAATGCCGTTTTCATCTTTCCAATCCTGTTTAAATTCCGGCGAAAACCATTGGAATTCCTTGTTTTTGATGTATTCTTTTGCCTTTTCCGTCCATTCTACCAATGCCTCAATAGCATTTCCTGCAAATCTGAATTTCTTTCCATGTCCTGATGCTTTAGCATTTTCCGGATTAGGATCATATTCGGCATGATTGTAACCAAGCGGAAGAATATAGTTTCCTTCAGCATCTTTCACCATTCCCACGCCTTGTTGAAGATTTTCATAAGCTTTCTTGAGATCGTTTTCCGTTATATTGAATGCCCCATAAGCTCCATGATCGAAACCACCGGAATAGATTATCTTTTGCCATTTTTCGTTATCTTCAAGCTGAAAATTAAACGGCAAAAAGAAAATCGTATCAACTATTTCTTTTTGAAAAGGCATTCTATTCTTCCTTCCCTATAAAAATATTGATTCCCCGGCACTGGTCTCCACCCTCGCATTTCAGATATGGCCCACCAAGCATATCGACAGCTTCAGGATTATTCATCATGTATTCCATACCGTCGATCTTCTCGCAGTTCTTGCATGTATTGCTATCCATCAGTTCGGATCGTATGACTTTGCCAATCTCGTCTTTCCTTTGCTCCGCCTCCGTCGTTCGGCCTATGCCATAGAGCGTATTAATGGTTTCCTTGATGAGCATCTTAGTGTCGGCAGCCACAAGTTGAGTGAGTTTTTGAAAAAGCGTTGAACTGTCAATTATCCCGCGCTCACGCTGACGCTGCATTTCTTTGCTGAATTCAAGTTTGAGCAATGATGCTAATTCTTCTACGATCCATCGCGCGCGCGGCTTGACGACCTTTATGGCTTCGCCCAGTTCCGCCGTCACCGGATCGGTAGGTGATTGAGCCTTGATCCCTTTCAGTTCGCGCCGTACATCCTGGCGACCCCATTCAAAAATTGTTTTGAGTTCTTTGGCAAGCTCATTTTCCATCTTGCCGGTCATGGGCACCGTGATACTGGAAAGCTGTTCGGAAAATTGATCAAATGAAAGCTTGCGGGAAAGTAGGCCAATTCCTTTTCTGACAAGTTCTTTGGACATTTCATTCTTGTATCGCACAGCAAAACTTACGATTTCGGAGTCTTGTTTTTCCAGTTTCTTCGATATATCGTCAAGCTTGATAGATTTTTCAACGTCCGTCATCTCACGCCGAAAACCAGATTGTCCCTCATCTTGCAAATGTTTTACGCCGCATTTGCAATCTATCATTTCTAAGTCTTCTGATTCAACTGGTTCAGTTTTGATGTTCGGCTTTTTCCCTTGTTCTTCTTCTGTCTTTTCCGGCAAATCCATCAAATCTCGTATCGTCTTTTCGATATTTTCATCGGTCGTCAATACACCAATCGGAATAAGTTTACTGATAGCATCAAGAACTAAAGCAATGTTCGGCTTTTGCAGTTTTGTCACAGAGATTTTCGGATATGACTTTTGTTCTCCGAAATTCACGTCTACCAATTCTCGGATCAAATCCTTTTCCAATGTCGTAGCTATATCATTCGCCACAAATTGCAAAGAACCATAAAATAGATCTGAATGCACTTCCCCTACCGAACGCGATCCGGTTTCCGTATTGCCAAGATTCATAAACTGGCCAAGAACATTGAAAAGGATGTATCTATCCTCCCGGTCGATACTTGCCTGAATATCCGGCATAGCTGTTGATGAAAGTGTCAAGAAATCGATCTTGTCGCCAGGCATCTGAATCAAGTATCCTTTCTCATGCGAACGATAATTCTCTAATATCTCTTTCGCTCTATCATAATCGCCTTCCTGGAATCCCTCTCGTAACTCATATTTTGGGGTCGGCACAGAAAAGCGCTCATGGCGTATAGCATCTAATCGTAAAAGTACATCTTTCCTCCACCATGCTCCATAGGCACTGCGCAAAATGCTTTCACCACGCCAATCATCGCCCTCTCGATCATTGCAGAAATAAACAAGACGCTCACGCGGAATTAAGAAGATTTGCCATCGATCATCATAACCCAAGGTGAATTGTTCAATTCTTTCAAGATCACCGTTTTCCTTGCTTCGATGCCATTTTTGGATTGTCTCCGGCAATCGAGGTTCAAGTTCTTCAAGGATTAATTTTCCCTCTTCAATTCGATAGCGCTTGGCAAACGGATAAAATCCAAATGGGAGATATAGCAAAACCGAACGAAGAAAATCATTCCAACTAAAAATCTGTGATTCAAAAAGGTTGGCACGTATATAATCGGATATTTCAATATCCTTGCTTTCCTCACTTGCAGGCAAGATGTCCCATTTTGCAGATCGAATTGGAAGGCTAACCATGAGTAGGGACGCCTTGATCATTGGATCAGTCAAGCGCATTTTGTCGAAAGTCTTGACTCGGTCGGTGGATTGTAATGCCGGAGGCGTGAAATCTTTCTCAATTGGCCATCCACCATAGATCTGCGTTCCGGTCGCGCCAGGCGGATTGATCAATTGCGATTTCTTGCTGGTAATATCTGCTTGGAGAGATATGCGCATGGGTCTCCTTATCTATTAAGATAAGTTAACCTTATGCAGGGGAATTGTCAATATACTATACGTTAATCACGTACTGATAATAGATATCCCGGAGGGTACGAGGCGAAAATCCGGTTTCACGGGATACTATGACACAGGCATCCCGCACCGGACTTTTGGAGATTTCGGTAAGAAGCTTAACCCTGAGATCAATTTTTCCTCTAATAAGATCATGGCGTTGTAGTGTCGTTTCTCTCATATTAGAAACCATTTTTCATAAATTGATTGCTCTTCTTGTTCTTGCTTTCTGGCTGCCGCTATGATTTTGGCATCATTGATGGATTGCCGGGTTAATCGGATTTCATTGATCACACTTTCCATTCTCATGCGAACAAATTTCAATTCAGCATAGATCATTTTCTGATAGCTGGCCATTTCACTTTAATGCAGCCAGCGCTTGATTGATCACATACTGCGCCCATAACAAACCGACAAGAATTCCCAATCCTGAACCGCTCAAAAACAACCATATTGATTTCTTGTTTCCCACAAAATACAATGCAATCCCCAAAATGAAAATCAAAATGCTTATCAAATCCATCAAAAAGTCTCCTTCATAATGCTTGCCGTGATTGGCCTGTTCTTTATATTTTGCTCCAATCTTTGCTCAAGTTGTTGATAATTTTCTCTCCCGCTTATAGCATCTATTTTAGCTACGATACGATGAAAAGCTTCAAGAGCATGGTCCTCAATTTTGTCGATATTCTTCCATGTAGTACCTTCAATTTGCTTGACAAGATTCCGGCATCGGTCGAATATCATGATTCGATTTTGTTTGAATCGCCGATTGACAATTTCAATCCGCGGCTCGAAACCAGCCGGATAAGGAACAAGATTGATGCCGTACTTCTGCGAATATTCCTGCGCGGGCGTTCTTCCATCGCGCTCAGTTGCAAATGCAGCCGGACAGCCTACCGTCAACAAAGGCATTCCATATTCTGAGCGGAGTATCTTCACGTTCGGCGCATGATAGGCTATCCCATGACTGGCAACATAATATTCATCCAGAAAATAGATCATATCGTTTTGCCGATCATAACGCACAAAAAGCCAACAGGTAGGATTCGCAACACCATAATCCATGCCTTCATAGTGTTCCCAATAATATGGAATTTCGAAGTATTCAGATGCCCTAATAAGATGCCTTTTTTCGTCATAGTCCCGATGCACCGTCCCTCCACTACCGGTAAATATTCCGTAAACATATTTATCGACCCAATCGCTTGAATGAGTCTCGATCAGTTTATCATAGTATCCTTTTGGAAGATTAGTCTCATTTAGAAACGGCGGCGGAAGGAATCCAATGTGATCCTCATTCTCTCCCCTATAAACACCTTTTTCCAGTATTCTGTCCCGCCATGTGCCGGTTATCGTTTCGATTGGATGACAGAAAAACTTGTAGTAATCCCATGTCTTGCCTTCAGGATTCCCTGTTGCTATTCTCAATCCTTCAGCGCAATTCTGCGCAACACGTCCTTCTGCCATGTCCCAAATATCCGGATGAATTTCTTCTGCTTGATCAAACCAAAATCCGCCCAATTCGATATTCTTGAGTTTCTTAGTATCATCTGGTCGATCGAGTGCCATAAATAAAATCACACTTCCATTTTGCAGGTAAAGGATATTATCTTTTTTATTGAATGTTTCTTTTGTTATATCCCAATCGTAAAGGCGCTTAAATTGCGGAATTGTCGATTTAGTGAGATCGCTGTAAATATTTCGGATTATAGCGAACCATGTTCCCGGATATTCGACAAGGCTTTTGATCACGCGTAGGGCTGCTATGGTAGTCTTGCCAGACCTGAATTCGCCATAATAGGCCAAATGTTTCGCCTGGCTCAAGAAAAATTTCCCTTGCCAACTATTCAGTCTCAGATTTATTTCCATTTTGATCTATTATAATATTGAACCTTAAGGCATTTTGACCGCTCGGATCAGTAGGAGCAATTTCTTGTCTTTCGACATAGCCACGATTGCGGCCAAGAGTTTTCAATACTAAGGCAACCGCCCAACTTTCTCCGGCGGCAAGTTTTCCCCGCAAAGCTAGCTCGCCAATGTCTACAAGTTCCTTTCGACAGTCATCAATAACTTGTTGGATGCATTGTGTTTGTTTTGCTCGCTTATAGATTGCTTGCGGTGACACCTTTAGCATTTTAGCCGCCAAGCTAACAAGGCCATTGGTTGCTTTAAGGGCTGCTATTATATCTTCTGTTTTATGCTCAATTCTTCCTGACAATTGTCAACTCTATTAACTTGTTTTATTACATTCCAATCCAAGTAGCCTCAACCGCTCAAGACTGACAGCCACGTATTTGGGTTCTATCTCTATCCCGCGCCCGATGCGCCCTGTCTGCTCGCAAGCAACAAGTAATGGCGAAATCCCTGCAAATGGATCATAAGCAATCCCGTCAACCTTAAGATGATTTGTCATTTGCGGAAGGAGACAAGCAATCGGTTTCTGCGTTGGATGATCTGGCTTGTTGTTCGCATCTCTATCAATCATCCATACAGTCGTTTGTGCTTTGTCGCCATAGAATGGTGGACGATTCCCTTTGACCCAGCCATAGAAACAGGGTTCGTGTTTCCATTGATAATCACTGCGCCCAATGACAAAGTTTTGCTTGACCCAGATAATTTCTTGATGATATAAAATGCCAACTGAATCAAGGACATCGTAGAATGTACGTGTGGCACGCACAGCGTGCCACACGTACCACGCCGCGTGCTTTGACAAAGCAATATTGCGTGCCAATGTAAATGCCTTCAACCAAATCTCAGAACACTGCGCCTCGCTTAATTCGTCGCCTGCGATAGCCGCGCCAAGAGTGGCGCGGCTATGGACATAGCCGCGCCTATTCATATCTTTGGCTTTGGCTATATAATCAACCGCATAGGGCGGATCAGTGACCATCAATCCCGCTTTCTTTCCCCACATCACCCGCTCCACGTCATCCGCGTTCGTGCTATCGCCGCACAGTATCCGATGTTTGCCGCACTGCCACAAATCCCCTTTGTGCACTTGCCATTTTTTCTGTAACTCCTCGGCTTTGTCAATTAATTCACTCGGATCGACCATTTCCTCTTTTCCACCACCAATGATAATTCCGGAGTCCTTTGCAATGCTGTCCAACAATTTCTGCACATTTTCATTGTCTGTTTTTACCTCTTCCAATAACCGTTTCAAAATCTCGTCATCACGCCCGGCAAGGGCAGAAAGCGGATCGAAAACTGCAAGCACTTCCTTTTCTTCTGCTTCAGTCAATTCGATGTATTTTACCGGTATACTTGGCTCCTTGCGAGAGATAGCCAGTTCCACCCGAAGATGTCCATCCAAAACATGGCCAGTGATCTTATTTACAATCACATCATCTACCCAGCCGATCTCATCCAATATACCAACCAAAGCATCCTGTTGGAATTTGGGATGGATTCGATAATTCAATGGATTGGCCAGTAACTGTTCCGGCTTCTCTTCCCCATATCCGACTATGCGATTTTTGAAATTTTCGCTCACTTGTTCCTCAAAACTGTTTTAGGTAACTTACGATATGTTGAAATTCGAATCGTGGGTCCACACGCAAAGAATACCAGTCGTCATTGCCTTTCGATACCTCTCCAAACTGAGAAAGATTCAAAGAATCAATCAAAGCCCTTTCGGCAATGAAATTGATGTGATAAGATTCCTCTAAAGCACAATAGATTCCAATGCGATGAATCATTTTTGGACGGCTGCATAAAACGCTGCTATCCACCCATGCTGGCACATTCTCATGCATGTCCGGCGAATCGCCTTGAATAGTCTTGCTTTGTTCAGCGTGTTTCACGCAAACCAAACTCGAAAGCATCAATGCAAATATTAGTACTGACACCAAATACCCCAAACTGAAATGACTGCCACTGTTCTTAGCCATGATAAAAATCCTCCGTTAATATTTCTTTATGCAAATCAATCTTGTTTGTACGCTTGTACCGCTTATCCTAAAAGCATCATTCGGTAGCTTTTCTGTCTGTCCTTTTACGTCCTCAAGCCACGATCTGAACTCACTCGCCTTCCTGTCATTCCGGAAAAACGGCCCTTCCGACATAACCGATACCATAGAACCGCCTTCAGCCAGCCAACCGTAAGCATGGCAAATATGATCGATATCCTGCTCGGCTTCGAATGGCGGATTCATGTAAATTCTGCCGTAGCAATTTTCATTTCCAGGTGGATCAAACACCAGGAAATCAAGACACAAAACATTCTTAAATTGTTTTCTCAGCTCTTCACAGCGCTGCGGATTCTTTTCAATGAGCGTGATATTCCCACGCAAGTGCTTTGCAATAGCTCCGAGTCCTGCGGACGGTTCCAAAATTAATTCGCCGTTTTCCGGCAATGGAACTAATTCCAGCATTCTTTTCACCACGGATTCCGGCGTTTCGAAAAAGCCGTCCTTTTCGACCGTCAGCGATCCGTTTTCGATCAATCCTTCGACTTGTTCCCGTGGATCCAATTTGAACACATGGCCGCCGATGCTTCAGTTCCGTTTCCCGCCCATTGTAGAAAGGGCTTTGTTGACCTTCTCATACATCTGCCTGTCAAGCTGCCCGCAGGTAAGTTTCCCGATCTTTCCGTCATCCTGCCAATCCATAGCACGAATGACATCCAAAACATCCTCATCGAATTTAAGCGTTTTTGTCAACAATATCCATCTTCTTTCTTAGATTAAAGTAACGCCTTTTGGGCGCAACTGTTCAAGATTGATTTCCCTTTATTGTCAATAGAACTTACAATCGGTGGCCCTTGGCAAAACGGCCTGAATACAACTATCATGTTGGAAATATTTGCACGAGAGAATTTGCCATCCAAACCAAAACTGAGCCGATCTTTTATAAATCTTATTTCGCTTGCTT
>Ga0208957_1000795_pt1 | contig 19992 bp, 22 predicted proteins | sample RifOxyA1_FD_184029 | JGI IMG/M metagenome (GOLD analysis project Ga0208957, IMG submission 184029) | Groundwater microbial communities from Rifle, Colorado - Rifle Oxygen_injection A1 (SPAdes) | ecosystem: Environmental > Aquatic > Deep subsurface > Groundwater | place: Rifle, Colorado, United... | reverse complement strand
GACCTTGCTCGGCGTAATGATCGGCGTGGGTTCGGTCGTGGCCATGTTGGCGTTCGGCAACGGCGCCCGCCAGCAGGTGTTGGACCAGATCCAGGCGATGGGCGCCAATCTGCTGGTGGTCAAGCCCGGCGCGCCGGGGGTGCGCGGTGCGGGGGGAGCGACGACACTCGTGCCCGCCGACGCCGAGGCCATCGCCCGGCTGCCGAACGTGGGCTACGTGGTGCCGCAGGCGGCCAATCCCGTGACGGTGCGCTACGGCAACGTGACCTACACCACCACCCTGTACGCGACCACACCCGATTTTGTTGCGGCCAACAACTGGCCGGTGGCACGGGGCACGTTCATCAGCCAGACGAATCTGCAAGGCTTCGCGCCGGTGGCGGTGCTGGGCCAGACCACGGCGAAGGCGCTGTTCGGCGCCGCCGATCCGGTCGGGCGCTATGTCCTGATCAACAACACGCCGTTGCGCGTCATCGGCCTGTTGACGGGGAAAGGCGCCGACCAACTGGGCAACGACCGCGACGATGGGGTGTTTGTGCCGATCACCACCGGGCAGGCGCGTGTGACCGGGCAGAGTTACCTCAAGTTTGTCACCGTCGAAGTTACCGACACACAGCAGATGGATGCCACCCAGGCGGCCATCAACACACTGCTGCGCAAACGCCATCGCACCCTGGATTTCCAGGTGAAGAGCATGACCGCGCTGCTGCAGCAGCAGGCCCAGACCCAGCAGACGCTGACGTTGCTGCTGGGCGCGGTCGCCCTCATCTCGCTGCTGGTCGGCGGCATCGGCGTCATGAACATCATGCTGGTGAGCGTCACCGAACGCACGCGTGAGATCGGGGTGCGCATGGCGGTAGGTGCGCGCGCCTTTCATATCCTGCTCCAATTCGTCACCGAGGCATTGGTTGTGTGCACCGTCGGTGGCCTCATCGGTGTGGCTGGGGGCCTGCTTGTGGCAGCGGTGGCGGCACTCAGCGGCGCCGCGGTGCTAGTCACCCTCCCCCCGCTGTTGCTCGCCTTCGCCAGCGCGCTCGTTACCGGACTGGTGTTCGGTTATCTGCCCGCCAAACGCGCCGCCGGCCTCGATCCGGTCGTGGCTCTCAGCACGGAGTGACCATGATCGACATTCCAATAATCAAGAGATTGAGCGTCGTGGTCGTTTCCTTGCTCATCGGCGCATGCGCGGTCGGGCCGGCAAATGAGCGCCCGGCGGCCCAGGTGCCGAGCGACTGGGCGGCGGGCAAGGCCGATGCCCGCTGGCCCGCGCCCGATTGGTGGACCGCGTTCCGGGATCCGATTCTCGACCGGTTGGTAGCCGAGACCCTGGCCAACAACCACGATCTCAAGGCCGCTGTGGAACGGGTGGCCGAAGCGCGGGCGCTAGCCCAGGTCGCCGGCGCATCGCTTTACCCGAGCCTGTCGACCAACGTCCAAGCCGGACGGCAGAAAAATTCCAGCAGCAATCCGAACGGGAAGTCGGTCACGCCCACTAACTATTACCAGGCTGGACTTACCGCGAGCTACGAGATCGACTTGTTCGGCCTGAATCGCGACCAGGCCGAGGCGGCGGCCGCGAACCTGAAGGGCAGCGAGTTCGACCGCAGGACCGTTGAGCTCGGCGTGGCGGCGGCGACAGCGAGCACCTATTTCGCGCTCGGCGCGCTCGACGCGCGACTTGCGGTCGCGCAGGAAGGGCTGGCCAACGCCCGCAACACGTTGCAGGTCATACGCGCCCAGCAGGAAGCCGGCATGGCGACGCCGCTTCAGGTTGCGCAACAGCAAGTCGAAATCGCAACGCTCCAAGCGGTGGTCCCAGCGCTCAAAACCCAGCGACAACAGGCTGTCAACGCGCTCGCCGTGCTGATCGGGCGCCTGCCCGAAGGCTTCGATGTCAATCCGATGGCGATTGCGCAGCTCCGTCCACCCGAAACACCGGCCGGTCTGCCATCCATGCTGCTCGAGCGCCGTCCCGATATTCAGAGTGCCGAGGCGGCTCTGGCGAGCGCCAACGCTGACGTGCGCGCCGCGACGGCCGCGCAGTTTCCGCGCATCGACCTCACTGCCCAGGGCGGCTATGCCAGCCTTGCCCTGCATCAGCTCTTCGAGCCCGGCGGCACGTTCTACATTTTGGCGGCGGGCCTGACCGCCCCTCTGTTCGACGGCGGAAGACTGCGGGGCGAGCTCGCTTTCACCGAGGCGCGTTACCGCGAGCTCGTGCAGAACTACCAGCAAAAGATCCTCGCGGCCTTCAGCGACGTGGAAAACTCCCTGACGGCCCAGCGCAACACCGCGGATACACTGGCTGCGCAACGCGACGCCGTCGCGCAGGCCACGGAAGCGTACCGCATCGCCAGGCTGCAGTACGACAACGGCATGACGCTCTATCTTGCGGTGCTCACGGCCGAGGTCAGCCTGCTTCGCGCACGCGATGCCGAGGTTCAGGCGCAATTTGCCCGCCTTGCTGCCACCGTGTCTATCTACCAAGCACTGGGCGGCGGTTGGCGGATGCCGGCGTCAGCAACGACCGCTCTGGAACCTTGAAACGGGGAATAGAGAACCGCAATCAATCAACAAACTGAGAGATGACACCGGTCCCAAAACTGGTGTACGGCACCGCTTCGCGCAGGCATAGCGTTGTGACGTCGCCCTTGACGCTCTGTCGGACGTGCGAAAAAGGGAGCGTGGGATTCTTCGGCGAGATGTTCGAAGGCCGGTCAAATGCAAAGAGATATTCATGGGAGAGAAAATGAAGCAAAGAACATTCTTATCGTTGTTGACGCTGCCGCTGGTCGCCGTTGGGTTTGATCAACTGTCTGCGTTCGCGCAGCGTGCGCCCCATACGCAGGGCTCGACCGACCGCACGATCCGAATCGGCACCTGCCTCGTCGAGCTTGTGTCCGATACCATCGTGTCCACAACCACCTACAACGGTGGTTTCCCTTGGTCAAGTCCGTTCAGTAAGAAGATGAAGAGCGTGACAACGAAGTATCTTCTCGCCGTATCTACGGTTTTGACACTGAGCTTACCGTGGCTCAGTAATGCAGTGGCTGCCGACGTTGCCACGCCGAAGTCGCCGGGCATCGGTCCGACGATAAGAGTCTTCCGAGGCGACAAATGCGTGGCCGATACCGATTTCATGCGCCGCAATCACATGGATCTCATCGTTCATCAGAGTGAAGACACTGTTCGGCGTGGTATCCGAACGACGAAATATAGTCTGAAGAATTGCGTTAACTGCCACGCTGACCCCAAGACCAATAGCGTTCTCGGCAAGAATGGATTTTGCGAGACCTGCCACTCCTATACGGCAACCGAGATCGACTGCTTCAGCTGTCACTCGGCGTCTCCAGAAAAGGAAGGCCAGGTGCCTAAGAAATGCCCGAGTGCTTCATGTCGGCGAGCGTTGGGAGCGAGACTTCTGACTCACTAGGATATCTCCATAAAAGAAAATCGAAAGGCCGCCTATTTAAGCCATGAGCGGCCTCTTCGGGTCGGGAGTACGCATTCGCCAAAGTTGAAAGCGGCCATTCAGCGGAATTTATAGCCAATGGCCGGTGTGCGGGTTCATAGCTGACCTAGGTGGCGCATTACGCCAACGGCGGCTCTGGCCGGATCAACAGAAGTACGTGCCGATTTCACGACAGGCCGCTTACTGACCTACACCAGCCGCCCAGTAAAGCATTCCCCCACTACGCCAATGGCTGAACCTGACCGATCTTTTTTCTGACAGGAGCGACCCGAACTTTCACTTTTTGTCAGCTCAAAGTCTGAGCTTCTACTCTTGAAGGCTTTTTTGGTGATTTCCGCTAGGACGAAAACTGGTGGGTGCTTTTTGTCCAGCCATTTATAGCCCTTAACCAGTAAGCCGTTCCCCTTAAGCCCCCCGTATTCCTTTGTGTTCGCGTCTATTCAAGCGAACAAGCCCTTTCGGGTAAGTCCATTCGCCCTTATTGGGCTTTTATTTTTTTGGGCAACCGACCATTTTATCCATTTCTGATTTTATTTTCAGCAATCAATCAAAAAAACATTCTTTTGATTTCCGCTGGAAGCGGGATGAGCGCATCCCTAGCATTCGCGCCATGGATTCCCTCTCCTCCCCTTGGGTTGTTCTCCTGACGGCCCTTTTTAATACCCAAGCCCACGCCTTCTGTTTTGATGAGGCGGGGGCGATGTACGGGGTCTCACCACTATTGCTGAAGGCGGTGGCCCAAGTTGAGTCGAATATGAGACCGCATGCGGTTAACAGCACTCACACAGCAAGTACGCAGTCTCAGGACATTGGGCTGATGCAGATCAATACCCGGTGGCTGCAGAGAAACCCAATCAAGTCACTCGGATACACCGAGGCACACCTCTACGATGCCTGTACCAGCGTCAAGCTGGGAGCCTGGGTGCTGGCGAACAACTTCACTCGATATGGCGCTTCGTGGGAAGCGGTCGGCGCCTACAACGCGGCATGCACGCGACTAAAAGGCGATGCGTGCCGCCGCGCACGAAATGGCTATGCCTGGAAAGTCTACCGGGCAATGAGGAAATCCTCATGAAATGCATGTTCACATTGCTTGCCCTGGTCTGGGCAGGCTCGTCGATGGGTGCCGACTGGCAAGTGACACAGTCCGATTCCATTAGCGCTTATGTCATGTGTCATGAAGGCGATTGCCCTGTAAGGACGGCGAAGGTGCTTGACCTGCCTGTAGCCGTTCCCATGCCCGCGAGGGTATCGGATAGCGCTGCCAAGCCGGCCACCGTGCATTTCTCTACTTCAGTTCGTTTTGCGTTGGCTTCGGCCAGGCTCAGTCAGACCGAGAAAGCCAAGCTCAATGCATTTCTCGAGCGGCATCGTGGCGCTAGACGTTTTCTGATTCTTGGCAGCACAGATCAGTTTGGCAAGAAACGGTTTAACGAAACCCTGGCCTACAAGCGCGCGATAGCGGTCGCGGTTTTTATGCGCGCCAACGGAGTCCAGAAAAGGAATATCAAAGTCGATTCGCGATGCTGCATCGACCATCCGCCCAGCACGAACCCTAGCGCAAGACGTGCGGTGATCAGCATTAGCGAATAGGGATTGGGAATGACAAAAAACACTACTGAGCCGGGATACAAGGCAGTCCTCGTGCGCGAGGAAACCAAACTCAAGCTGCAGGCGCTTGGGAGAGCCCTTCCCAACAGGAATCTGTTCTTGGAAAGGCGGCTGGCCACAGCCGCCATTGAATACTGTCTGAACGATGGGACAGCGAGGCAAGCCATGCTGGATTTGGTGCGCCACATCGTGATGCGAGACCTTGAGACTGCTGAGACACCAGGACCATGAGACCCATCTTTCAATACATACGCTCAAGGAGAATCAAATGAATTTCATGCAGATGTTCAGCAAAAAACAGGTCGTTGTCGGCGGGCTTCTCTCCGCTCTGATGGTCAGCTCGGCATGGGCCACCACCGCCGGCGGCGGTGTGACCGGTACAGAATTCCAGGCCCTGTTCGACATGCTGGTGGGTTGGGCCGAAGGCTATCTGGGCAAAGCGCTGGCGATCGCCGCGTTCGTGGTCGGTGCGCTCATTGGCTTCGCCAAGTCTACCGCCATGCCGGCGCTGGTTGGCATCGTCTTCGCCATCGTGTTCGGCCTTGGCCCGACGATCATCAACGGCATGTTCGCCGCTGTGATTTAAGCGAAGCATCACCGGACTGAACAGCATGGCCAATCAAGATTCGCCAACGATCCCGACCCGCCTGGACGACCCGCCCAAGTTCATGTGGTGGGATTTCGACGTGGCCATGCTGTTCATGTCCTTCTTCGTATTCGGCCTCATTACAGGCTGGCTCGTGAGCTTCACGGTGTTCGGTTTGGTGATGGCCTGGCTTTACCGCAAAGCCAAATTCGGCCAGCACAGAGCTTATGGCATGCACCTGCTGTATTGGCATCTACCCGTCAATCTGGGAATGAAGGCAACACCACCTTCGAGCATCCGAGAGTTCATCGGCTGATGAGAATAGACAAACTGAGCGGCCAAGTGGCCGTCACTCTCGGTGTGCGCAGATGGGCTGTGATGATGTTCGTCCTGTCGCAGAGCGCATTGCTCCTGATGTTGATCGCCTTCCTGACGCGAGGCGACACACACCGCGAAACACTGGTTCCACCTACGATCAACACAACATTCTGGGTCGAGGATGACAAGGTTTCCAAAGAATATCTGATCGAGATGGGCGTGTTTCTGGCCCAGCTCTACTTCGATGTGACGCCACAGAACGTGGACTTCAATCACCGCACACTCAAGTCCTATATCGACCCCCGCTTCTACGGGAAGCTGGAAATCGAAGCAGGCGCTTATGCCCAAAAGATCAAGGCGGATAACGCCAGTACCTTCATGGCGATCGCGATGGTCATGCCGGACGAGGCAAAACAACGCATCGCTGTTCAAGGTGTGCTCAGCACCTATCTGGGAGACAGCAGAACGTCACAGGTGAACAAAACCTACGTATTTCAGTTTGCCCAACGCGGCGGCCGTGTGCTGCTGACCGGTATGAGAGAAGGTAAGAATGCTGCCCGACCGTTTGAAGAAATCACTGCTCCTTAGCTTGTTTTGCCTATTTGCCGCACCGTCCTCCCACGCTCTGCAGGTAGTGGAAGGCGTCGAGGGCAAGACCCTGTTCGTCAAGGTGAGTCTGAGAGACTTGAACCGCATCTCGATCGAGGGAGGCCGGATTCGCCTAGTCAAGTCCGCTGACGACGGAATGCTCACTGGCAGCGCGGACGCCACCACCGGGCAGGCCTTGATCCAGCCATTGGCGAAGGATCCGTTCGGAGTGTTTGTGTTCAGTCAAAGCGGGAAAACCTACACGCTGGTGGTGCAGCCCCAGGACATTCCAGGGGAAACCATCGTGATCAAGGAAACGGCTTCCCCTGCTTCTGTTGCAGCCAAGCCTGGCGAGATTGAACGTGCCTCCAGTTACCAGCAGGCGATCAAGAAAATGATTCAGGCATTGGCAGGCGAAGGTTTGCCGGAGGGTCTGGAGGTGAAGAAAACCTGGGAGGAAATCCGCCTCTGGAAAGGCTCCCGTTTTGCGCTGGAGCAAGTTCTAACCGGACATTCACTGGTGGGTGAACAGTATCGCCTGTTCAACGTCAGCGACGCCCCGGTTCGGGTCGCCGAACAGGAGTTCTACAAGAAAGGTGTACTGGCTGTGTCGGTGCGCGACTTGACCGTTGAGCCGGGTCGCAGCACCCAGGTCTTTGTGGTGAAACGGAACGAGGGGGAGCGGTAATGGCGAAAATCATACCCACCCTCAAGGCTTCGCCCGCCCGCAAGAAGCAACTCATGATGGCGGTCGGCGTCGGCGCCGTGATTGTCGGGGTGGCCTTGGCTGCGGCATGGTTCGCCGACTCCGGGAGCAATAAATCCGATCAGGCTCCTGTGGACAAGCCGGAACAGGTCAGCCTCAACTTGGCTGTTCCGGGGCAGCAACTGAACGACAAGGATGTTTGGCGGGCGAACGAAGCATCAAAGATCGAGGCGCTAAACAAGGAAATCGCTGCGATCAAGCAGAACATGGTGAATATCCCACAAAGTAGTGGTGGATCCATGCAAGGCACCGCCGGAGCGGGAATCAACGAAGTGCCGATGCCTCCCCAGGCAGCAGTAATTCAGCCCGGAGGCAATTTACGCCCGCTGCAACCCATGGGGTCGGCGGCATTGCCGCCCCCTCCCCCACCGCCTCCTGGAAGGCCAGGGCAGTTCGCGCAGCCTGGCATAGATCCGAACGCGCCCATGCAACCCGTGGTGAAGCGCGCGTTCACGCTCGAAGTTTCCGATTCGACGGTGGCTGCGCCTGCCGCAACGCAGGCGCAGCCACAAGCCGCCGGCATGTCGTCCCCTCCAGCCAAGGAAGAGAAGACATCGGCTGAGAACTATCTTCCTGCCGGGACGTTCATGCGCGTGGTGTTACTGGCGGGTCTGGATGCGCCGACGGGTGGACAGGCACAAAACAATCCGCATCCAGTTCTGATGCGGGTGCTCGATCCAGCCCAGTTGCCCAATCGCTACATGGCCGACATGAAGGATTGCGTGGTCACGGCCAATGGCTACGGCGACATATCTTCTGAGCGTGCATATATCAGGACGGATCGCCTGTCGTGCATCGACCAGAAAGGCGGGGCGGTCGACGTATCGCTTAAAGGGTATGTAGCCGGTGAGGATGGCAAGGCCGGGATGCGCGGAAGGCTGGTTTCCAAGCAGGGGCAGGCGCTGGCGAATGCCTTCCTCGCGGGGATTGGCTCAGGCATCGGGCAAGCGTTCAAGGAATCTTCGAGCACTGTATCGACCTCACCGCTGGGTTCCACCAGCACGGTGACGGACGGCAAGGAGTTGCAGGCTGGACTGGCATCCGGCGTTGGCAGCGCGATGTCACAGCTATCGAAGTATTACATCAAGCTGGCCGAGCAGGTTTTTCCGGTGATTGAAGTGGACGGCGGCCGCGTGGTCGACGTGGTGCTGACGCGCGGCCAGAGTATCGAGAGGCGGTAAAGAACATGAGACCCCAAACCAGAATGAAAACCCTGCTGTCCCAACTGTTGATTCTGTCCTGCATGCCTGGATTTACGCTGGCTCAGGACGTGAAAGAATCCCTCGTTCTGCCTTCTCAAAAAGTGATTACTGAAGCTGCAGCTACGGCCGTGATGGATGCCGGCGATGCTGCGCGTGCGAACGATCAGATCGCGGTCCAGCGCAATCTGCGGCTGATGTACCCGAAGACACGCTTCGGAAAGATTGCCCCCACCCCGCTGCCGGGCATCTACGAAGTCGTGATGGGCCGCAATGTCGCTTTCGTGGAAGAGTCGGGGCGGTATTTCATTTTCGGGCGCATGTTCGACATGGAGAAGCAGGAGGACATCACCTCCGGAGCCGATGCTGCGCAGCCGACGTCACCTGCCGTCGATTTCGCCTCACTCACGCTGCAACACGCGATCAAGAGCGTGCATGGCCAGGGCCGGCGGACGCTCGCCGTGTTCTCGGATCCGGACTGTCCGTACTGCAAGAAGCTGGAGCAGGAGCTGGCGAAAGTGGATGACGTGACGGTCTACACCTTCCTCATGCCACTGGAGCAGCTTCATCCTGATTCGCGCGCGAAGGCCGATGCGGTCTGGTGCAGCAAGGATCGCTCGGCCGCCTGGTCCGCCCTGATGCTTGATGGCACGGTTCCCAAAAAGACCAAGGGCTGTGAAGCGCCGCATCAAGCGGTTCTGCCTCTGGCTGAGAAGTTGGGGGTTAGCGGCACACCTTTCTTGGTGGCGAGTGATGGCCGAACCATGCCGGGAGCTGCGGCTGCCGCGCGGATTTCCGCTTGGCTAGGTGCCGTGAAGAACCCTGTCGCAGCCCATGTTCAGGGAGGCACACAATGAAGGTCGGGTATCTGTCGCTCGCCGCCGTGACCTTGATGAGCGCGGGTTGTTCTTCATTCTCCGGACTCTCTGGCTCGAAATCGGAACTGGCTTGCAAGGCCCCCGATGGGGTGATCTGCACGTCGGTTTCCGGCATTTACGCGAACTCACTGGCCGAGGCCTTGCCGGGGCAGCAACAACCGAAACCCCAGGATAAACCTTCGCAGGATGCTGGCAGCAAGGATTCAAAGGATGGGGAGACGATGCCGCCTCTTGGCTATTTCTCCCCACGCGACCTCGCGACGCCGAACAGCGGCGATCCGATTCGCATGGCGCCTTTGGTGCTGCGTGTATGGATCGCACCTTGGGAGGATACGGACGGCGATCTGCACGATCAGCACTATCTCTACACCGTGGTCCACCAGGGCAAGTGGCTGATCGAAACCAACCAGCAGCAGATTCGTGACGCGTACAAGCCGGTGTTCCCGCTCAGGGGTAAGGATAAGCCCGAGGAGGAACGTCCGGTTGCAGATGACGCGATGCCCGGCGTATCGGGTCAGAGGGGCGGCAATCCATGATGTCCGCGCTGGCGCAACCATTTGTTTCGCTCAAAACGTGGCTGACGCGCGAGGACGAACTTGCGACGCCATCCCCAGTGGCGGACGAGAACCACTTCACCACGCGGCAGGACTACAACCGCTTCTCTGATCTCTTGCCCTGGACCGGGTATTGGGAGACCGAGAAATTATTCGCCATTGAGGGCGAGGCAGAAGGCAGCATCGAGGCGATTGGCTATGCCATCGAAATGAACCCGCAGACAGGCGCTACAGACGACATGGCGCGCTTGATTCAGGAAATCTACCGGGACATGCCAGCCGGAGCCGGGGTGCAGGTTCAGTTGTGGGGGAGCCCGGACATTGATGCCTTCCTGAACGATTTTAAGAAGGTGGTGCGCCCCGAATTGCTACAGGACGACGCCCAGCGGTCATTGATCGCGCGCATGACGGCCGAGCGTTACGCCCATTACAGGAAGGCATCCCTCGTTCCGCCCGTCAGCTCGCGCCCCAGCGTGATGCGTCGTTACCGGGTGCTGCTGTCTGTCGCGATGCCGGTGAAGGATGTGGAATACCGAACCCTGGAACGCATCATCGCCCTGCGCGATGCCCAGGTATCCAAACTCAGGACGTATTACCAGTTCGAGCGGGTCTGGGGGGCGGATGATCTAATGTCCTGGGTGCGCACCATGTTGAATCCCGCACAACATTCAGCCGATCCGGTCTGCTATGACGACGGACAGGCATTGCGCTACCAGATGATTACCCGTGACACCGTGGCATCGGTGGGCAGGCTCGGCACCACCCTGCGCTCGCCAGACGGGGGTGCGGTCTGCGTGCGTGCGCATTCGGCGCAAGGTTATCCGAAGCAGTTCGACCTGCATCAAGTCGCCAGCATGCTGGGAGACGCCAATAAGGGATCCATGGGCTACCCCTGCCCCTTCCTCATCACCATGGGGGTGCAAATTCTGAATTACGACGAGCACAAGAATCTGACGCAGATGAAAACGGCTCGGGCGATTCAGGTTTCGGAAAGCCCGATGGGGAAAGCGCTGCCGGACGTGAGTAAGCGAGCTGCGGACTGGAAATTGTTGCAGAACGCCTACGACGAGGGGGGAGGTGCATTGCGTCTTTACCATCAGGTGCTGCTTTTCCCCAGTCCGGATGCCGTAGCCGAGGCGGATGAAGCGGCCAGAGCCATCTGGCGCAGCATGGGCTTCGCATTGAGCCCTGACACCTATATGCAGACCCAGGCGCTGATGTCCTCGCTGCCGATGGCACTCGGGCCCACCCTGCAACGCGACATCAAGATCGCGCAGCGGTTTTCCACCAAAACGACCGCCAACGCGGCCAATCTGTCGCCTGTTCTGGGTGAATGGCGCGGTGTCGGGGCTCCGGTGCTGACCTTCACTGGGCGTAATGGCCAGACCATAGGCGTGAATCTGTTCGACAACCCGTCTGGCAACTACAACGGTTGCGTGGTGGGAACGTCCGGGTCTGGCAAATCCGCATTCCTGAACGAGCTTGCCGAACGCTATCTGGCGATGGGGGCGAAGGTCTGGATTATCGACGTGGGCCGTTCCTACGAGAAGCTGTGCCACGCGCTCGGGGGTCAATACATCGAGTTCACCAAGGAAGCGAATGTCGTCCTCAATCCGTTCACCATGGTGAACGACATCGACGAAGACATGGAGATGTTGAAGCCGTTGATCGCCCAGATGATCTCCCCTGGACGCCGACTGTCAGATTACGAGCTGTCCCAGCTCGAACTGGCGATTCGTGGCCTTTGGGAAGAGCGTGGGCCGCGATCGAGTATCGACCTTCTGGCGGAGAAGCTGAAGCTCGCCTGTCACGATGGCGGCACGCTTGAGCATGGCGAGGAAGAGGCCTGCGATCCGCGCATCCGCGATCTGGCGGTGCAGCTGACTTCCTACACCTCGCTGGGCAGCTACGGCCATTACTTTGAAGGTCAGCACACTGTCAATTTCAATTCCAATCTGGTGGTCCTGGAGCTGGAGGAATTGAAATCGAAGAAAGACCTGCAGGCGGTCGCCCTATTCATCCTGATGTATCGCATCACCCAGGAAATGTACCTGGCGCCCCGTGAACAGCCCAAAGTGGTGATCCTGGACGAAGCCTGGGATCTGCTCATGGGCGGGCAGACGGGTGACTTCATCGAGGCGGGCTACCGCCGCGCCCGGAAATACGGCGGTGCCTTCCTGACGGGCACACAGGGCATCAACGACTACTACCGTAGCGCAGCCTCGCAGGCCGCACTGGAAAACGCTGACTGGCTGTTCATGCTCCGGCAGAAGCAGGAATCCATTGCCAAGCTCGAAGAGAAGCTGGCCTTCACGCCGCACATGGCTCACCTCGTCAGCAGCTTGCGTACCGAACAGGGCAACTATTCGGAAGTGTTCGTCTCCTGTGGCCAGGCTGGTTACGGGGTCGGGATGCTCCTGCTTGACCCCTACTCCCAACTCATGGGTTCGGCCAATGCACGCGATTTCTCAGCGGTACGGCAGAAGCTTGAAACTGGCTTGTCCATGGCCGATGCGGTCGATGCCGTGCTGCGGGAACGGAAGGCGGCGATATGACCGAGATAACAAGGGCCGGGAGTAATTCTGCTGAAGTTCCGGCTACGGAAGATCAGGCCGGGGCTCAGTCTGAGATGGGGGGTGATTTTCGTATGGTGAGCTGGATTTCGTTGTTGATGGCATTGCTCGTCTCAACAGTGACGCTTGCGGCATACCACTTCTGGCTAGCGAAACCGACCGCTGGATTAGCGGTGGTAGACCTCGCCAGTGTCGTCAAAATCAAGGAAACCGAATTCACCACTCTGCTCTCCCGACCGAATGTCAGCGACGAGGACCGGAAGGCTGCTTATCTGATGGTCAGCCGGATCGGCCCTGCGATCGAACACGCAGTGGACAGGCTGCAGAAGGACTGCGGCTGCACGATCGTGGTGAAGTCGGCGGTGATCGCAGGGCCGGCCGAAGATCTGACGCCGCGTTTGAAAGCGATGCTCGGTATGTCGCCGGGTACTGAGGCTCAAGGCGGCGGAGTGGAACCATGATGAAGACCGTAGTCGCCCCAGGCGCGGGCAACTTATGGAATCGTTGGCTGGTTTACTGGCATACCGAGATGATTCCCCATCTCCGCCGCAACGGGCTGTTTTGGGGCGGGTTGGTTGGCGCCATCCTGCTCTTCAATGCGTTCTTCACGTTGGCGATTACGGTCACGGAAAGCCTGCCGTACCGAGTGTTCGTGGTGATCAAAGGCGACCTGAATATCAAGCGCGGCGATTACATTGCCTGGCGCTGGGCGGGCGGCGGGCCGTACAAGGCCGGACTTTCGTTCGTGAAACAGGTGCGTGGCATGCAGGGCGACACCGTGACCACAGAGGGTCGGGATTTCTACGTGAACGGCGAGTACATGAGCACGGCCAAGCCGCGCACCCGGACAGGCGAACCGTTGGCGCTTGGCCCGACCGGCGTGATTCCGGCCAACCATTTCTATGTTTACGCACCCCACAAGGATTCGTTGGATTCGCGCTTTGCGCTGACAGGCTGGATTCCGCTTGAGCGTGTCTCCGGGCGCGCGATCCCACTGTTTTGACATGATCAAGATGGCTCTGGCGATGATTCTGTGTGGGTTGATCATGTATCCGGCCTGGGCTCAGGAGATTTTGGGGCCGTCCTATCCCATCACCGAACCGGACATGCTTGAAGCGATACAGGACAAGCTCAAGTCCATGGAAAAAAACGGTCGTCTCGGCCAGCTCCAGAAAGAAGCCATCGAGCGATCGAAACAAAGCATCGAGCGACCGGACCCAGTGAAAGGCATCGTCAAAACGCGCCAGCCGCGCACCTTCTACTTTGATCCGTCGTGGCGCGTCCCGCGCGACATCACCACGCCAGAGGGCAAAGTCATCGCGCGTGCGGGTGACATAGTCAACCCGCTCGACTATGTGCCCCTTTCCAATCACCTGTTTTTTTTCGATCAGAGCGACCCGAAGCAGGTAAAGAAAGCCGCCGAAATTCTCAAGCGCTTCAAAGGAGCGGTGAAACCGATTCTGGTCGCGGGTGAACCCTTGGCGCTGACCCGTCAGTGGAAACGGCAGGTGTACTTCGACCAGAGCGGGCATCTGGTGAGGCGCTTCGGGATCAAGCAGGTTCCTGCGCTGGTGTCGCAAGAGGTAGCGCAAAGGCGCTTGCGCATCGACGAAATGAAAGCTGACTGAACGTGCATACTTTTCCCTGTATTACCGGTCCTGGACTGATTCTGCAAATTGCTGAATGGCCAGATTCCACAGACCGCATCGGGGCAGCACCAGGATCGATGCTTGCGACGGCAGCCGGCCGCAAAACCCTAATCATCAAGCCGACAAAGAAGCCCGTGGGCATGCTGGGATGGTTCAAGTGATGGGCTGGCTGCTCCGGAACATTCGTGCTGTTCTGGTGCTTGCCTTTGCGGTTTCGCCCAGCTCATGGGCGGCAACGACCACTTGCACCGGCAAGTTCATGAATCCGATCACGGATATTTGCTGGTCGTGCGCGTTTCCGCTCAAGGTCGGCGGCACCACGATCATGGATTTTGGTCAGGAGGATTTTGATAGCGGTGTGAGCAACCCGCTGTGCGCATGCTCAAGTCCGCCCAAGGTGGGTTTGAGCATCAGTTTTTACGAACCGGCGCGGCTGGTCGAGGTGGTGCGCAAACCCTACTGCTTCCCATCCCTTGGCGGGATCACCATTGATCCCGGCGTGCCGGCGCCAGCGCATGTTCAAGCGCGTGGGGGTAAATCGTTCTACCAGGCTCACTGGTACATCAGTCCCCTGATGTTCTGGCTGGAAGTCATCGTCGATAACCCGTGCCTGGAACAGAATGTATTCGACCTGGCGTATTTCACCGAGCTTGATCCGCTGTGGTCGGATTCGGAGCTGACCTTCATCCTCAATCCCGATGCAGTGCTGTTTGCCAATCCGCTGGCTCAGGGTGCGTGCGCCGCGGATTGCGTGGCTGCCACGGCGGGCTTTCCCCTGAACGAGCTTTTCTGGTGCGCGGGCTGCCAGGGATCCATGTACCCGCTCAATGGCTGGGTGGGCAACCATGTCGGCGCCGTGCAGGCCTCGACACTCATTGCCCAGCGCATGACCAACAAGATGCACCGCGAATTGCTTGTCTGGGGCGCGCACGGACCGTCGGGGCAGTGTGGCTACTACCCCATACCGCTCATGGATAAGCGCGCCTACAAGACCCAGATGACCTACCCCATCCCCAACACCAAGAAAGAGGATGGCAAATGTTGTTCAACCATGGGACGCACAACGGTCATTTCAGGCGCAGGGAAGGAGTTCCCATACAAGGGCGAGGATTTTGCTTACATGCTCTTCCGCAAGCGGGACTGCTGCCAGGGGGCCTTTGGATTCTGATCGATGAAGAAGCCTGTGATGAAAATGCTGTTGCTTGTTCTGTTCGCTGCCATCGTATCCGCTGGGTATGCGGCTGACACCCCCCCTACCCTGCCAGAGATAAATGGCTATGGCGATGAGGCAGTGGCGCGGCAGAAGTCGAGTCAGGTGATCGATGCTGCCAGTCAGGCGGCGCGCAATGGCGCGGTTCGCGCCTTTCCCAAAATCAAGGTCCCATCTTCCGGCGTGGACATCGGCCAGATTGCGGCCCGCTACAAACAGACAGCGCAGAGGTCGGATGACGACAATCTCATGATCTTCGTCACCCTGGGCATGCCGGGCAAAGCTTTGATAAATCTGGCCAGACAAGCCGCGCGCACGCGTGCCGTGCTGGTCTTGCGAGGGGTCGAGGGCGGGATCGCCAAGGGGAACTGGTCGCGTGCCATGGAGGCACTGAAGCCGATTGCCGAAACGGGGGCTTCCATAATGATCCACCCCGATTTATTCCGAGCATACAAGGTTGTTCAAGCACCCACATTTGTCCTGACGACAGGACAGCAAGGCGAGGCATGCCTGAACAACTTGAGAAATGAATGCGGCCAGAGCCTGCGCGCTACTGGCGATGTCACCCTGGATTACGTGCTTGAGCGCTGGGCACAAGGCGGCAGTCCACTGGCCGCTGAGGCACGATCACGGCTGGCCATGCTGGAGTACCGGCCGTGAAGGCTTTACTGCTGCCACTGTGTCTGGTCTCAAGTGTGACCTGTGCCGACATGACCGCGAACGATGCCTTCAATGAGGGCAACACCTTCGGCAAGGCGAATGTTGGAACAGCCAAGAGCAAGATCAGCACCACCACAGCGAGCGACGCCAACACGGGAGTGCCGAACTATACGGCCACCGATCCTGCTTCCAGCTACTACATGGGCGGCACAGGTAGCCTGACGGCGCCAGCCACGGCGGGGGTCACTGGCTGTACATCCACCGCAGGAACGGCAGATCCCGATCCTCATGCCCACGGGAAGTGCGAAGGCGTCAGGATGCTGATGAATGACCCTGGCAAGAAGAACGTGATGTTCCCGCTCAACTCCACAACCGATCCGCTGGTTGTCAAACGCAACATGGTGTCGGGCGATGCTGAGACATATCTCGGCAGCCTGATCGTGAGCGGGGGTTATGCCGGATGCGCAGTGAAGACGGTCAAGGATCCGGACAAGTATGAGACAGAAACATGCAATCAATATCTGACCGCAGGGGAAGAGCGGTGCGAGGAAGTGCTGTCGGTCATCGTAACGACCAAGTTCTGCACCCCTGGTGAAATCCTCTTCGCATACAGCACTTATAAGGGAGACACGATCCGATTGATCTGCGATCCAGACCCCTCAAAGATAAGAGTTACGGGCAATTTCAACGGGTGGTGCTATTGGGACTACAGCGCGTATCAGCACCTGGCTTTCGTGAGCGTGGAACCCACACCCACAGTCTTGCAAAAGGGAATCGTTGCCTATTACAAGACAGGGAAAGGCGGGACTGGTCCAATCAAAGGCCCAATAGCCACCATGCATCCAGATGTGACTCCAAACAACGTGTTGTTCGGCAGCTATTACCGCCGTGGATGCATGCTGGAATTGAAACCCAGCACCTGTGATTTGAGCAATGAAACCTGCACATTCAATCTGCGTTTCATCAATCAGTACAACTGGGATGATAGCTACTACCCCGACATTGATGTTGCCGTAACCACGCCGCCAATGAATACCCCTCAGCACCACGCTGAGGAGGATGTCTGGGATAACCAATGTACGGCGCTGGAGGCCAGGCTTCCATGATGCGGCTAACCTTGATGCGGCTGGTAGCCCGGCTACTCATCGTCACACTCCTGTTCCCCTTGCTCTCGTCTCCGGTGCTGGCAGGGGATGGCACCTGCGCAAAGAATTCCAGGGTCTGCATCGAGGGGCCGGAAACGCGCACGATAAGCGGCTACCCGGTGACTCGCGATTGCTGGAAATACGAAAGCAAGTACGACTGCATCTCCCAGAACTACGTGGACGATTGCGCGCCTCTAGCTGCGCAGGGGTGTGCGCAGATCGGATCAAGTTGCGTGGATTATGTGGACGGTGATCCAGCAAAGTGCTCGCTCTATGAGCAAACGTATCAATGCAAGGTGGCGGATGGTGAGTCTAAAACCATCACGGATTGCGGCGGGCAAACCTACTGCGTGGATGGCACGTGTTTCGATGCGGGCTACACGCCGGACGGTGATTTTGCTCTGGCGATCACTGGTATGGAGGCGCTGCGGCAGGCCGGCAACTACATGGACCCGGATACCCTGACGCTGTTCAACGGCAAAAACAGCAAATGCAGGGTGACGCTCGGGATTTTTAGTTGCTGCAAGACTAACTCGATGGGGAGCAATCAGAACAACGGCGACATGATGACCAGCATGGGCGCGAGTCTGGTGAAGAGTTTCGGGACTGAATCAATCCAATATTTAGGGTCTACAGCAGTCTACGATTCGCTGTTCCAATCGGACGCTCCGAATTTCCTGATAAATGGAATGGAGTCAATTCTTGGGGGAAGCGGATCTTCATCGGTGTTTAGTCCTTCGCTCAGTTATTTTGGTCTGACCGTTGGATACGGCGCCCCAGCAGCCGGTACGACCGTTCTGCTTGGGGAAAGCGGGACGTTCTTCATCGGTTTCGACCCCGCTTCGTTTGCGATTGCCATCGCGATCTACATCATCATGGAGCTCGTTTCATGCGAACAAGAAGAGCAAATTCTTGGCATGAAGCGCGGGCAGAATCTTTGCGTTCATGTCGGAACCTATTGCTCCCAAAAAGTCCTTGGTGTCTGCGTGCAGAAGAAGCAATCGCACTGCTGTTTCAACTCCCGTATCGCACGATTGATCGCCGCTTCCGGGAGATCTCAGCTTGGCAAATCCTGGGGGAGCCCCCAAAGCCCGGATTGCGGTGGCCTAACCCCTGCCGAACTCCAGAGCATCGACTTCAGCTTGATCGACTTTTCCAGCGTGGTGGCGGATGTGAAGGCCAGCGTCAAAATCCCGGATTACGCGATCGACCGTGCCACGACAAAGATCAACAGCTACTACGGCACGCCTTAGATTGATTGGAATGAAAGGCGATCATGAAGTCATCTTTGTCACTAGCCATGCTCAGAACATGAATCGGACAATCGTAATGCTGCTTCTAACTCTTCTTGGATCCAGCCTTGAATCCGTGGCTGCTCCGACGCTACCTGAGACAGCCAATGTGCGAGGCTTGTTACTTGCGGCCATTGACTCAGGGGACGGGACTGCCCAAGCCTGGCTCATCGGTGATATGGCTCAGAAGCTTAAGAACGACACGAAGGCACCTCCGAACACGCGGGTCAAGGCATCCGTAACGACTGTGCAGGTTATCCGGCCCGGCTGTAAGCGGTTGAGGCTGGTGCTCGGCATGCCAGACCACAAAATGAGAACGGTGAATGGCACGATGGAGCCGTTCAGCATGTTCTACGAACTCAATCTATGCAGGGATGGCCAGCCGCCACAGGTCTCGCCTGTCGGGACGGGAGAGGCGCGTTGAAGCGACCGATTGCCCTGCTTGCTGCAGTGGCATTGTTGATAAGCCAGGCAGTGTTTGCTATCGCAGACTCGGGCCCTGCAAGTAAAGGCTGGTGGGACGATACACCGTGGCAAAACCCGGAGCGCGGGTTCAACTGGTATCCGCCGGATGCACCGCCGGTGAAGAAGGACAAGAAGGCTGATGCCAAGCCGAAGTCCATCAAGGCAATGACAACGATGGAGGATCTGCAGAAGGAGTTGGCCAGGCTAAAAGACCTGGCCATCATGCAGCCCACCCAAGCGAACGTGCGCAGTTACCTTGAAGCGCAGACCTATGTGATGGACAAGAGTTCGGTCTTCGCCGATACCGCACGCCGCGTGGTATGGGCCACACCATCGGTTGATTACAACAACCGGTCACCGACGGCCACCTTCGCCCAGCTCAACAAGAAGGATATGCGGCGTGAAGCGCAGGAGCAGACTCTGGCCGAGCTGTCGCGAGACTACGGCCTGATGTTTTTCTTCCGATCGGACTGCCCCTACTGCCATCAGCAGGCGCCAGTGTTGCGCCTGCTGGAGCGAAATTATGGCTTGCCCGTGATGGGCGTCAGCATGGACGGTGGAACCCTCCCCCAATTTCCTGATGCCAGACGCGATAACGGCATCTCGATGACCGTGAGCAATGGCCAGGGCATCCAGATGGTGCCCGCGCTGTTTCTGGTTCACCGGGAAACCCGGCAGGCCGTGCCGATCGGAAGCGGCGCGCTGGCGATTGATGAAATTATCGAGCGGATCCGCGTGTTGACCCGCACGCAGCCCGGCCAAGAGTTCTGAACAAGGAGTCCATCATGAAAATCAGCACACGTCTGAAGGCCGTCTCCCCCATGCTGGCCCTGAGCCTGGGACTGGCCGTTCCTGCCACGACATCGATCGCGGCCGGGTCTGACTGGATGAACGACTACTTCAATTCAGCAGGGGCGGCGATGAATGTCACGCCTTCCGCTGTGTACGAGTCGCAGGGGCAAACGACGATGGCGCTGGGAGGTTTTTCTTACCGCGCGCCGCAGCGCGCCACCAATCTATTCAGCT
>Ga0208957_1000794_pt1 | contig 20022 bp, 19 predicted proteins | sample RifOxyA1_FD_184029 | JGI IMG/M metagenome (GOLD analysis project Ga0208957, IMG submission 184029) | Groundwater microbial communities from Rifle, Colorado - Rifle Oxygen_injection A1 (SPAdes) | ecosystem: Environmental > Aquatic > Deep subsurface > Groundwater | place: Rifle, Colorado, United... | reverse complement strand
AGGCTCGGCCAATCAAGTGATTGCCGTTGATGCGGCAAACGGCAAGATCATCCGCAGCTATTCCGGGGTGGAGAATCCGCATGGGCTGGTGGCGACGCCTGACGGCGACTATCTGGTGGCGGGAAGCCTGAAGGAGACCCCGGTTCCCGCAGGCGCGCCATCGGATACGCCCAACAGCAAACTGTATGTGATCCATCCCGAGCATGGCCATGTCATGGCCGAGATTCCGGTGTCTGGCTGGACTCATCATGAAGCCGTGACGCCTGACGGCAAATATGTGATTTCCACGCATCCGACGCGCGGTGGAGTCAGCGTCGTCGACGTGATCAACAACAAGGTTTACAAGACAATTAAAACCGGCCCCTCACCGAATTACACGCTGGTGACGAAGGATGGAAAACGCGCCTATGTGAGCAACAGCGGCAACGGAACGCTCAGCGAGATCGATCTCAGCAAGTGGGAGGTGACCCGTTTACTTGAGGCCGGGCCGACGCCGGAGCATCTGGTCTTTTCCCCCGACGAAAAGACGATCTACGTGTCCAACGACCGTGCCGGTACGGTTTCCGTTGTATCGGTCAAGGAAGGCAAGGTCGAGAAGACCTACAAGATCGGGAAGCGAGTACACGGTTTGGACATCGGTGACGACGGAAAAACGCTTTTCATCAGCAGCCGCTCGGATGACAAGCTGGTGGCGCTCGACACCCAAACCGGCGAACAGCGCGTCCTGACGCTTTCTCCGGAGCCCTACCATCTCGACAAGATTCCGGGAACCGGAAAAGTGTATGTCTCCAGCGGCAAGGCGCCAATCATCTGGGTGGTGGACCAGAAGACATTTACGGTGGCCGGCACGATTCAACTCCCGGCAGGAGAGGGCCATCAGATTGCAGTGGTTCCATAGAGAACTCGACAGGTGGAGCAATGGCCGGCAATTGCGGCTCCGAGGTGAAAATTAAGAGGCGAATGTGAGCAGGAGAACGTATCCGTTTCCACCATGAATTGGAATTGCCGTGTATCGAATGTGTCGACAAGGCGCTGGCGAAGTAGTTGGCGGAGCCCCGAAGGGGTTGAAGGAACTTTCGGGTTTTGCTGAAGTAAGGCTCCCCTTAGGAGCGTAGGGTTGGTTATTTTTCTTAAACTGAAAGGAAAAAACATGAAACAGCATTTCAAGACAACCACGTTGTTGTCCTCCCTGTTTGTAGCCAGCATTTTCGCATTGGCGCTTCCAGTCAACGCCCAACAAATGGGGCAGGGAATGATGGGTAATACCACGCCTGGCTCGGGCGCCCAGCAGATGTCCAGTTTGCAGCACGATATGGCGAATCAGATGATGGGTATGGCCGGAGAAATGGCCAAAGGCAACATGAGTGCAGCGCAGCAAAAGCTGATGAGCGAGCGCATGCGCACGATGGGAACCATGATGGGTGAGATGTCCGGCATGATGGGTCAGGGCATGATGATGAATGCCGATACCCAAAAACGCATGAATCAGATGCGTATGCAAATGGATGGAATGATGCACGGCGGTTCGCCCACGACGAAGTGATTGATAGGGGCTGGGGAGCGTCATGTCCGCTGGATGTCGTCTGTGTATCTCACTCTGGCGTGATGACGACAACTCATCCCCGCCGTCACGTCCGAGCGAAGTAACTCCATGGCCCCTTATTGCAAACGCAACTGAAATCGGATTGCCGCCATTAATTAAATGGTGGCAAAGCGTCTGACAAGTAGATGTTTATTCTGGAGAAAAGAAATGATGGGCGGTTATGGCATGACCGGCGGTTTCGGATTCGGCGGGATTTTCATGATCCTGTGGTGGGTACTCATCATCGCCGGCATTGTCGTGCTGGTGAAATGGTTGGCCACATCCTTCGGGACGGGTGGCCGGAGCGGTGGTGAGAGCAAAGCGCTGGATCTCCTCAAGGAACGCTATGCGCGTGGAGAGATCGACGAACAGGAGTTTCAGAAGAGGAAGCGCGACTTGACTCAGTAGCGAGGAAGCCCGGGGGCATGAATGCTACGGCTGTAAAACGTGTTTGGAGAGAGTAAAGGAATGAATCGTAAAAATGGATTCTGGATCGCCTTGTGGGTGATTCTCGTCGTCGTTACGGGATTCTTCGCATTTGGCTATAGCCCCGGCGGCATGGGCTACGGGCCGTGGCATGGCTGGGGCCGTATGGGCGCATGGGGCGATGCTTATCGTGCAGACGGCGCGCAGGGTTGGTATGGCATGGGGCCCGGAATGATGGGTGGATCGGGGTATGGAATGCAGCCAGGGGCAGGTGGCGCATACGGACCATGGATGATGGGCCGGTATGGCGGAGGCATGCCAGGGATGGGCTCGGGTATGGGGCTTGGGGCTTACACCATGATGCCTTGGGCTCCTCCTGACCTGACGTCTGAACAAGTGCAGAAGATTGGCCAACTGCAGACCGAGTCGGAGGCACGCAATCGCGGCCTCATGCAGGAGGGTTGGGAAGCGCAGGCTCGTCTCAATGGACTCTATACAGCGGACAAGCGGGACTGGAATGCGATCCGCACCGCTTCGCGGGCCTTGTTTGACCTGCAGCGCCAGCAAATGGACGCGATGATCGACATGCAGCAGAAAATCGATGGCCTGCTGACCGATAGCCAGCGCCAGGAAATGGCGCGTGTCTGGCGCGGCTATGGATCGATGGGGGCGAATTAACGTGATTCTCTGGATAACCGGAATGCCGGCGCTTCCTTCGTCTACCGGGACATCCCTGTTTGGGGGCATGTCGAGAACCCATGAGTGACACTCGGAAAAAAGAAAAGATGGACAAAGGGCCATTCGAGGTCACTAGGAAAATTCCGCTCGCGCCAGCTGCCGCAGAGAAGCTGCAGGATACAGTTCTGGAGCTTACCGCCGTCGACTCGATTTTTGATGCGCACGTCGACCGGCAAGGCCAGTTGCGTATTGTGTATGACGCTGCCAGCGTCAGTATTCAGGATATCGAGGCATTGCTCGATAGTGCCGGCATTGCGCGTACAACCGGTGCCTGGTGGCGGCTGAAGTCGGCGTGGTACCGCTTTCTGGATGAGAACGCCCACGCCAACGCCATTTCCCAAGGTGGGGCATGCTGCAACCGCCCGCCTTTGGGGTCGGGTATAAGCGGCGACGCAGGCAAGATGGAGAGAAATGTTTTTTCGCACGAAAGGCGAGGGAACGATCGTGGCAACTGATCCGGTATGCGGAATGACAGTGGACGAGCACGCGGCGGCGGGCAGCGCCACGCTTGCGGGTCAAACCTATTATTTCTGCTCGCCCCACTGCCAGCACAAGTTCCAGGCCACGCCGCAGGATTATGCCCAACCCCGGCCTGCTCCTGCGCCAACTGCCGCCCCAACGTCGAATGCGACCTACACCTGCCCGATGCATCCCAAGGTCCGCAGCGACAAGCCAGGAACCTGCCCCAAGTGCGGCATGGCCCTGGAGCTTGCGGCCCCTCCTGCCATGGTCGCGTCGAAAACAGAATATGTCTGTCCCATGCACCCGGAGATTGTCCGTTCTGAGCCGGGTAACTGCCCGATCTGCGGCATGGCCTTGGAGCGGCGCACCGCCGCCGTGGAGGAGGAAGAGAGCGCCGAGCTGCGCGACATGAACCGGCGCTTCTGGGTCAGCACCGCGCTGGCCATCCCGGTCTTTCTCAGCGCCATGGCGGCGGAATTCTGGCCCGAGCGGATGGCGGAGATCATCGACCCGCGCTGGCGCCAGTGGATCGAGATGATCGTGGCGACGCCGGCGGTGGTGTGGGGCGGCTGGATTTTCTATGTGCGAGCCGTGCAGTCGGTGATCAACCGCAGTCTCAACATGTTCACCCTGATCGGCCTGGGCGTGGCGGTGGCCTGGGGCTATAGCGTGGTCGCCGCGGTGGCGCCGGGACTCTTCCCCCGCTCGGTGTTCAATGCAATGGGCGTGGTGCCAGTGTACTTCGAGGCGGCAGCGGTGATCACCGCCCTGGTGCTGCTCGGCCAGGTGCTGGAGCTGCGCGCGCGCAGCCGCACCAACGCCGCCATCCGGCTGCTGCTGGGGCTCGCACCGAAGACGGCGCGCATCGTCCGTGACGACGGTACCGAAGAGGACATCCCGCTGGAGCAGGTCCAGCCCGGCGACCGCCTGCGCATCCGCCCGGGCGAGAAGGTGCCGGTGGACGGCACGGTGACCGACGGCGCCAGCTTCGTTGACGAATCCATGGTCACCGGCGAGCCGACCCCCTTGGAAAAGCGGGCTGGCACCAAGGTCATCGGCGCCACGGTGAACGGCACCGGCAGCCTGCTGATGACGGCAGAGAAGGTCGGCGCCGACACCCTGCTGGCCCAGATCGTCCACATGGTGGCCGAGGCGCAGCGCTCGCGCGCGCCCATCCAGAAGCTGGTGGACATCGTCTCCGGCTACTTCGTGCCGGCGGTGGTAATCGTCGCCGTGGTCACCTTTATCGTCTGGGGCCTGTGGGGACCGCAGCCGCGCCTGGCCCACGCGATCATCAACGCGGTGGCGGTGCTGATCATCGCCTGTCCCTGCGCCCTGGGCCTGGCGACGCCCATGGCCATCATGGTCGGCACTGGCCGCGGCGCCCTGATGGGCGTGTTGTTCAAGAACGCCGAGGCGCTGGAGGTGATGCGCAAGGTGGACACCCTGGTGGTGGACAAAACCGGCACCCTCACCGCAGGCCATCCAGAACTGGTGGCGGCGATCCCGGCCGACGGTTTTGACGAGACGGAGATCGTGCGCCTCGCAGCCAGCGTCGAGCGCGCCAGCGAGCACCCCCTGGGCGCCGCCATCGTGCGCGGCGCCGAGCAGCGCGGCGTGCAGTTGCCGGCGGCGGAAGACTTCCAGTCGGTCACCGGCAAGGGCGTGACCGGCATGGTGGACAGGCGCCGGATTGCCCTGGGGAATCTCAAGCTGTGTCAGGACCTGGGCATCGAAACAGCCAGCCTGGCCGCGCGGGCCGACGCCCTGCGCCACGAGGGCCAGACGGTAATGTTCCTGGGTGTGGACGGCCGCGCCGCCGGGCTCATCGGCGTGGCCGACCCGATCAAGGACACGACCGCCGAAGCGATCCGCGTCCTGCATGACGAGGGCATCGACATCGTCATGCTGACCGGCGACAGCCGCAAGACCGCCGAGGCGGTGGCGGCCAGGCTCGGGATCGACCGGGTGCAGGCCGAGGTGCTACCGGACCAGAAGGCCGCCGTGGTCAAGCAGCTCCAGGCCGAAGGCCGCATGGTGGCGATGGCCGGGGACGGCATCAACGATGCGCCGGCCCTGGCCCAGGCCCAGGTGGGCATCGCCATGGGCACCGGCACCGACGTGGCCATGGAGAGCGCCGGCGTCACCCTGGTCAAGGGGGACCTGCGCGGCATCGCACGCGCCCGGCGCCTGTCCCACGCCACCATGCGCAACATCCGCCAGAACCTGTTCTTCGCCTTCATCTACAACGCGCTGGGCGTGCCAGTGGCGGCCGGGGCGCTGTATCCCTTCTTCGGCCTGCTGCTATCGCCGATCATCGCCGCAGCGGCCATGAGCTTCAGTTCGGTGTCGGTGATCAGCAATGCGCTGCGCTTGCGGCGCGTGTCGCTTTAAAAGTTGACGCAACCGGCATCGTCGCCCTCGTGGCCCAATACCGGTAGCGCTCTTTCGGGTCGGGCTTGCGTTCAATTCGGCGCGCGATCAAACCTTAGGAGGACAGCATCATGCCAAATTCCCATCCCAAAACTTTTTTGCGCGCGGCCCTGGCCGGCATCTCGGCCTTGCTCCTGAGCGCCGCATTCGCGGCCGATTCCAGCCAATATAAAGTGGTGCACGGGGTAGCGATCTATCTCGGCGTGTTACCGGCCGAGATGATCCTGGGGCATCCCAGAGCGCACACTGAGGCGAAAATGCACGGCGGCGTGCCGGCCTGGCAGAATCAGCAGCATCTCGTGGTGGCGCTGTTCAACAACGCCACGGGCAAGCGCATCACCGCTGCCAAGGTCAATGCGGATGTGGCCGAAATCGGTTTGTCCGGGGTGCAGAAAAAACTCGAACCCATGCTGATTGCGGGCACGGTCAGCTACGGCAATTACTTCAACATGCCGGTCACCAACAATCCCTACCGTATCAACGTGCGGGTCGAGTTGCCCGGGGTGGCAGACGTGATCGAAGCGCAATTCGACTACCGGCATGTGAGCGATTGATCTCTACGCGCGAAAGTGACGCCATGAAACGCCTTTATTCCGTCCCACATCGGCACGCGGGCACCATCCAGGTCAATCTGGCCGTGCTGGCTTTTTTCGCCATCGCGGCATTTCTTCTGCTGACCGAGCACCGCGCCCACCGGTTCGGCCCACTGCTCTTCCTGTTGTTGCTGATCTGTCTGCCACTGCATTTTTTCATGCATCGGGGGCACGGCGGCAAGGGCTGGCATCAAGCTCCTCATGACAAGGAAGGGGACAAGACATGAACGACGCTGCGCCTGCCTATGGCCTATGGCTGTTGGTACTGATCAATTCTGCCGTATTCATCCTCTTTGCGTTCAGTTTTACCAGGCCGAAAACGGCACGCGACTGGCGCTCCTTCGGGGCATTCTCGGCGTTCATGGTCGCGCTGTTCACCGAGATGTACGGTTTTCCGCTGACGATTTATCTGCTTTCCGGCTGGTTGCAGAGCCGCTATCCGGGCGTGGATTTCATGTCGCACGACGCCGGCCATCTTCTGGAAACCCTGTTCGGCTGGCGCGCCAACCCGCACTTCGGTCCGTTTCACCTGCTGAGCTTCGTTTTCATTGGCGGCGGTTTCTGGCTGTTGGCCTCGGCCTGGAGGGTGCTGTTCGCGGCGCAAACCAGCCACGCTCTGGCGGTGAGCGGGCCGTATGCCTATATCCGCCACCCGCAGTACGCGGGGTTCGTGCTCATCATGCTGGGCTTCCTGGTGCAGTGGCCGACGATCCTGACGCTCGCCATGTTCCCGGTGCTGGTGTTCATGTACGTGCGTCTGGCGCGGCGCGAGGAGCGCGAGGTGGCGGCCGAGTTCGGCGAGGCGTACCTGCGCTATGCGGCGCGCGTGCCGGCGTTCTTTCCAAGGCCAGGCTTCCAGGATCGAAGTACCAAGGGCTAACCGAGTCGTAGTGGTCGTGCGCTTCATTTTTTCGACGTTTTCATCTGGAGGGTTCCATCATGAATCGAAGAAATTTCCTGAAAGGCGTTTCCGGCGGGCTGGTTCTTGGCGGCGCCGGTCTGGCGTTGCCGCGCATGGCCCTGGCCATGCCGGTGTCGATGGGCCCGGCGGGGTTGCCGGCCGGGACCCTCGATGCCTCGCTCCTGGACGCGCTGCCCGGCAAGCGGCCCCTCATCAGGCGCACTTTCCGCGCGCCCAATTACGAAACGCCGGTGGCGTACCTCAACGATCTGTACACACCCAACGACGCCTTCTTCGTGCGCTACCACGTCTCCAATATTCCCGAAGTCGCGGCAGAGTCGTGGAAGCTCAGGATCGGCGGCGAGGCCTTGCAAAATCCCGTTGAACTCACCCTGGACGAGCTCAAGCGCGGTTTCGAGCGAGTGGAGCTGCCGGCGCTGTGCATGTGCGCCGGCAACCGGCGCGGGCTATTCCAGCCGCATGTGCCCGGCGTCCAGTGGGGCAACGGCGCCATGGGCAATGCGCGCTGGGTCGGGGTGCGGTTGCGCGATGTGCTCAACAAAGCCGGTGTCAGGAAAGAGGCGTTGGAGATGGTGTTCGACGGCGCGGATTCCGGCATCGCCGCTTACAAGACGCCGGATTTCGTGAAGAGCCTGCCGATGTGGAAGGCGCTCGACGAGAACACGCTGATCGCCTTCGAGATGAACGGCGCAGCCTTGCCGCACTGGAACGGTTTTCCGGCGCGGCTGGTGGTGCCCGGCTGGGTGGGTACCTATTGGGTCAAGAATCTCATGAGCATCGAGGTGATCGCCAAGCCGTTCGAGGGCTTCTGGATGAAGCCCGCCTACCGCATCCCGCTCGGCAAGTTTCCCAACGTGGATCGCTTCATCACGCAGGAAACGGCGGTCAACACGCCGATCACCGACATGGTGGTCAACTCGCTCATCACCAATATCGAGGAGGGCCAGCGCGTCCGGCCCGGCCAGTCGGTGGACGTGAAAGGCGTGGCCTGGGACGGCGGCTATGGCATCCGCACGGTGGAGGTTTCCCTCGACGAAGGGCAGTCCTGGCGGCCGGCGACGCTGGGCCAGGACCTCGGCCGTTTCTCGTGGCGACTATGGTCGTACCGCTTCAAGCCGGCGCGGCGCGGCAAGCTGACGGTGATGGCCAAGGCGTCCAACCGCATCGGCCAGACTCAGACCGCCGAGTTGATCCTGAACCCCGCCGGCTACCACCACAACCTGATCCAGAAAGCGACCATCCAGGTGATGTGACGCAAAGGAGACGAACATGAAAAAACAACTCGTATGGCTAGTCCTGTTGCTGCCCGCGGCGACGTTTGCTGCCGGCGAGGAGCAGATACGGTTGAAGGACGGTTTGGGCAAGGATCTGGTGGAGGCCAATTGCGCGACCTGCCATAGCCTCGACTACATCCAGACGAATTCGCCATTTCTGGACAGAAAGGGGTGGGAGGCCACCCTGAGCAAAATGGTGAACGCGATGGGGGCGCCCGTCCCGAAAGAGGATGTGCCGAAGATCGTGGAGTATCTCGATCGGTATTACGGGAAATAGGCGCGCTTTCGATTTCATGAGCGGAGTACATGAGCCATGACGCAAGCGCGGACGGTACTTATGAGCGATAGCGCACCTTGGGTGCCGCACCACGCGCGGCGCCCCGGAGCGCGCGCAGGCGGTGCGGTGGCCCTGTCGCACCCGCTGGTGCCGGACTCGCCGGGAATCGTGCGCGTGGAGGCCGAACCATGAAGCCGGTGGTGCTGACCGTCAACACGGGGAGTTCTTCCGTCCGGCTGGCAGCGTTTGCGCCGGAAGGTGGTTCGCTGTCGCTGCTGGCGAGTGGGCATTTTCCCGGCGAGTGGAGCAACCCCGCGGCTATGCTGCACGCCTTTCTCACGGGCCATGGCATCGAGGCGGTTACGGCCGTCGCGCACCGCATCGTCCATGGCGGTGCGCGCCTCACGGCGCCGTGCCGCATCGACGCCGAAGTGGAGGCCGAGATCGGGCGACTGGTGCCGCTCGCGCCGCTGCATAATCCGCGCGCGCTCGAATGGATACGCGCCAGCCGCGTGCTGGCCGGGGCGGAAGCCACGCAGGTGGCGGTGTTCGACACGGCGTTTTACGCCGCGCTGCCGGAAGCCGCCGCGACCTATGCGCTACCCCGCGCGCTCTGCGCGCGCCACGGCATTCGCCGCTACGGCTTCCATGGCATCGCCCATCAGGCGATGTGGCGGCGCTGGCGCGAGCTCAGGCCCGAGCTGCCCGAGGGCGGGCGCGTGATCTCGCTGCAGCTCGGCGCCGGCTGCTCGATCGCCGCCGTTCGAGACGGGCAGGCTGTGGATACGTCGATGGGCTTCTCGCCGCTGGAAGGGCTGGTGATGGCGATCCGCAGCGGCGATGTCGATCCTGGCGTGCTGTTGTTCCTGCAACGAGCCGAAGGGCTGGCGCCGGCGCGCATGGAACGCCTTCTCAACGAGGAATCCGGTCTCTTGGGCGTGTCGGGCACGAGCAGCGACATGCGCGCGCTGCTCGATGCGGACGACCCGGACGCGCAGCTGGCAGTCGATGTCTACTGCTACCGCGCGCGCAAATATATCGGCGCGTATCTTGCCGTCCTCGGCGGCGCCGACGCGATCCTGTTCGGCGGCGGGGTGGGCGAGCAGGCACCCGAGGTGCGTGCGCGGATTCTCAATGGATTGGAAGGGCTCGGTATCGCACTGGATGCGGACGCCAATCAGGCCGCCATCGGGGCCGAGATGCGCATCAGCACCCACGGCAGCGCAATCGAAGTGCGGGTCATTCCTGTGGACGAGGCCGCGATTCTGGCGCAGGCGGCCTTGGACGTGATGGCGACCCATGAAGCAGTCAATATTCAGGAGGAAGGATCATGAACGAAACCGCGGTTCAATCCCAGGCCGTAAAAGGCCCGCTCCCTATTGAGGAACTGCAGCGGATGGATGCATGGTGGCGCGCGGCGAACTACCTTGCGGTCGGGCAGATTTACCTCTACGACAATCCGCTGCTGAAACGGCCGCTGGAACTCGCGGATGTGAAGCACATGCTGCTGGGACACTGGGGCACGACCCCGGGGCAGAACTTCATCTACGTGCACTTGAACCGGGTCATCAAGAAATACGACCTCGACATGATTTACGTCTCCGGCCCCGGGCACGGCGGCCCGGCCGTCGTCGGCAACACGTATCTCGAGGGCACGTACAGCGAGATCTATCCCGACGTCAGCCGGGACGAGGCGGGGCTGCGCAAGCTCTTTATGCAGTTTTCGTTTCCCGGAGGCATACCCAGCCACGCCTCGCCGGAATGTCCGGGCTCGATCCACGAGGGTGGAGAGCTGGGCTACTCGCTCAGCCATTCGTTCGGGGCGGCGTTCGACAATCCCGATCTGATCGTCGCCTGCGTCGTTGGCGACGGTGAAGCCGAAACCGGACCGCTTGCCACGGCGTGGCATTCGAACAAGTTCCTTGATCCGGCCACCGACGGCGCGGTGCTGCCGATCCTGCATCTCAACGGCTACAAGATCAGCAATCCGACCGTCCTCGCCCGCATCACCCGCGACGAATTGGAACAGTTTCTCCGCGGCTGCGGCTGGATGCCCCACTTCGTGGAAGGCGATGAGCCGGAGGAGATGCATCAACTCATGGCCGGCACTCTGGACAAGGCCATTGAGGATATTCGGCGCATCCAAAGCAATGCACGGAACAATAACGACAGTACACGTCCGCGCTGGCCGATGATCGTCTTCAATTCACCCAAGGGCTGGACGGGGCCGAAGCGGGTCGGTGGCCTGCAGGTGGAAGGCACCTTCCGTGCGCACCAGGTGCCGCTCTCCGACCCGGCCACCCATCCCGAACACCTCAAGTTGTTGGAGGACTGGCTGCGGAGCTACCGCCCGGAGGAACTCTTCGATGAGCAGGGCCGCCTGAAAGCGGAACTGGCCGAACTGGCGCCCAAGGGCGAACGCCGCATGGGCGCGAATCTCCACGCCAACGGCGGCATGCTGCTGCGCGACCTGCGGATGCCGGATTTCCGCGACTACGGAGTCGATGTGCCCGCGCCGGGGGTGCGCGGCATCGGCGACACGCATGTGCTCGGGCGTTTCCTGCGCGATGTGGCGAAGCTGAATGGTGAGCAGCGGAATTTCCGGGTCTTTGGCCCGGACGAGACGCTCTCCAACGGCCTGGAAGCCCTCTTTGAAGTGACCAAACGCCAATGGAACGCCGCGACCGTGCCGAACGACGAATTTCTCGCGCCCACGGGGCGCGTCCTGGAAATGCTGAGCGAACACCAATGCGAGGGCTGGCTCGAGGGCTACCTGCTCACCGGGCGGCACGGGCTTTTCAACTGCTACGAGGCGTTCATCCACATCGTCGATTCGATGTTCAACCAGCACGCCAAGTGGCTGAAGGTCACATCGCACCTGCCGTGGCGGCGAAAAATCGCCTCGCTGAACTACCTGCTGGCCTCGCATGTCTGGCGCCAGGATCACAACGGCTTCACCCACCAGGACCCTGGTTTCATCGACCACGTCGTGAACAAGAAGGCCGAGGTCGTGCGTGTTTACCTTCCGCCGGATGCCAACTGCCTGCTGTCGGTGATGGACCACTGCCTGCGCGGTCGCCATTACGTCAACGTGGTGATCGCTGGCAAACACCCGGCGCCGCAGTGGCTGACGATGGACGCCGCCGTCAAGCACTGCACCGAGGGCATCGGCATCTGGCAGTGGGCCAGCAACGATCAGGGCGTTGCGCCCGATGTGGTCATGGCCTGCTGTGGCGACGTGCCGACGCTGGAGACGCTCGCCGCCGTCTCCATCCTGCGCGAGCGTCTGCCCCTGCTGAAAATACGTGTGGTCAACGTGGTCGATCTCATGAAGTTGCAGCCGCAAGCCGAGCACCCGCACGGCTTGAGCGACGTGGATTTCGACGAGCTTTTCACCAGGGACAAGCCGGTCATCTTCGCCTTCCACGGCTACCCGTGGCTGATCCACCGGCTGACATATCGCCGCACCAATCACAGTAACCTGCATGTGCGCGGCTACAAGGAGGAGGGCACCATCACCACGCCCTTCGACATGACGGTGCTGAACGATCTGGACCGCTTCCATCTCGTGATGGACACCATCGACCGCCTGCCGCAGACCGGGGACCAGGGCATCTACCTGAAGCAGCAGCTCAAGGACAAGCTGATCGAGCACAAACAATACATCAACAAGTTCGGCCGGGACATGCCGGAGATACTCGAATGGAAGTGGCCCGCGTCAGGTGCGGAAGCCTGGAGTGCAGGAGGCTGACCATGCTCGACGATTTCATCCACCAACAGCGCGTCGCCTACTTCTCCATGGAGATCGCGCTGCGCAACGAGATCCCGACCTATTCCGGCGGGTTGGGCGTGCTGGCCGGCGACACCGTGCGCTCGGCCGCCGATCTGGAGTTGCCGCTGGTGGCGGTGACCCTGGCGAGCCGCGCCGGCTATTTCCGCCAGGCGATCGACGCCCAGGGCCGGCAGGTGGAACAGCCGGCATTGTGGGAGCCGCGCGAGTGGGCGCAACCCCTGGATGCCAAGATTGCCGTATCGATCGAAGGCCGGGTGGTATGGATCGGCGCATGGCTGTATGTGCTCGAAAGCCACATGGGCGGACGCCAGCCGGTGCTGCTGTTCGACACCGATCTGGACGAGAATCGGCCGGACGACCGCGAGATCACCCATTACCTGTACGGCGGCGACGAAACCTACCGGCTCAAGCAGGAGATCGTGCTTGGTATCGGCGGCGTGCGCCTGCTGCAGGCGCTCGGTTTCGAAGTGCGTCACTTCCACATGAACGAAGGGCATTCCGCGCTGCTCGGGCTCGAACTGCTGCGCCGCTACGAATATCCGCCCGAGGACCTGCGGCCCGGCGATTTGCCTTACGACATCCCGCGCGTGCGCGACCTGTGCAGCTTTACCACGCACACGCCGGTCGAGGCCGGCCACGACCGGTTTTCCTACGCGCAGGTAGAGCGTGTGCTCGGCAATTTCGTCGATCCCGCGACCTTGAAGCATCTCGCGGGCGAGGACAGCCTCAACATGACGCGGCTCGCGCTCAACCTGAGCGAATACGTGAACGGCGTGGCCAAGCGCCACGCCGAAATCTCGAATACGATGTTCCCGGGCTACCGGGTGCATGCCGTCACCAATGGCGTGCATCCCTTCATCTGGACCAGCGAACCCTTCCGCAAGCTCTACGACCGTTACCTGCCGAGCTGGTGCCACGAGCCCGAGCAGCTCGTGCGCGTCGACTGCTGCATCCCCGACGGCGCCATCCGGGACGCGCATGGGCAGGCCAGGCAGGCGCTGATCGAGCAGGTGCGCGGGCGCACCGGCGTCGCCCTGAACCCGACGGCGCCGATCCTCGGCTTCGCGCGCCGCATGACCGCCTACAAGCGTCCCGACCTGCTGTTCACCGACCTCGATCGCCTGCAGGCCATCGCCCGGCAGCGCCCGTTCCAGGTCGTGCTCGCCGGCAAGGCGCATCCGCGAGACGAAGGCGGCAAACGGCTGATCGAGCAGCTCCACGCCCACGCGAGCGCACTCGAAGGCATCGTGCCGGTTGTCTATCTGCCCGGCTACGACATGGAGATCGCCCAGGCGCTGGTGGCCGGGGTCGACGTCTGGCTCAACACGCCGTTGCGTCCGTTCGAGGCATCCGGCACCAGCGGCATGAAGGCGGCGTTCAACGGCGTGCCGAGCCTGTCGGTGCTGGATGGGTGGTGGATCGAGGGCTGCATCGAAGGCGTGACCGGCTGGGCGATCGGCAATGCCGCGGGCGCGGACGACGGCGACGCGCGCGCCCTCTACGACAAGCTCGAACAGGTGGTGCTGCCGCTCTACTACGACGGCCAGGACGACCCCGCCGGCTGGGTCAGGGTCATGAAGGGCGCGATCAGCAAGAACGCGTCGTACTTCAACAGCCACCGCATGATGCGCCGGTATGCGACGGAGGCGTACATCCGATGAGGAGTCCATGCCATGAGCCTGAACCGACGTGATTTTCTGAGTCTGGCCGGCGTCGCTGCTGCTGCCGCCGCCCTGGGCCCCGGTTTGCATCTGATCGAACTTGCCCGGGCGCGTTCTCCCGAGGAGGCGGCCTCCAGCCTGCAGCGCTGGGGCTTGCTGATCGATGCTGATCAGTGCGCCGACGGCTGCACCGCCTGCGTCGACGCCTGCTTTACCGAGAACGGCGTGTGGGGCCACGGACGGCCCAGGACCGATGCGCAATGGATCCGCAAACTGACCGTCACCGACGAGCAGAACGGGCACACGCAGGCCTTCCCCGTCATGTGCCAGCACTGCGAGTTTCCGCCCTGCGTGGACGTGTGTCCCACCGGGGCGTCCTTCCGGCGCGACGACGGCATCGTGCTGGTGAACAAGCACACCTGCATCGGCTGCCGCTACTGCATGATGGCCTGTCCCTACAAGGCGCGCTCGTTCATTCACGAGGAGACCCACAACCAGAAAGCCTACGCGCCACGCGGCATCGGCACGGTCGAGTCCTGCACCCTGTGCGTGCACAAGGTGGATCGCGGCGACGGCATCACCGCCTGCGCCGAGGCCTGCCTGCGGGCCGGGCACCAGGCCATCCTGTTCGGCGACCTGAAAGACCCTGACAGCGAGATCAGCAAGCGCCTGGCGACGCAGCCTTCGAAGCAGATCCGGGCGGACCTGAATCTGAATACCGGCGTGCGTTATCAAAACGTACTGGGATAAGGCGAACGCGTTCGCCAAGGAGAAACCATGAGTGCCACGGTCAAGGATCCGGTCTGCGGAATGGACGTCGCCCCGGCGCAGTTCGAAACGACATACGAGGGATTGCACTATGCCTTTTGCTCGGAGCAATGCCGGCAGCGCTTCGCCGCCAATCCCCACCTCTATGTCGGGGTGCCGGGCGAGAAGGCGCCCGGGCAGAAAGGCGTGGAGCTGTTCAAGCGCAGGCGCTTCCAACTCGACGCGCCGCTCGACGCGCCGGACGCCGCCGTTCTGACCGAGGCATTGGGCGCAATGATGGGGGTGAAGACCGTCGAGATCGAGGATGGCAACACGGTGACCCTCACCTACGACCTGATCCAGGCAACGGCGGAACAGCTCGAAGCGAAGATGGCGGAGGTGGGCGCGAAGCTCGGCGCAGGCTGGGCGGAGCGATTGCGCCGCGGTTTCGTGCATTACATGGAGGAAACCGAGGTGGGAAACCTGGAAGTGCATCCGCATCATGGGCATGGACATTGAAATCGCGTTCAGAAATTTGAATGCCCAATCCTGGGCGCGGCGAATGAGAACGCGAGGCCCGACCCGAAGCGACGCCCACCCCAAGGGGTGATTTTTGATGGCGACAAGCGAGGAGACAGATCATGGACTGGTTAACGCAGAACTGGATTTGGGTGGTGTTTTTCGTCCTGTTCATCGGTATGCACCTGTTCGGCCACGGCGGGCATGGGGGCCATGGAGGCCACGGTGGTTGTGGTGGCGGCGGCGGTGGAGACGAGCAGCCGCCCGCAGGCGGAGAGCGGCCGGGCCGGGACAAACCGCAAGGCCATCAACATTGAGGAGATCGTCATGCTGAACATCAAGCTCGTTTCCTGGGCGCTCGGGCTATGGGGCGCGGTCACCTTCATCGTGTGCGTGATCTACGGCCTGGTCACGCCGCAGAGCCTGCACATGCACGAGTTTCTCGAACAGATCCTGCCGGCGTTCAAATGGCTCACCTGGTGGGGCTTCTTGCTGGGGCTGGCCGAAAGCTTTCTCTACGGCGTGTACGCGGGGATGGTGTATGTGCCGATCTACAACACGCTCAAGCGCCGCTGGGCGGAGGGGTAATGCGATGCACCGCGCCCCGGATTCGCGCGCCGCGGTTGGCCTGGGCGAGCAGTCGATGACGCCGCTACCGGGCGCCTCGTATCCGCTGGGCGCCACCTGGGACGGCGCGGGGGTGAACTTCGCGCTGTTTTCCGGGAATGCCACTGGCGTCGAGCTATGCCTGTTCGATGGGGCCGATGGCAATACTGAGGTGGATCGTGCTGACCGAGCAGACCTACCAGGTCTGGCATGTTTACCTGCCGGGGCTGCGGCCCGGCCAGCGCTACGGCTTTCGCGTGCACGGGCCGTACGAGCCGGCGCGCGGCCAGCGATTCAACCCGGCCAACATGCCGAGACCGACCTCAGCCTCGATGAGCGCGATAGCGCGCCATTGGTTCCCAAGAGCGTGGTCATCGATCCGGCGTTCGACTGGGGGGATGACCGGCCCCTGCGCACGCCCTGGCACGACAGCGTGCTCTACGAAATCCACATCAAGGGCTTCACCGCGCGCCACCCGGACGTCCCGTCGGAACTCCGCGGGTCTTATGCCGGGATGGCCCATCCGGCGGTAACAGGCTATCTGCGTGACCTGGGCGTGACCGCGGTCGAGCTGCTGCCCATCCAGCAGCATGTCGACGAGCGCAGCCTCGTCGAACGCGGACTGACGAACTACTGGGGCTACAACCCCATCGGCTACTTCGCCCCGGATTTGCGTTATGCCAGCACCACCGCCCTCGGCGGGCAGGTGGGCGAATTCAAGGCGATGGTGAAGGCGCTGCATGCGGCCGGCATCGAAGTGATCCTCGACGTCGTCTACAACCACACTGCCGAGGGCAATCAGCTCGGGCCGACGCTGGCGTTCCGCGGCCTCGACAACGCCGCCTATTACCGGCTGCGTGCCGGCGACCCGCGCTACTACGAAGACTTCAGCGGTTGCGGCAACATGCTCGACATGCGCCAGCTGCAAGACCTGCGGCTGGCGGTGTTCCTGAACGGCCGCGCCATACCCGGCATGGACCGGCGCGGCGAGCCGGTCGTCGACGACAGTTTCTATCTCCTGCTCAACGCGCACGAGGCGGCGGTCGACTTCACGCTCCCACCGCCGGCGTGGGGAGAACGCTGGTCGAGCGTGCTCGACACGGTGGAACCACGGCGCGAGCACGGGGATCGCTGGTTCACGGCCGGCGAAACCGTGACTGTCGAGGGCCGCAGCCTCGTTCTGTTGCGGCGTGAGGATCGGGCGACCGGGGTGGGCCAACCCCGCGCACGGGTGGCTTAGGGGATCGAGTACGAGACGGGCGCGTGGCGGCGCCTGCTGCCGGTTACGGAGGGTTGCAGCGGAACCGGCAGACCTGGGATACGTGCAACCAATTGACAGCGCATGGAGGTGAAACATGGCAACCGATCCGGTCTGCAAGATGAACGTGGAGCCCGCGAAGGCAGCGGCGAAAGTCGACTACAACGGGCAGTTGTACTACTTCTGCTCCGAGTCCTGTCACAAGGCGTTTACCGAGGCGCCGCAGAAGTATGCCGGCGCCGCGCCGCCGCCTCATAGCTCGCACCAACACGGCCATCGGTAGCGGTCGTGCCGGGCAGAACAGCGAGCAATCCTCGGCGGCATCGTGGTGATCCGCGCGGTGGTCGTCTATTTCATGAACCTGGAGTTGAGCCGTGGAGCGGCCACCCGCGCACCGCGGCGTACGTAACGGTCGATCATTGAAGGAGTTGCGACAATGAAGCCAAAAAGAATCGTCCTGATCACCGGCTGTAACGGACGCATCGGCAGCGTGGTGATGGAGCGGCTGACCGGGCATTTCAGCGATGTCGTGGGCTTCGACCGCAACGCGCCCGCGCCGCCGCCGCCCAACTGCGTGCGCATACCGGTCGATATCGCTTCCGACGACAGCGTGCGCGAGGGACTGCGCATCCTGCGGGAGCACCACGGCACCCGCATCGCCGCCGTGGTCCATCTGGCCGCCTATTACGATTTCCTCGGCAAGCCGAGCCCGAAATACGACGCCATCACGGTCGAAGGCACACGGCGCCTGCTGCGCGGACTGCGCGAGGGCACGGGACGCATGCTGCGCGGGCTGCACGAGGGCTTCGACGTCGAGCAGTTCATTTTCGCCAGCACCATGCTCGTGCATGCGCCCGGCGAGCCGGGCCAGTTCATCACCGAGGACTGGCCGATCGGGCCGACCTGGGCCTACCCGGAGTCGAAGGTCCGCACCGAGGCGGTCATCCGGGCGGAGCGCGGCGCGATTCCCACCGTGATTCTGCGTCTGGCCGGCGTCTACGACGACGTCTGCCACTCGCCGCCGCTGGCACACCAGATGCAGCGCATCTACGAGGGACAGCTCGCCGGCCATCTTTATTCCGGCGAGACCTCGCACGGCCAGGCCTTTGTCCACCTGGACGATGTGGTCGACGTGATCGAGCGCGCCATCGAGCGGCGCGCGCAGCTGCCGCCGGAGACGGCGATCCTGATCGGCGAGCCGGAGACGCTGAGCTACGACGAGCTGCAGCATACGTTTTCGCGGCTGATTCGCGGCGAGTCGTGGGAGACGCACGCTGTCCCCGGGCCGATGGCAAAGGCGGGCGCATGGGTTCAGGACCACATGCCCGGCCCGGAGCAATTCATCAAGCCGTGGATGATCGACCGGGCCAACGATCATTACGCCCTCGACATCGCGCGCGCCCGCACCCTGCTCGACTGGGCGCCGCGGCGTTCGCTGCGCCAGACCCTGCCCAAGATGGTGGCGGCAATGCAGGCCGACCCGTTTGGCTGGTACCGCGAGCACGGCCTGGAGCCGCCCGCGTCCTTGACGAAGAAGGCGGAGCGAGCCGTGCCGCAGGCGCCCGGGCAGCCCGAGCACGCGCCGGCCTCGGCGCCAGGACACGAACACGCGCACGGCGGGGGCCCCCTTCCTGTAGAACCGGCTCCCGCGCACGGCTGCCTGATGCATGCCTGCCCGATGCACCCGGAAGTCTGCCAGTCTTCGCCGGGCAACTGTCCGCGGTGCGGCACGACCCTGGAGCCCGCCGCGCCGTCGTCGCCGCAGGCGGCCGAATACACCTGCCCGATGCACCCGGAGGTCGTAAGCCGCGAGCCGGGCAACTGCCCCAAGTGCGGCATGACGCTGGTGCCGCGCGGCGCGGCGACGGAGCACGCGGGCGACATGATGGTCGAGGATCATCGCAAGCTGCTGTGGCCGCACTACCTCAACCTGATGCTCGGCTTCTGGCTGCTGACCAGCCCGTTCACGCTGGGCTACCTGAGCGACTTCGTCCCCGACGCCAACCAGTTGCGGGTGATGGCCGAGCGCGGGCTGCCATCGTTCGGGTTGCGCAACCTGGCGATGACCTGGAGCGACATCGTGAGCGGTGCGCTGGTGATCGTCTTCAGCTGGCTGTCTGCCAATTGGTCGCGCCGCTACCCGTGGGCGCAGTGGGCCAACGCCTTCGTCGGCTTCTGGCTGCTGTTCGCGCCGCTGGTGTTCTGGACGCCGCTGCCCGAGGCCTACGCCAACGACACGCTGATCGGCTCGCTGGTGATCGCGTTCTCCGTGCTGGTGCCGATGATGCCCGGCATGAGCATGGAAGGCATGATGGGCAAGCCCGACATCCCGCCGGGCTGGGCGTACACGCCGGCGAGTTGGCTGCAGCGCGTGCCGATCGCGATGCTGGCGGTGCTCGGCTTTCTCATCGCGCGCGTCCTCGGGGCCTATCAGCTCGGCCATGTCGATACGGTGTGGGAGCCGTTCTTCGCCGGCAGCGGCGAGATGAAGGGCGTGATGAACGGCACCGAGACCATCATCACTTCCTATGTCTCCAAGGCCTGGCCGATCCCCGACGGGGCGCTCGGCGCCATCGTCTACATGGGGGAGCTCGCGATGACCTGGATGGGCGGCAAGGACCGCTGGCGCACCATGCCGTGGATGGTGCTCGGGATCACCGTGCTGATCGTGCCGCTCGGCGTGGTGAACATCTACTTCATCATCATCCAGCCGATCCTGCTCAGCACCTGG
>Ga0208957_1000793_pt1 | contig 20058 bp, 33 predicted proteins | sample RifOxyA1_FD_184029 | JGI IMG/M metagenome (GOLD analysis project Ga0208957, IMG submission 184029) | Groundwater microbial communities from Rifle, Colorado - Rifle Oxygen_injection A1 (SPAdes) | ecosystem: Environmental > Aquatic > Deep subsurface > Groundwater | place: Rifle, Colorado, United... | reverse complement strand
CAGAAAAAGGGGGGGTTGTGCTTTCTTTTAAAAGAAAGCACAACCCCCCCTTTTTCTGATAAAGAATTAGATGAAATAGAAACTCCTACTTTGCTTGAAATATCAAATAGGATTCTTATTTTAAATGGATTAGAAGAAATGTTAGCTCTTGATAAAAAAAAAAGAGAATTATCACAAACCCAACCTTCTCAGGATACATTGAAGAGAGGTATCTCAAAGGACATAGAACTTTTAAATCGGAATCCCCGAGTTACGCTTTCATAATATCTTTATATTATTTAATGAGACATTTAGGAGCTTATGATTGGGATAAAATCTTAGAAGAAGAAGTTCCAAGAACACTTATTAGCTTAGAATTTTTGAATGAAGAAAAAGAAATGGAAAGAAAAACATGGCAAAAAAATAAAAGAAATCAAAGAGGAAGGAGATAATGGGATTAGATGATATTATTGTTAATATAAGAAAAGGAGTAACAGATTTAACAGGATTAATCCAAACAAGACAGAAATTAACAGAATTAGGAAAAGCAGGATTTAATGCCAAAAACGCTTTAAGGGCAATAGACAGAACATTAAAAGGATTTGGTGTTAATGTTAAGAAAGCCACTTCTGTCTTTGGAAGATTTAAGATGGAGATGCTTTCTGTAATGTTTTTTGGGATGGGTATAGCTAGATTCTTTGGTGGTTTATTCCAACCAGTATTAAATATGGTAGGGTTATTTGATTTATGGAATACTGTTTTAGCAATCTTTTTTTTACCAACAGGATTAAAACTTTTAAGATGGATGATAATTTTTCAAGATAAACTTCTTGGTTTAAATCCAACTTTACAAGAAACAGTTAATATATTAACAGCAGGGGCTTATGTTTTTGGGCAAATCCTATTTTATATAGGCATGATGAGTTTAGGTGTGGGGGGACTAAGAAAGCTTTTCTTTGAATTGGGAGGGATATTAAGTTGGATAGGAGGAATATTTGCTTCTATAGGATTAGGTGCTATTCTTATAATTTTAGGTTTTCTTGTGCTTGCAGTATTAGGTTTTTTTGCTGCTTGGAAAGATAATATTGCTAATATAAAAGGATGGGTTGATTTAATGCTAACAGGATTAAAAGAATTTTTTAAAGGGATATGGGACACAATAATGGGCATTAAAGAGATTCTGGTTGGATTATTTACTGGTGATATGGAAAAAGTTTATGCGGGTGCAAGAAAACTTTGGGAAGGAATTAAAGGCATTTTCCGGGGGTTTTTAAAATTTATATGGGGGTTTATAGTAACTGTTGGTATATCATTATTTACTGGGTTTATGAATTTGATAGGAACACTTACTATTCTTTTAGGAAGGGCGTTTGGGGTTTTATGGGAGAAAGTATTGAAGCCTTTAGGAGGTTTTATCGCACTATGGGTTATTAATCCTATAATCAAAATGTTTAATTGGGTAATAGATAAGATTAATTGGTTTATAGGTTTAATTCAAAAAATTCCTCTAGTCCAAAAAGCTGCAAAAGCATTAGGTTTAGAAGCAGGCACTTGGAAAATTCCTGCTATACCAGAATTCCAGAAAGGGGGTTTTGTTCCTTACACTGGTTTATTTAAATTACATGAAGGAGAAACTGTTGTCCCAGCAGGGAACACCATAAATTTTACACCAAACATCACAATCAGTGCAACAAGTAATGTTGATATTGATAGGGCGATTAATCAATTAAGCGAGGAATGGTTATCTAGAGTAGATAGAATGATTAGAAGATAGTTAAGTTCGGAGAACAAAAATGGCAATAACAATAGACGCAGGAAATTTTTATATAACTGATGAGCCTTTTGGGAATATAGGAGGAGATAGTTTAAACACAGATTATACTATTGTAAGAATTGACCAACAAAAAATAGATGACAATTTAAACAAGAAAGTAATAGAATTCAATATCCAAGTATCTCCTGAAAGATCAACAACCGATCCCCCTCAATCAAATATAGGGGACACGAAAGATGTAAAAAATGTAATATCTGTTCAAGGTGAGCTTATTAGTGATGAAATTTCATCAGGAAGCACAACATCTACAACATCAAACAAATTAATAAATAGTTCAGCTACTTTTACAAGCGGACTTGAAGTGAATGTGAATGATATAGTCCATAACAGGACAACTGGAGCAACTACTTATGTAACTGCTGTTGATTCCGCTACTCAATTATCTTTAAATGATGATATATTTACTTTTACTATTTCAGGAGCTATCAGCAATATTGATGGAACATCATCAACTATAACTGTTGATACTTCTTCTGCTCATGGGCTTGCTGTGAATGATTATGTAACTATCGCTGGGACAACTAATTATAATGGAACTTTTATAGTAAATACAACCCCTACCACAACACAATTTACTATTTCAAGCACGGCTCATAATTTTTCAGCAGAAACAACAGGCACAATAACAGAGCCTTATAGAGGTTATACAATAGGCAGACCTGCATTAACAAAAAAAGCAGATTTATATTATTTAGCAGGATACGGAGGAACAGCAGAATCTAGTCTAATGAGTGGTAGAAACAAAAAAGATGGACAGGTAACAGCAATATGGGGGTTATCTTCACAACATAATCAACAAAAAATTAAAGGATTTATTGTCAAAACAGCCATAACAGAAACTACTAGTATTCAATCAGATGGTTTAGCTCCTGAAACTTTTCCGCATAAATTCTCTGTTCAGGTTCAAATATCGGTGGCAAAATCAATATCAGAGTTATAAGATGGCATATAAACGAATCTATATCGGAATAGGAATGACTATAATTGCATTATTTACGATAATAAGCCAAATACCAGGAGTTGAAATCCAAGTAAGTGATGATATTTATTGTGCAGGCACTATAGAAAATCCATGTATTTCTTATCTTAATATTACTTCTACATTAAAAGATATTTTTGTTTATAATAAAGATAATATTGAATTACAATTCACTCCAGAAATCAAAGAATATAAACTTGAAAGGAAATGGGGAAATTATTGGAGAGAAGTTAATTTTAGTCAGAAAGTCCGAAAGGACAGGCTTTATAATTTTAAATTTGTTCAAGGAACTAAATATCAGTTTAGATTAATAGGTTATAAATTAGATTCAAAAGAAACAATTAAATGGAGTATAGACGCAGGAAATACAATAATAGACCCTGTTTGGTTTGGGATTAACATCTCTAAGATAGAAGAATGTAATATTATTTATTGGAATACAACACAAAATATTTATAAAGATTTTACATTTAATTTTGCTTGTCCTTCGGACTATTTCAATTATACTCTAAATCCTAAATATGCATGGTGTTGGAATTATCTTTCTTGGAACAACTCATTTACTTTAAATTTTAGTCATTCTTTCCTTTATGGGAATATCTCGGGTAAGATTATTTGGTGGAATGAATCTATAAAAATAGGGGAAAAGATAATAGAGAATAATAAGCCTACTTGCAGAACAATCGGTTATAAAATCAAAGACAAAAATCTTTATTTTAAAAAATTCGTAGGGTGCAGTTTAGACAAAGATAATCTCTGTGTAATTTGTGATAGCAAACGAGATGGAAATGCAGACGGGATAATTCAATCTGGAGAAAGTTATAAAACATATTGTATAATAAATAGTTCAATCCAAATAACCACAAGAGATGATGCAGAATTTTTAATAGGATTTGATTTAGAATGAAATCAATAATATTAATCTTAACATTAATTCTTATAATTTTTCTAATTATATTTATCACTTTCCATAAAATAGCATTTCATAATTTGAGGAAACATCATCAATGAAAAAAAGAAATTTAATTTTATTTGTGTTTTTGATTATAATTATTGTTTATGCTATTAAATCAACAAATATGAATGATTATTATCTATATACAGAATGGAATCAAACAGATAGTCCAGTATTACAGCCTACATGGACAGGACAAGAATGGGTGAAAGGAGCTGTTGGCGGAAATATAAGTGTTGTTAATAATATGCTTAACTTAACACACGTAACAGGTTCAAGCTGGGTGAGAACTAATATCACAAATCTTGGATGGATAATAACATCAGGAAATGTAACAGTAGAAAAGGTTGTAAAATGTTCTGGAACGACCGCAACCAATGGTATAAGACTTAATTATGAAGATACATCTGGAAATTTGATAATTGGGACACATTATAGTGTGACGAATATTATACAATTAAGCCCAGAGGGAAGTAATATAAGAATAGTTAATCAAAGTAATGATTTTCATACAATAAAACTTAATATTAATGTTGATGATAATCAGGTTAGTGTATGGGTTAATAATACGAAGATAGTAGAGAACGCTGGAACAGCAAACTTTAATTTTGGTTGGATTAGATATTATGTAGATGATGGAGCAGGAGAATGTTATCTCGATAATCTTTCAATTTGGAATGGCACTAAATATGGGGTTGATTATCCTCCTCTTGCGGACACAACTCCCCCGATTATTTCAAATTTTGTATGCCAGAGTTGTTTAGATACAATACAAAACAAAACAAGTGATACAACTCCTACAATTAATGCAACAACAGATGAAGCAGCAACTTGTAATATATCAACTAATAATATTACTTATGTTGGTTGTTCCACCACGGGTGGAACTACACATATTTGTGCAGTCCCAGATGCTCAAGCATTTTCGATAGGTTATCCAAAATATGTTTATTTAAATTGCACAGATAGTTCTTCTAATAGCAGATATGCAAGTATTGCTCTAAATATTACTGATGGGCAATCTCCGACTGTTTCATTAACGAATAATCAATTTGATTTTATGTATGTGAATAGACCATTTACTTTGAATTTCACTGCTTTTGATAATTATGACACTTCTTTAAATTGTAATTTTTATCTGAATAATACTCTTAATCAAACGAATAATGCTGTAGTTAATGGGACATTAACAACATGGACGGCAATTAATATAAGCAGAGGATATTGGAGATATAATATAACTTGTGATGATGATTATGAGAATCATGGAGGCAATATTACAAACTTCTGGGTTAATAGTACTGCTCCTATTTTCTCTCATGCTTTACAAAATTTTAAACAACCTCATTCTTTAAACATAACTATTGATATTAATGCTACTGATGTTGATGGTGATATTCTTACATGGTATGATAATACTACTCTCTTTGATATAAACCAGAGCGGGCAAATATTTGATAATCCGAATGTTTCTGATACGGGAGATAATTCAATCAAAATAACAATTTATGATGGATATATCAATGTAAGCGATACCTTTTGGTATAATATCACTGATACTACTCCTGTTTGGGATACTCCTATTCCAGATAATACAAGCCAAGAAGATTTTATTATTTTCACTCATGTATCAGATTTAGATACCCTAACAAGCGATGTGGAAGATGATTCTTTAAGTTATAATGTTGAATATGAAAACGCAAGTAAAACAGATTGTATAATTAGCGGAACGCAATTAAATTTAAGTTCGGGAGCTAATTTTTCAGGATTAACAAATTGCACAATAAGTGTTTATGATGGATATTATTATGTAAATGATACTTTTATAATAAATGTAACTGCTGTCAATGACGCTCCTTACTTTAATCCAAATTTAATAAACCAAACTGTGAACTTTGGGGTTGCTTTTTCTTATGATATAAATTGTAGTGATGTTGATAATACTTCTCTGAATTATTATGATAACACTACTATTTTTGATATAAATTTTAATACAGGAATTATTAGTTTTGTTCCTAACGCAACTATAAGTGGATTGACCTCTTATAATATTACTTGTGGGGATGGAGAATTTAATACAAGCCAAATATTTTATTTAAATACCACAGGAACATTATTACTGTTAGACGGGATTGACGATAATAGAGATTATGAATTTAATACAACCTCCCAGATAAATTGCACAAACACAAGCAACCCATCACAAACTTTTAATATCAATATAATGAACGCAGAAGGAAATAATAATACTCAATTCAGTGGAAACAATTTGAATTTTAGCATTAAAGTATTAAGGCAACCAAAATTCAACGATAGCACAACCGCAAAGAATTTATCAAATTCAGGGAATGTTTATTTAAATCTAGACAACAGAACAGATATAGTGCTTGCACAAAAAAATATGACTGGATTTATTTCTTCAAATAAATACCCAGAAAATATTACTATTGATTTAAATAATGATAATATTATAGATATAGGATTATTGGGAAGTTTGAATAATACAGATTTAACGCAAAGTGTGTTTATATTCAATAAAATTAAGTATTATGCTATTAATCTAACATATTCAAGAGCAGGAAGTAAAACAATTATAAGTAACTTATCTAATTTTCATGATAAGTTTAAAAATATTACTTTCTTTTTAACAGGATTTAATATAAATGAAGAACCTTTCTCTCAAAATGATTATTTCATCAATAAAACAAACATAACTTCTATAACTAATTTAGGGATATATTCTAATTATGATAATTTTAGTGATAATGAGACTGCAAACGGGGGGATAAGACAAAAATGGACAGAACAAACAGAAAACTCCCCATGCCTATCATCTATCATAACAAATAGCTATTATTACCTGTCGTGTGCAAATTCAGAAATATCTAATTATATTGTCTCTGTTTTAAATATAAAGAATTATTCAAGAATTTTCTGGAATGTTACTTATTCTCAAACAGTTGTAGGAACTTGTGCTGGTAGCGGACAAGGAGCATTTAGAGTCAGATTATATGATGGTAGTAATAATGTAAATCTTTATGACGAACCTTTAGGGAGCTGCACTACTAATACAAAAAGTGCAGAATTTGAATTAATCAAAAGAACATCTGACACAAATTGGGAATTAAAAAAAGACGGATCTCAAGTTTATTTAGGAACACCAACTTTAACAACCACAGATAATTGGAGATTAGGAATAGGAGGACAAGGTGCTGGGAATGAATACAGGACTAATACTTTTGAAACAAAGTTAAGATATATCAATACATCAAGTTTAAAATTAAATTTAAATTCAGGGATTTATAGCCAAAGAAATGGAAGTGTTGTATATTATTTTAATACTTTTAATTCAGATATTCTTTCTGCAATAATAACTGCTGGCGAGATAAAACCAGCGAATACATCTATTGCTTATGAAATCTCGGGGAATAATGGAACGAATTGGACTGTTGTATTAAATGGGGAAGAAAAATTATTAGATGTTGTTGGGAATAATTTTAGTGTTAGAGTCAATTTAAGTTCTATAAATAATACAGCAACACCAGAAGTTCTTAATCTTTTAGTAGAAGTAATCTCAGGACAAAGTAAGAACATTACTGTTGATTTTGGGAGTGATGGTGTTGTTGAATATACTTTTAATGATGAACTAAATGCTACTACTTCTCCTCTTATTGTAAATATCACAAATAATATTTATGATTTTCAAGCTTATTCGCATAAGAATTGTAACGGTAGTTTATATTGTCCATTATCATGGACTATATCTTCTGTAACAGGAGGAAAAATTCAATTAGAGACTTATTCCTCTCATCAGGGGGTTCATACTATTTCGTTTAATACTTCAAAATTAGAGAATTGCCAAACTTGTAGTATTAATTATACTTTTATAAATGGCATACTTCAATTAGATGATGCGAGAATTGATTATCTTGGCAGCAAAAACATGACAGTAAATTGTTCTGGAACTACAAATGACATCAGAGTAAAATATTCTAAATTTAATATCTCTAAAGCATACAGATATATGGAATTTTTTCCTAATTCTGTGAATGCTACTAATGTAACTCCTTATGCCCAAACAAACACAAAACCATTCTGGAATATAACTAACTTAGCTTATGAAGTTCCTTTAAATTTTTCTCTGAGATTAAATAAAACTTTGAATTCTTGTGTTAATATGACAGCAAGCAAAGATAGTGCAAAAGGAAATGGTAGCATCTTGCTTAATACTTCAATCCAATTTATAGGAAACTTATCTTTACAGAATTCGTCTGGGATATGGTTCTGGGTTGATTTATATAATTGTAATTCAAGTGCATTTAGATATTTTAATCCAAGACTTTGTATTTATACTATCTGTAATAATTGTGTTCAAACTTTTGATTATAATATCGGGAGTTGTTAGTCCGAAGGACAAAAATGGCAAAAAAAAGTGAAGAATTTTTCATTTGGATACCTAAAGGAAAGAATTATGATTGGAAAATAGAGATTAATAGTATTGACGAGACCAATTCCTTTCTCGGTGGGGAATTTTCTCCCGCTATTATTGGGGAAGAAAGTGGATTTGAACTAGAATTAAATAATAATAATGAGGCATATAATTCAAAATTTATAGGAAACGAAACAATAAATTTCTATTTAGACAGAGGAACTGCAACTAATATCAGATTTACAGGAAAAATTGAAAAACTAACAAAAGAGTCAGGAAGCAGAGGCAATATCTTAAAAGTAAGCGGGGCTCATAGGTTTCATTCAAAATTATTAGATATTACAGTTACAGAGGATTATAGAGGAGATTTAACAGGAGATGTGATCCTTAAGAATATGATAGATAAATATTTAACAGGATTTACTTATACGAATGTTGTTGCGACAACTATAAAACCTAATCTTAAGTGGGAAGATGTTCCTTTTTTTGACGCTGTTGTTGATATTTGTAATGCTTGTGAATTTGATTCTTATGTAGATGTTGCTCAAGATTTTCATTTCTTTGAAAGAGAATCTATTTTAAATGATTCGGAAGCAATAGTATATAGAGATACTTACATAGGAGTTTCTGGATTAACAACTGATTTAATAGATATCCGAAATAGAGTAACTGTTTCTTCTGAAGATAATGAAGGGCTTCCTATTTTATATACCTCACAAGATAGTGCATCACAAACTACTTATGGTATCAAAGAAATGATAATAAAAGAAACAAGCATATCAACAACTACACAAGCCCAACAATTAGCGGATTATAGTAAAGTTCCAGAAGCAGAAGAAAAAGGAGAAGCAATTAGTTGGTTTCTTCCTGAACTTCTTCCAGGCGATTTTATGTGGATTAGTGAGCCTTCACAAGAAATTCATAGCAGATACAGGATAGTTAAATATACTCATAAATTATTTGATATGACAACAAAGTGTGTAATCGCACAAAGCAGAGATATTCCAACTTTTTTAAAAGAAAGAAGACAATCAGAAGCGAGTTTAGAAAGTTTAAAAAATCCATATAAAATGTTGTATTCATTTAATGATACTTTTGATAATGAAAACACAATAGCATCAAAATCTACTAATTTAACAATAGCAGAAGGGCAGATATATTTAAGTTCAGGCACTACTGCTATTATGACAAGCACTACTTTTAGTGCACCTATTGACATTACTTCTGTTCATCTTAAAGTTGTAGGAGAGGCTCTTGCAGGAACTATTTTTCGCTGTTCCACTGATGGCGGAACTAGTTGGACTACTCTTACAATAGATACTTTAATCACAGTTCCCGCAGGGAACAGAATAGTTTTAGAAACATCATTTAATTCAAGTTCAACAGTAATAAAAAGTTATAGTCTAATGGGAAAATGAGCAGAATATACAACAAATCAAGCATATTGGGAACATAGAAAAAATAAAAGGAAAAAAATAAGGAGATGATATAAATGGTTAGTCTAACACCAGATATGGCAGGAAATACAATAATAGCTATGGGTATTAGTTATATAATTGTTTTAGTTTATAGTATTTATATGGCTTATCTTGGATATAAACAAGCAAAAGTAAATATTCAAATGCAAGAAGTCATAACAATCTTAAAAGAAATAAGAGACAAAAAAAGAATATGAAATACAATAAATTCATATTAGATTTATTAGCAAGATTAAGGAAGAACAAGAACGCAGAGAAATTATTAGAGCTTGGTTGGAATAATGCGTGGAAGAAATCTAATGTATATTATGACTATGGAGAAGGAAACAGATTAATCCAAGATGTGTTAAAATTTGATATAAAATATGGTGATAAAGATTATAAATTTAAAATCCAAGATTGGTTAGAACATGAAGGCAGAGATTATAATAATGACGCAACAGTTCTAAAAGTTGCTAAATTGATTAATAAGAATATTAAATATAGTTCTGATAAAACTGCATTTGATAAGATTGAATATTGGGATAATCCATATAAGATTTTATTTAAGATTATGAATAAAAAAGAAGTTTATGATGATTGTGATGGATATGCCTGTGCGATTTTTGTCGCACTACAATTATTAGGTATTCCTGCTTATAGAAGGAAAATAATAGTCGGAGACACAACACAAGAAAAACATGCTTATATTCTTTATTTAAAAGAATCAGATAATAATTGGTATAGCATAGAAGGTAGTTTTTATCCAGAATCTTCATTTAGAAGATTTAGAGCAGGAATACCTCATAAACAAGCAGGCAATTATAAAAATATAGACTTTACTTTTAATGAACAATATAGTTGGGCCCAACACGATATGACAATAGAATGATGATGGTATTGAAATGAAAATTACAATAGAAGAATTATTTAAAAAATTAAATTTAAAAAGAAATGAAATTTTATATATAGTTAATAATGATACAGAACACGAATTCAAAATTCCTAATATCTTGCGGAATCTGTAAAAACAAGAAGATTGATATAAAATTAATTAACTTGGTGGGTTATACTCCTTGTGCCAAATTATTCTGTCAAAAATGCTCAAATATGGATTATGTTCCGTTATAACTTATTATTTATAAATATATAGTTCGTGAAGAACAACATGGATAAAGAATTTTATAAATCTTGGACTTTTTGGGGGACTGTGCTTTTGTCTCTAGAGGCGGGGTTTAAAGTCGCAGGACAATCATATCCTGTGTTAGAGCCACTCTTGATGGGATTGGGCAGTTTCTTAACTTTGTTTGGATTCAGGCGTGCTATGAAGTAGATTACCATGACTCCAAAACAGAATGGTTTTACAGTCAAAGAAATGTTAATAGATATAGCAGAAAGAAATAAAGATGACCATAATCAGATGTTTGAGCTTTTAGGCAGAAAAGCAGATAAAAAAATGGTATATTGGATAACAGGAATAATAACTCTCGTCATTTCCATTATTGCGGCTTTAAATGGGAAATTTTAAATGTTTAAGTTGTGGTGGGGTGTTTTATATTTGTCCACCCGTTAAATGTCCTTTTTGTGATAATAACAAAGTAGAATATAATGAATAGGAGACAAATATTACAAACAGGTGGTTTAGTATCTTTAGGTTTATTGAGCGGGTGTAGTTCATTTCTTGAACAAATAATAAAATATGAAGAAGATAAGATACTTAGGTATCGTTCTGAAATAGAAAAGATTAAAAAAGCAATCTATTTAGTTCATACAGAAACTACATTTAAATTCTTAGATGGAGAGAAAAAAGGAGAAGAATATATTAAAAAAAGCACAGGACTTGCCACCGCCATAAAGGAAGACTTACTTTTAACAGTAGATCATGTTGTTAGCGAATATGAATTACAACCTATTCAAACTCCATTCGGGATTGTTTTTCCGCCTGCTGTTGAAAGAGTGAATGAAGTTACTTATTTAGATGAGGGTTCTTTTAGACCTACCTCTGAAGAGCCAAGAAGGCATAAATTAGAGGATTTAATAAGCGACAGGGAAAATGATATAGCTTTATTTAAAAGTCCTTTAAAATTGAATTTTTATCCTTTTGTGCCTTGCACTACACCTTATGAAGGAATGAAAATCTTATTGTTTGGATACCCACATTTTATTAGTCCTACAATCATTGAAGGGCAAATATCTTCATTAAACCCGAAGATAATCGGCAATTTTAATCCAGAAAATAAATTTTTAATGAATATCACACTAAATCTTGGAGATTCTGGAGGGATAATAATCCATAAAGATGATTATAGATTGGTGGGGCTTGCGCAGGGTAAGTTTAATTTAGAAGGAATCGCATTTGGAATAAAAGCAGACGTTGCTTTTAATATAATCAAACCTTATCTAAAATGACACAGACAGAAAGTGTTGTCAGAAAATATTATAATACCCCTGGAATTTCAATTCAACAATGTTTTGGTATATTAGGGGTAACTTTTGAAGGAATGTATGTGCGAAAGAATGCGCAAAAGAGCGGGACAACGATTTATGACAGGATTTCATCAGAAGATTTAAGAGAATTTGCAGAAAAAGGATATAAACAGAAGGCACGAGAATATCACCCAGATTTGCATTTGACAGAAAAAGAACACTGGCAAGAAGAATTTATCAAAGTAAATGAAGCTTACAAAAAAGCTTTAAAATGTATAAGAAGGCACAGAATTTATGAGGATGCAATGAATTATGCAGAACACTGAAAATTTCTTTTTAGCAAAGATTTGGTATTTGGAAAATATAGTTCTTGAACAAAAAGGAATTCATACATTAGGAGATTTAATAGACAAAATACAAAGATTTCATTTAGTCTGTGGTGGGAGTTATAGTTGGATTTATAATCTTTTAAGAAAATCAGGATATGAGGGGTATTGTAAAGAAACAGACGAAAGATTTGAAGATTGCGAATTGAAATATGATTCATCAGGAAATCTGCATATATTTTTTAAAAATGAAGGAGAATTATTATCTTTATCTCAAAGAACGCCAAAATACCAAAAACCAAAGTAAAAAATCGTTAGACTTTTAGACTTCTTCTTAAATGTTTTAAGTATTGATTAAATGTTTTGATTATAAAACCGAAAGATATTTATATAAGATATGTTTGTATGTTTGTATAATGGTAAAGAACCTCCATATAACTTTTGATGATGAAGATTATGAATTTCTATTAAAAATAAAGGGGGCTAAAGAATGGAGAGATTTTGTAATGGATGTTGCTAAGATGATTGAATCTTTAAAGCATGAGTTTAAATCTGAAAAAAAATGAAAAAAATATTATTAAAAAAAGGGAATTAAAAATGACAACTTCTAAAACAAATCTGCCTAAAGGCATGGATATTCTGATTGATGTTATAATAAAGAGACAATATGTTTTTTCTCAAAAGACTCTAAAAGAAAAGTTGGGTATTAAGGGAAACATCAAGTCTATACAACTTTGGGAAGGCAGAAACCTGAAAGATCAAGAAGAAGGATTAAGTGCTGACGAAGATAAATATAGTATTGAAACAGCCGAGGCGAAGCCAAATTCCTTACAGGATTAAAATAATCCTTTTGAACGAGAAATCAGGCAAATTCGGGATTGAAAAAATGTTATCAACAGAAGAAATATATCAAAAATGGAGAGAAGAAGTCGTAAGACAAGAATATAATGGGTTGTTTCATTTATTTGATAAGAAAGTTATAAGGTATAACAGCTGGTGAATGTGGGGGAAATGCGATAAGTGCGGCAAAGAAATGTGGCAGAAAGAGGGAATATGGATATGTGACACCAAATTGAAGAAGAATTAAAAGAAGAGGAAAAATTGATGGGATAACATATCAAAAGAAATGGTTGATTGGAATTTATGACAGAGGAAGATGACCCATTGGGGCTTTTTATAGACATTAAAAAGCATAATATTTGTGAAGTATGCGGAAAGAAAATTACAATAAGTTATAAAAAATGTGATAATTGTTTTTTAGAGAGTAAAAATGGAACAAGAAATAATCAAAATAGTAGAATTTGAAGATTATATTAATATCCAAAAAGAATATATCCATCAAGAAAAAACAAATATTAAAAAAAGAGGGTATGCAAGTTTCTCTATTCTAAAATCAAATCTATCTATTCTTATCTCTCTCTTACAAGAGAAATCACTTGAAATTTCAGAAAGGGAAATTAGAAAAATGCTTTGAAGAAAAACACCACAGAACAAAATGCCAAATAAAAGTTATCAAAAAGGGCGTAGAAAGGAGTATAAAATAAAAAAGGCACTTGAAGAAGTAGGATATATTGTGCTTCGCACTTCAGGCTCTCACGGTTTCGCTGATTTAATTTGTATAGACAAAAAAATAAAGATTATAAGATTTATTCAATGCAAACCAGATAAATTCAGCAACAAAGCCAAACAAAGATTACTTAAAGAATATGAATGGCTAAATGATGAGTTTCAAATTTTATTTCAAATAGAATGAAAAAAGATACAACAAAAAGTAATATAAAAGATAGTTAAAAGTGTTACACAAAGTGTTACAATTCCCTTATAAAAAAGTGTAACACTCAGTGTAACACTATTGTGTGTTACTGGGTGTGTTACACAGAAAAAAGAAGAAGCATCTATCAAATTGATTAAAAGTTTTAAGCGAATAATGATGTTTTTTCTTCTTTAAATTTAAAAAAAGATTTAACGTATTAGAAGAGCAAAAGAAAAAAATAGCAAAATCAAAATTTTAGGACACTTGTTTTAAAAACCGCCGTGTGTTACACCAAGTAACACACTTCAAAAAACTTAATAGTAACAACAAAATGAAAAATGTCAAGAAAAACAGTAATCCAAAGCATCAGTTTCCAACCAGATGTATGGAATTTTGTTCAAACAAATCCAACGGAAATTGTTAATGAAGCATTGAGGGAGTTTAAAAAAAGAAGATTAACTCCAGAACAAAAGATAAAAATTCTGAGAGAACAAAAGAAAGAATTAGCAAAAAAGATATACCAAATCGAGGAAGAGATAAAGGTGATGGAAGATGAAAAAAGAATATAAAATTGAATTGGGCGGGAAGAAATATTTTAAATATCCTATTGCAATATTAATCTTTTTAGTTATGTTACTTGGCTTAATTTGGCTTGTCTTGCGACTATATATAAGCATAAAAGGTATGATTTTATGATATGCCCTTTTGAAGAAGGAAAAATTGTAAAGTTTAGTAACTATGAATACAATACCGCAGAAGTTGATTTTGAATATTGCAGGAGCTTCGGGAGTGGGGTTCTTTCAAAAGAAAAAGCAGGGTGTTTAAATTTAAAACTGTGTTGGGGATTATAATGAAGAATTTATGCAATAGTTGTAACAACAAAAAAGAATGTATAGAACAGAGGATTATCAAAGAAAAAGATAAAATAACAGATTGTGATTTTTATAAGGATAATACCTTATGAGTCCTTTCAAAGGAATCGGAAAAGGATTCATCGAAAGATGAGAGCAAATGGCGAAAAACTCGGGCTATACTGAACTCGGGCAGTGAAAAACCAATGAAAATCCCATCCGAAAATTCCTTAGGCAAATGCTTTAGGATCTTTTATTTTGTTTATTAAATAGAATTTATTGAAGAAGGAGTTGATACAAAATGGTATATGAAATAGAAGGAAAAATAACGAATATGGAAATTACATCAGGCACAAAAAAAGATGGCAATACATGGCAGAAAACTAATTTTACAATAGACGGCAAGAAATATGGAACATTCAGCGAAAGTTATACAGAAGATTTTAATGTTGGAATGGAAGTCAAATTTAAAGCAGAAGATGTAACTCTAGATACTGGAGCAGTTGTCCATAATATCACAAGAGGAAGTATGATTGACATAAATCAAAAACAGATTAATGGAAATAAATTTACTTCGGAAGATATGAAGTCCGCAGGCCAACCAAAACAATTACCAGAAACACCACAAGAAGAATACTTAAGAAGAATAGCAGAAGCATTAGAGAAGATGGTTAAAACAGCAGAAAGAGTTAATCCTGTTCAATTAGAAATTCAATCTGATAATGTAGAATATATTGAATAAATGATAAAATTAAAAAGAGAATGAAATAATGAAAGCACTTATAATCGGAATAATTCTTATTATTTTAGGTTTTGTATAGATATGAAAAAGAAATATTATATAATTGGAATTTGGCTGATAAAAGCTCTACATTAGAAGCGAAATCATAAGCGGGATAGGCGTCATATATATCGTTATTAATTTTCAAAATGAAATATATTAGGGTATAGGAAAATGCAAAACTGTAAAATTATCAAAAATGTAACGGAAGTAATGATATTTGACTCAAGAATTTTAAAATATTTACAAGAGACAGGAAGTAGTGCCATTAAAGGCATACGATATTTTAGATATAATTTCAAAGAAAAACCAATAGATATTAGCATAACTTATACCTGCGATTGTAAAGATTGTGCAATACATAATCATAGATGGAAATGCAGGTATCTGAGAGGTTTGTTATTAATGTTGGCAAAGCCAACTATAAAAGATAAATAAAATGCAATTAATAAACCCAACCCAATTAGTCTCCGCAGAGACAGTTTTTAAATTAAAAGATTTAGTAGCGGAAACTACATTCCAATTATTAGACAGCAATTCAGAAAGATATGTAAGAGCTTACTTAAAATCAATTCAAAATAGAATACAGTTGCATATCAAATATGGAAAGACAAGAGAATTAGTATTTGTGCTACGCACTACAAATCCAACTGAAAGAGAATATCAACAAAAGGTGAATATTATCTAAAATGAAAATATATCATTTAAGCCAAGATATTGTAAAAGGATATGATACTTATAGTGATTGTGTTGTTGCGGCCGAAAATGAATATGAAGCAAGAAGAACACATCCAGCTAGAGGTATATTTTATGACAAAGACAAATGGGTTATAATATGTATAGACGGAGAGAAAATGGAAATAGAAGATGATGAATATTTAACATGGGTTAAATCTACAGATATTGATAAGATTGAAGTAACAGAGATAGGCGAAGCCAAAGAAGGAATACAAAAAAGAGTAATTTGTGCTTCTTATCATGCAGGTTAATTATGAATAAAAAAATAGTTGCGAAGCAACAATCAATCATAAATTATTATTTAAGAGAATATTTTGTGCAAGGCACTAAAGTAACAACCCTAAAAAATCCAATTATCCCAGTTGAAAGAAATAGTTCATTAGAACACGAAATAATGAAATGTAGCATAGCTACTGCTTTGCTTTATGATAATCACAGTTTGATCATAAACGGAAAGTTTAAAAATGGGACCATTCCAGATATAGTAGTTATAGGCATATCAGAGCCGATTATTTATGAGATATGCAAAACCGAGACAGAACAAAGATTAACTGAAAAAACTAAAAAATATCCCTTTAAAATAAAATGTATTAAATGCTATGAGCCAAGAAAAGATAATACAGTTCCTAAAAGAACATTCAAATCAAGAATTTAATGCATACCAGCTGAAAAGGTATCTTGAAATAGGGCAAAGTATTTATGTCAATTTAACGGCCTTAAGAAAAGAAATTAATAAAGCAAGAAATAGTAACGAGCTTGGCGAGTTACACTATAGAAGAAAAGATATAGGCATTAAATATTGTTATGTTTATTGGTATTGTCCTTCGGACTAAAAATGAGCGAATATACACAAATCACAACAGAAATAATGGATTTAAAGAAAGATATAGTCGCAAACTTCTGGAAGATAGGCTATAGGCTTAATAAAATCAAAGAAGAAAAATTATATCTTGAGAAATATCATTTTTTTGAAGAATATATTGAACAAGAAGTTAATTTTGAGATACGCTCTGCAGAAATGTATATGAGATTAGCCAAAGAAATAGAAGCGAAACGGGTTTCGCTTTTAAGTTTAAGAAGATGGAATATGTTACTCCCTTTAGAAGCAGAAGATAGAGAAAACATCTTAACCCAAATAGCAGAAAAAGAAGAAGAAATATCAGATTTCGCCTTTAAAGAGCTTGTTAACACCAGAAAGTCAAAAAGAGAATATAAACAAGAACTTTCTAAAATCCCAGAAATACCTGAAAAAGATTGGAAAACATACTGGGAGCTGGAATTAATAGCAAATAACATAATAGAGACGATTATAGTCTTAAAGACAAAACTTAAAGATTTTGAATTATTATACGAAAAAAGTAGTAAGATGCCAAGCTGGTTTAAATATCCCAGAAAAAGCCATTTAATAGGGCTAAGACATCAAATTATAAAAGAAATCGCAAACCTAAAATGAAGATAAAATTATAAAATTAATGGCGAGCAACAATCTCAAAGATTAGAAGAAATTGAACAAATAAAAATTATCAAAAAGGGTGATTAGAATGAAAATAAAAATTGATGGAGAATTTGAAAATAAGGAAGAGTTTGATATAGAAAAGAATAAGACAAGAGATTTTTTGGAACAATGGGGATTCAAAGATATATCTTGTTCAGAAGATTTATTTTCAAATAAATGGTATTTTAGATGTGAGAAAACAATATCCAAATAAGATGGATATAAAAAAATGGAAAAACCAAAATTAGATTAAATTATAATAATATATGCAGAAATGAGAAATGTTCCATTAAATTTGAAATAATAGAAATTCAATTGAATGAGGCTACGAAAAGATGAAAAACACACATACTGACAAAGAAATTAAGAAGTTTTTGAATGATTTGATAGGAGCAAGAATAGTGGATACGGATGTTATTGAATTTGAGTTTATCAGAAGTCCTGCTGAATCATATGTAAAAATTAAGTTTTTTGAGCAAACTCAAAACTGCCCAACCTAAAAAGATGATAGAAACAAATAAAATTTACAAAATGGATGCAATAGAATTACTCAAGCAACTGCCAGATAATTCAGTAGATTTGGTGCTTACTGACCCACCTTATAATTTAGATTTTTCAAAATATGATACGCTTACAGATAAAACGGGAAGAAAATTTCATCATACGGAAAATCTTAATTGGGATTTGAAAAAGAATATTGATTTAAAAGAAGTGGGTAAAATTATTTTTAAAGAATTTGATAGAATAATAAAAGAAACAGGAAGTGTAATAATCTTTGCTCCACCGGAATGGGCTTATTATTATTTTGAACCCGCTATTGAAAATAATTTTGATTTAAAGTGTCAATTAATATGGGTAAAATCAAACCCAATTCCACAGATGAGACAAAAGAATTATCGTTCCGCACATGAAAATATTATATGGTTTGCCAGATACAATGAAAAGAAAGTTCCTTTTACATTTAATTTTATTAATCAACAAGAAATGAAGAATGTTTTTGAGTTTCCTATCTTGAGTGGAAATGGAAGATTAGGAAGATTGAAAGACGAGAATAATCAGGCATTACATCCAACACAAAAACCATTAGAACTAATTAGAAAATTAATTCAAATTCATTCAAATCTGAATGATTTAATTGTGGATTGTTTTATTGGCTCAGGAACAACAGCAGTTGCTTGTAAAGAATTAGGCAGAAATTTTATTTGTTGCGATATAAATGAGAAATATGTTAATATATCCAATGAAAGAATTAAATTTAAAACGATTGGGCAGTTTTGCTCTAACGAGACGCATAATAGCGATTTAACGGAGCGACTCTAGGTCAAAGTATTTGTCAGGCAGTTTTTTTATTAACTCCAAACAATCCATTTCGTAAACTTTGCTTCTAAAACTTCTTGGGATATACCAAAAAAGATACCTAAAGGATGAAGAAAGTAAGATTATTTGATTAAATTTAATACTTCTGTTTTTTTGTTAAAATAAGAAGCCCTGCTTAATCCAAATTGTTCTTTATATCTTTCTATTTGTTCCGAAATCGGAACTTTTAATTCAATCATCTTATAAATAAATTCCATTTTTTCATCAATTTTTAATTCATTTAGAAATAAGATTTTAGCTCTTTCTTTGTTATAAAAATAAAATTCATACATTCTTTCTAATAATCGTAAAGAGAAATTTAAAGTAAAAGGAGTGGTATTTTCAATTATCAATTTTAAACATTCTTGCCTGTCTTGTAAAGAAATCTTAAATTTATAATAGTCCTTTAAGACAACCTCTTGCATTATTTTAATCATCTCTTTATAAGTAAGAGAATATTCCTTAAAAATTACTTTTGTTAATAATGCAGAAATCCTGTCATCATTATAATTAAGTTTGTTGTCCAACATAATAATAGAACTATTAAATATAAATTGATTTGGATAATCTGCTAATTGTTTCGCAGAACTCCTATAACCAACTATTCTTTGTTTGCCTTTTTCATAAGGAACGCCCTCTAAAGCACTATCTAATATTTTTATATATTCGTCATCAGGAAAACCACAATTATCCAATAC
>Ga0208957_1000791_pt1 | contig 20076 bp, 22 predicted proteins | sample RifOxyA1_FD_184029 | JGI IMG/M metagenome (GOLD analysis project Ga0208957, IMG submission 184029) | Groundwater microbial communities from Rifle, Colorado - Rifle Oxygen_injection A1 (SPAdes) | ecosystem: Environmental > Aquatic > Deep subsurface > Groundwater | place: Rifle, Colorado, United... | reverse complement strand
GGATAATGTTGGGAAAGTTCAGCCGTATGACGCGGCGGTGGTGGAGCGGATTCTAAAAGACATAGAAGCTCCACGCAATAAACAACCGTGTTGTGAGCCTCGAATACAAGTCATATGCGACCACTGTTTATTAGAAATACTCACTACCGCCCTAGCTGAGGCGCGGCGGGAGGCTTACAACAAAGGGTATGACGATGGCTGTCATGGAACGACCAAGAAGGTCTAACGGGCAACTACTTCCTATCCCGATTGATGGGAGATTTTGGAGCAAAGTCCATAAGACCGATAAATGTTGGATTTGGACTGGGGCCAGAAAACCAAGTGGCTATGGTGATACATGGTTTCAGAACAACCATGAAAACACCCATCGAGTTGCGTGGATATTGACGTATGGGGAAATTCCAAGAGGGAAACAAGTCTTGCACCATTGCGATAACCCACCGTGCGTGAATCCAACCCATTTGTTTCTCGGAACAGCGAAACACAATATGCAGGATGCTGCTCAAAAACGACGCTTATTTGTCCAGCGATTTCCACATCGTAACGCCATTAATTCAGCAAAACTAACTCCAGAGGAAGTCTTGTATATTCGTAAGAGTAATCTTGGTTCAAAAGCAATAGCCGAATTGTTTGAGGTGTCTCAACGAACCATACAAGAGATTAGAAATGGCACAACATGGAAACCAAAGTTATTGTCATACCGTCGCCGGAGCCGCACCCATGACGCCGACTGAGGGATTTAAGAAACGGCTTCGCCACAGACCACGACTTGCACGAAGACAACTACCGTGCCGATCCGCTGAAAGACCGTCACGAAGCACGCGAGCTGATCCAACGACCCTGCTGATCCAACAGCAGGGTTACAAGACGCGGGGAGAGTAACGCTGAACCGAACGCGGGAACAACACAGTCAGGAAGGCATCAGTACAAATGTCGAGGGAACACTCACAGACGGAACACGCCTGTCCCGACTGTCGCGTCCCCGATGACGACGCGTTTCACACACCAGAGTGTTCCCGACGGCGATTGAACGTCTTAGAAGCCTGGTGTGCATCGTTAGAGAAGCGCCTCGCCACAATGGAGCAATTCTTCCATCCCCAGGAGAACTAGCCCGCTGGTTTCCTTGTGAGAGGACATTTCATCATGGTAGTCATCGCGTGGGTAATCGCCGTGATCAGCGTCTTCGGATGGTGGGTATTACGTCTTGACACCCCAGACCGTAATCCGTTTGTCCTCGCACGAGTTTACCGATTCCTCGCATTGGTGTTGTTAGCCCTAGTCCTCGTCTTGTCCTATAAATCCATAGTCTGGAATCGTGACGTGCGAAGTCTCATCCTTGAAACCTGCCAATGACATGGCAAGACCTGCCTGATGGGTTGGTCGACACCTTTCGGAATAAAGCCTTTGGACTCAAGGGGGATGGACTGATTATCGTACGGTTAGAAGGACAACACTTTTGGGTGGACGCATTTCGAGAACCCTTCTTCGCCAAACTCTATACCCGGCTTCAGGAACTGGTAGCCACCCACACCAAAGCCGATGTGGTCATCCTGACAGGGCGGATGGATAAGCAATCAGGCGAATGCGTCTCTCCGCAAGTGCAAGTCCGCGTCTATGGAGTCTAATCCTGCGTCGTCTTTTCAGAGAATGCCGTGTGTCGTCGGTACGTCTTGAAATATTCCTGATAGTAACACCGGCGGCATTTCCCCTTTACCTGCGCGTGATTCGTTCCACAGGAGAGACACCGGTCAGACGGCGTAGACGCTTGGTGTCGTGAGGTCTGTGAGACGGAGACGTGCGCTCCGTAAGTGAGGACGGGCAGATTCTGCAACTGCCTCCGCTCTGAAAGGGGAATGCTGATCCACGCCTGGTTCGACCAGTATCCTGGTGCGCGTCGGCTCCCAGGGGTCGTTGAATCATAGTGAATGTTCATGACTTACTCTCCGACCGCCTCGCACACCCACTTGCCCGCTTGGGCCTTAGGGCTGTCGAGAAACGCCCGCATTTCCGCTTTCGTCCCCCACCACGTTCTGACCGTGGGTGCTATTTTAATCGGTGGCTTTTGAGGCCAACAACCCATCAATAGCAAATATCCGAGCAGTAACCCACTCCAGACGAGTGGCCTTCTTCGCATCTACCCTCCCGTTGAGTAACTGGTTTCGTTCCTCCATCAGCCGTTGTCGCTCGTTCTTCAGTTTCTCGATCCGACCAGGAAAGAAGGTGGAGATTTTGCCCAGAAAGGTTCCCCAGCCCACACCCATCACGGCTTGACCTCCTTGCTGTTTTCCGCAGCCCGATCCCGCTTGAAGTAGCTGATGAAGACCGTGGTGAGAATCGCAATCGTCGCATCGGGAGGAATCTTGCTGGTACAGGCGGTGTAGGCGAAAACCCCTCCACAAACGATTGTAAGGAAGTATTGCCCAGAGAGGAGCTTGTTCCAGTTCATCTCATTTGATTGTGATGGTCAACACATCTGCGAGCGCATGGATGGCCTGATGTGTTGGTTCGTAGACTGCGTGTAACACATCGTTCACGACTTTGACCGCCCCTGGGATAGCGTAGTTCCATATCCCGACAATCCCGTTGCTCAAGGCTTGAAACATCCTTACCTCCTTCGGATTCGCTTCCACACCAAATGTACCACAAGCCCAATTCCCCCCAACGCCACCAACAGCGCGGGAGCCCACCACCACGGTGAACTGTCTGCCCAAGCCCAATACTGTTTTGAGATGGTGAGCTTCGTGGTCAGAAGGGCATAGACCTCCCAGCCTCCCACTAGTAGGGCAATGCTCAACCAAACCCATCGCCACAGTCCTATCTGTCGAAAAGCGAACCACAGTGAGGCGATGACCAAGACTGCGATTAGGGCATCCATGCTCCACCTCCTTGGTTGACTACACTTCGCCCCACTCCTTTGCTGGAAGGCATGGTTCCCAGTGACCGCAGAGACATTGCCAGCGATGTTCCGGTTGGACAGGTTGGGTCGGTGGTTCGACAATTAACTCCATTGGTCTCTTACAGACCGAACACGGTTTACTTAACTCCATCCTTGTGCACTTTCTGCATCGCAAACCGATCAATCTTCTCTTCAATCCGAATGAGGCGCGGCTCGATGGCCTTCACAGTGGTCTCCACCACTGCGAGGCGTTCCCAGCGCATATTCATCACGGCTTCGACTTGGGTAATGTGCCCACTCATACTGTTCATCCAGGCCATGAACCCGACCACGACCACCCCACAGGCCGCCGTCATCGTCGTCCAGACGAGTTTCGAGGCAGTGCCATTGCGGCGATCTTCGACGTATTCTCCTGACGGTAAGCGGATATGCTTCATTCACACTGATACCAGTTGTCATTCGTGTCACAGAATTGCGTACAACACCACCACGAGCCGTCTTGGGGGTCTTGCCATTCTTGGGGAGTAACAGTGCGGGACGGGGCGCGTTGATTCGGTATCTGCTGCTGCTGACTCTGCATCTCCCAGAGTTTCTTTTTGAACTCCTGTTCCAGCTCATACCGCTGCTGTTCGAGGGCTTGCTGTTCCTTTTGCTGACGGATATACTCATCAATCCACTCCCTAGCCTCCGTTGCCTTCTGGAGCGCGGCGTCTGCGACGGCGGGGGCATTGCGGAGCTTCACCGTAAACTCCAGTGTCGGAGAGAGCTTGTCCCAGGCGAAGAAGAACCCGATGACCGAGGCAGCAGTCACCCCAGCGGTCATCAGCTTGGGGCGTCGCTTGGCTTCTTCAAGAATGTTCGTCATGGCACAATCAACTCCCTCGGCTCGTCATAGCGAATCTCCATACTGGCATTTAACGCCTGGAGTCCTTTGTAATGTCCCATCGAGATGAGATCGATAAGCTTGTTGGCTACCCACCGAGCCTTCTCCTCGTCTGTCTTATATCCCCCATTGGCTTCAGACTCCGCGTGGTGCCAGATCGCCACTTGCTCAATGACGGCATGGAGTTGAGCGTCGGGGAGGGTGAGGATGACCTCGCCTGCGAGTGCCGTTGGCGCGAAGAGTACCCAGCACAGAAATATCCTCATCGCGCTCTGGCTCTCGTACACCGCACGATCTTCTTCAATCCAGTTTTCAGCACCGTCTTGAGTTGCGTCAGATTCGACGCCGCATCAATCGCCGTGTCGATCTTGGTATCGAGGACTGACAGGTCAGAAGAACACAGGTCGTTGGTCGTAATCTCGGTTGTGAAGGTTTGTTGCCGTTGGGCTTCGGCCACCTCTGGCGCATCTAGTGTATCCTTCTGTGCCTGGCTCATCTCGGCCACGCTCTCTAGCACACCGTCCACAGGAGCTATATCGGTGCAAATCCAGTAAGACACTGGCACACCAGCTAAGGCATCCAACTGGCTCCGCAACTGATTCATGGCTGTAATCTGCTCTGGCATCATGCTGATATTGGGGGCTGTCCAGATCAATAGGTTGGTGAGACTGGGCAGGGTTGTGGGATCGTAGGCCCATTCCACCCGCGTGACCGCGTTGGGGACAAAAGGATGTGTCGGATCGCAGAACACGATGTCATCGGCCCAGGCCATGCCAGCCATCAAGTACAACCCTACCGCAAGGAGATATCTCATAGCGGCAACCCCAATCCAAAGAACACTGGAGGACCAGACCCATTCGCCGCATCCGTCCCACTCACTGTCCCACTCAACTTTGCGACCCATTCAGGTTCCGTCGCATCCCCCATGATAGGTGCGACAAATGCCACACTGTCGGCAATACCTTCTGGTTTCCACATAATCTCCAGCATCTCGACTACCGTAAGTTGTTTGCTCGTAAAGATGGAACCAAAGGCGACACTTCCTAATGCATCGCCTCCATTGTCAGCCGTTTCCCCGGATTGAAGATTCAGCGTATTCGTCAGCGACCCGACGGTTCCAGTAATATCAGAGCCAACTTGCGATCCGTTCTCATAGACAAAGAGGTCATCGTTCGCACTATCCCAGATGCAACAGGCAAAATACCACGCCCCATCCGTGTCGGCTGTTCCTGAAGCCACTTGGGTCGTTGTATTGTCATCACATCGACAGTTTGTAACATCGCTAGCCAATTGTTGAAGGACATAACCTACGTTAGGATCGCCACCGTTCCGCTTGCCAATCCAAACATCTAACGTAGCATCTTCGGTTGCCTTATACCAAATGCAGTAGCTGACGTCGTTAGTCGTTACATCCACGACGTTGCCCCAATCGACTTCGTCGTTGGTACCATCAAAACTCCGACTGGATGTGACAGTAGCCCACCCAGAAGGCATAGCCATATAACTCAATAGCCAAAAGATTAGCAGGAGGTATCTCATGATCGAGGTATCCGAACGCCAAAGGTCACCGCCCTCGCGTCAGCCGCAAAGTTGTCACTGACATTATCGGCATCACGGCAGACGACGCCTTCGACCAAATCCGAGGCTGCCCATCCGAGATTCGTTTGGGTCTCTGTCCACGTAGTTACAGTGACTTGTCCCGCTGTCCCCTGCACGGCATCAGCCGCAGACGCCTCAGTCGTCAAGGCGGCATCAGGATCAACGCCCTCAGCTACCCCTGAATTATGCCGAAAGTCCCAGATGACATTGTTTGCTGTCACAGAAGCGGAGTACCAGACCACGGTAAATGTCACGGTTCCCCCTGCGGTAATATCAGGAGGAGCTAGGAACACGACTGTCCGACACTCATCAGTGGACTGATCGAAATCTACTGTCATTTGGTCGAGGTTTGTCCCAACATCCTTTGCAATTGGTGGAATAGACTCAGCGGCTTCTAGAGGCAAGAGGGCTGGCATCGGCCAGACAAACTCTTTGTCGGCGTTGGGCTGGGATGCCGATCCCACCGTCGTCAGGGTGGCGCCATTGCCAATGAGGAGGGCGTCCGAATCGGCATCCCAGCAGACTTGTCCCTCGGCGGTTCCACCCGCACACGTCGTCGCGTGTTGGGGAAGGATGAGTCCCTCCGTCGTCGTAGAAGAATCATTCCCTGAGAAGTTCAACAAATCCGTCGCCCCGGCGACGATGCTGGCACAATCCCCAGAGCTACAGTTAAAGACATCGGTGATGTCCCCAGAACCCGAAGAAGTCGCCCAAATTAACACCCCTGCGCCATCCGTTTGCAAGAATTGGCTTGCATCACCATCGTTGGCGGGGAGCGTATAGACGGTGTTAGCAGCCAATGCTGGGACTTGGAAGCTAGCAAAGTTGCTGCCCGCATCGGTGTCTTCCAAGAGCGTCAAGACACCTGCCGAGGTCGCGCCATTACCAATGGAGAGATTGGAGAGTTTATTCATCGCGGTTCCCACCTGGAACAGCCCATATTCATTCGTCGCATCAGCGCCAAGGGCTTCAGTCCCATCCGCGAAGTAGATCGCATAGCGGCTTGTCCCCGTGCTGCCTGGGTCGCTGTCGATGGCGATCTTCAATCCATAGGCGTTCGTAAAATCCGAAGTGGTCGTACTGGCGATCAGATCGATGCCAGTGGAGGTCGTCACGGTGGAGCCGTCGTCGGGGAATCCTTCATGCGTGATCCGCAACCCCGTGTTGGCTGAGATTGTACCGGTTGTGCCCCCCGTCGCCGAGTTCGTCACGTCGATGCCGAAGTTACTGGTCAAGGTTCCTGTACCTGTCACCTCATTATCGACCAGCAACCCCGCCTGAAGTCCCGTGTTGTTTGCCGCACCACTAGAAGTCGTAGAGAGAGACGCTCCGCGAATTGTCCGCAAACCGCTGACGCCATAGGTGGCGGTGTTGGTGGTGCTGAGCGTCGTCATGTTCCCATTCGTCACGGCGTCCGCAACCGTCAACACGCCGTCCGTGACCCCGAACGTCCCGCTGCTGAGCGTCACCACGGGGTCGGTGCCAGAGAGATTGAACGTCCAGACGTTGGAGGCATTGCCGCCAGCTCCCCACGTCACCGCCTCCACTTCGGTGGCATCCATCGACACGGTAATATTCGCCGTCTCCGCGCCACCACCCGACACATCAATGTACGTTCCCGCCGTCAAGTCCGCGACGTAGGCGTTGGTGGTGTCCGTGCCGAGCGCGACGGCATCCGCCGCAATCAACCCATCCGTCCCCAAGTCGGTTGTGACCTGGGTAATGTCGATGGTGTCGGTCGCGGCAGTGCCGGTAATGGTAAGGAAGCTGGTCTCAGTAATCGTGAGGGTGTCGGTGGAGGAGTCCGCGACAGGATTAGTACCGGCAGGGACGGCGATGGTCTCGAAGGAATTGCCGCCACTTCCTGCTTGCCACTCAAATTGTCCTGTGGAAGATTCAAATGTGAGCGATTCTTCATCCGCTGGAGTATCCAGGCTATTCAAATGAGCCGACGTTAAACTCGCCCCCAAGACTCCGATGGTTGGTTGGGTGCCTTCTGACGCCACCACACAGCCGGACATCGTGAAGTTACAGGAGAGGTCTTGGAGGTAATTCCCTGTCGTATCGGTCGTCAACGCAACGCTGTTGGGTTGAATCGTCGTGACCCCGGCATTGGTCGCGGTGACATCGCCGATCAGTTCGGAGAGTTGGGTATCGATGGTGAAATCAATGGTGTCACTCGCCGCTGTGCCCGTAATCACAATCCCAGAGGCGGTGAAGATGGCGGTGTCGGTCGAAGAATCAGCCACTATATCAGTACCTGAGGGGGTATCCCAGGTGACAAAGGAGTTCAACGTTCCTCCTGTATCATCATCCGAACAAATCACATTCCCCACAGCATCGGTGGTCAAGGCTCCGTCGTTGGCATAGCTGGTACAGATAGTACCCGTGAGCGTCACCGACACGCCCGTAATCGTTCCTGCGTTCGAGGTATCCACGATTAAATCCAACTTCTTGGTCACAGGGTTGAAGTCAAACGTCGTGGCGGCGTAGAGGGGGGAGGCAAAGAGAAGACTACCAGCGATGGCAAGGCGTAAGCGCCACATGATAGAACTCGGTCAATCCTCAAATGCGTTCGACTTTGGAATCACCGCGTTAATTCCACGGCGCAAGATTTGGTAGATTAGTATCCACTTGGCGACATTCACACCAAGTCTCGTTGTTCCCACTTTCCGCTGAAGGGCTTGTTGTTGAGTAAATTGCTGTCGTCCTAATTGCGACACCGCCGCCTGCTCTTGAGATTCAATTCCTCCCGCAGTCTTCGTAAACAACTCTTTGGCATCATCCACCGCTTGCTGGCTAACCTGTTTCACCTGGGTAGTCTGTAACTCCCGATTGAGGTTGGCGGCAAGTCGTTCCTTCTGGATGCCTGTTAATCGTTGTGCCATGCCTCTCAACTCGTTCGTCAACGGGACTTCAAGCCGCGTTTCGAGTTCGGTGATAAACTTGGCATTGCCAGGATCACGGCCCCTCGCAACACGGATAAGACGACCAATGCCAGTGGCCGTCTCGGTTTCTGTCTGAAGAAATGGGCGGAAATCTCGGAAGGCTTGATTGCGGATGGGAGCCCATTGCGCCCAAAAGGCCGAGGCTTTCTCTAGCCCTTGGATGCCGTTTTGCTCTAACACTTCGAGAAGCGCATCAGAGGTGTCATCAATAATTTTCTCCTCAAACGTATAGACCCGCTTGCTCGCTTTCGCTGGCGTCTTAATCCCCTGACGCATTTTCCCAATGCGCTGAAGGATATTCTTGACGGTCACGACTTGTCCACGCGACAATCCCTCAATACCAGAAGGCCCCGTTTTCGTCAAGACCATCGCCAGGTCTTCACTCAATCCGAGCCGTTTTAAGGCGAGTCCAAACATCTCTGGGTCAGCGGCAAATCTCTTATGGAGTGCCGTAATGAGTTGGGCAAATGGCACTTCGACATCTTCCAATCCCTTCACAGCATCATCGACCAATGCCCGATATTGCTCTGAGGTTCTTTTTGCCACTCCAGGGAATGCCTCTCGGACTTTTAGAACACTCTGCTCGGCAACCTCCTGCATGGAACGATGCACAGCTTCTTGTTCGGCTGTGAGAGCGGCCAGTTGTTGCTTTGTCCCTGTGGCAACCCCTTGGAGTGCCGCTGCTGATTGCTCGCGTGCGGTTTTCAATGCCGCGTCGCGCTGGAGGGTGGCTTGCTGTGTCTGCTGTCGGAATCCACTGACCAATCTGTCCTTTTGAATCTGAAAGAGCCGATGTTGTCTTCCCAACGCACCCGTCACCAACCCGCGCTGTCCAAAGAGAGCGCCGAGTCCCTTTCCCGCAAGACTCATCCCTGTCCCGATCACTAGCGTCCCTGCGACACTCGCAGCGCCTGCTCCTAAGACTTCTTTTGCCGACTGGCTAAAGCCATCCACAGTTAAGGGTTCCCCCGTATCTTTGCGAGCCTTCCCGATGCTACGAGCCAGCATAGTACCAACCCCTGCCCCAGCCGCAACACCAAGTAATCCAGCCCGACTTCCCAAAAACCCACCTGCAATCGGGAGTGCAGTTTCAAGTACTGGTTGGGGAATTCGTGCGACTTGGGCAGGAATGTCCAATGGGTTCCGATGGTCAAATCCACCCACAGACGCTTGGATGAGAGTTCTCGCCGCTGTCAACGGAGCTTGGAGGATAAGATTCCTGATGGAATCGGGAAGTTGCGAAGTCTGCGAAAATCCGCTTGAACCGACTGCTGACCTCGCCTCGGATTCTGTAGGAGGATGTGAACCCTCTAGCACATACCGTTTTCCATCAATGTCCACTTCAAACTGTGGCATTAGGGGAGTTGGCGAATGACACGGAACCCTTTTGTTGCCGCAGGCCGTTGGAGAATGCTTCCACTAGGAGCGGCGGGTGTTGACAAGACTTGCTCAATGAGTTGTTGTAGGGCAGCTTCTTCCTCTGGGAGTAACTCTATGCGGTCGACAAACTCTTCGACGAGCGTGCGTCCAGCTTTCGGGTTATCGAACCCATGCAAGATATCCTCCGTCAGAATCCCGCGATTATTCGCCACAAGGAGACGGAAGGAGTTGGCAATCGACTGGGAGAGTTTCTGTTCCGCAAATTCTGCGGTGTCGAGTCGGTCGGGGAGCGTGTCCTCCAACATCTCCACTACACCCTTAATGACTCGATTCTGTCCTGTGATGATATTGTTGAGTCCCAACGCAGTCTCTTTGCGTTGCCCCTCAAAGGCTTCAATGGGAGCTGTCCCTGGAGCGCGGAAGCGAGAAGAAACCCATCCAGCCAATCCTGCTCCCACACCACCTTCACCTCCTTGAGCTTGAAGTTTAGATTTGAATTGGGCAGTTAAGTTGGAAAACAACCCCATGGTCCGACGAAATCCCTCTTGGGTTTCGCGCCGTCGAGTCGCAAGGTCTGTTTCCTGCTTGGTGCGGACTTCGCGTGCTGATTTCGCTTCGGGCGTTTCTCCTAACTTCAAATTCACAGCTCCCGTCGCGGGATCAACATCAAGTCCTGTGAGTCCAAACCCACTTGTCGAAGTCTGTCCAGCCACTGTCGATCCCATTCCTGTGGGTGAAGGGGCTCCATCAATTCCCAACGCCTTCAAAATGGCTTGAGGGTCTTGCTTGGCCTGACGTTCCTTGAGCGTCGCACTCGCTTCAGCTTCTCGGAGTTGCGCTTGTTGCACTGGCCGCGTCAATGACGGCAAGAACCTCATCCGCGATTGTCCTGTCGGCGTCGCCCCAAACCCCGTCGGCAATCCTCCAGTCGGCAGTTGTCCGGTGTTCACCTGCGATTGCAGGTTGCGAATGTAGTCGGGGATGAGCCGTTGGGCGGCTTGGGGCGTGCCAGAAAACTGCTGTCCACCAGGTAACGCGAGGTTTTGGATATTGCCAGTGGGAGCCACAGTTTGTTGAGGAACCCTTGCTAACTGTCCAGAGAGAACAGCCGCAAGTAATAAATCTTTGACCTTATCAATATCACCCCCAAGAGCATTCGCAAACTGCCCAAACCCTGTTGGTGGCGCAGGAGACGGTTGGGGGACGATGTAGGGCATTTACCGTCCCTCCACGAGCATCTTCACCCACATTCGGTCCCAAATCGGTTTGACTAGTGGTTTTAACATTGGCATTCGACGCAACCAAGACGCCCAAGTGGTTGAGTACCGACGATATAACCGCAGGAAAAACGAATCATGCGTCCAGACGTAGAGACGGGTTAAGAAGGTTCTGAAATCATTCACTCCGTAAATGGTTTCCGCCACATGGCACATCGCCGCAAGCCCAGCATACGTTCCGGCGGCTCCAATGCCCTTCCCAGCCAAATCCCAAAATGGACTTGGACTGCCAGCCGTCCCAGGAATAATCCCAAAATTCCCTGAATTCTGCACCAACGCATTGTAGAGAGAGTTGGTGGGATCACTCACCCCTGTATTCAACCCAATCTGTCCAGGCTGTTGGACGTTGGGAAAGGCGAGTTGGAACAACATGGCGAGTTCTGACATACTCTGCTGCCGTTGTTGCTGTTGGAGTTGAATATCTTGGGTCGCAAACCCTTGGGCGAGTTCATTCCGCGCACGGTCTTCTCGGAGTTCCCGCTGGCCTCCGTAGAGTGTGCCTCCCACATTAGCTGATTGTCGAACACCCCGTTCAGACTGTTCAAAGGCGCGTTGTCTGATCGCGTCTTGCGCCGCTTGCTGTTGGACGTTGAGACTGTTTGGAGATGCAAGTCCTTGGGAGACCTGATTCGACAACATCCCAATCTGGGGGAACTGCTGTTCAATGAGGGCGCGATATTGCGGCCCCATAAGAGCAGCCAAATCATACTGTTGCTGTGCCACAACAGGGCCGTACTGACCTTGAAGCTGTACGTTCTGAGCCGCGAGTTGGGGATTATAGGTGAGCTGGGCTTGCGCGGCCTCCCCAGCGGTGGCTTGGTAGTTGGGAGGATTTGGGGCGGGGATGACGGTCGGGGGGGTAGGGTCTGAACCTCCCCCAGTCTCATTCGTGAGTAACCATTTCCAACTATACCGTCGCATCCACCATCCCCCCTTTCATCTGGTTGAGAAACCACTCCACTTGCCCACGACTATACGGCCCATGAATCTTCTGCCCTGTTTTATTCCGTCGAATAAAGTAACACCAGTTCGCGGTGGGCATCCACGTCGCATAGTAGGCCATGAAATACCGACAGGCGCTGACAACATCACACCCAGGAGAGACTTCAATCTGCTCGACCCACGCCCACCGGCCTTCGGGGTCGAGGTTTCCAGCCTCATTTACTAAACGGCATTCCATCGCGGCAAGAATTTGTCCATTGACACGAAAGACAGAGAGCATCACGACACCTGGCAGGCTTTCATCGTGACGAAACTTGGCACATTATCTCCATTGGCACTCGTGCCGGTAATGGCTCCTGACCCGCTACTTCCTGTCGCAGGATCAGTCGTGGCCCCATAGAGCGTATTGGGCACACTTGCATAGACAATCACACCCCCAAACGTGCTCGTTCCTTGGACCGGTGTCCAAGAACTCGAAGTGGTTGCGGGAACGGAATGGGTATGACTCGACCCGACATAAGTTCCGACAGAATGAGAATGGGTATTCGAGCCTGACAGCGACCCTTGCGTCGCGTTAATACGCACGAAGAGCTGACTGTAGGTCGTAGACACATCACTTGTCCACGCAGGGCAATTTCCGGTCACCATGAAAAAGACGGCTCCCGCAGGCAAGATATTTCCTTGGGTAATGGAGAAGGCCAGATCAGCCGTCGTAATCGTGCCATCGAGAATGTCATTGGAGGTCACGCCCCCGACGGCGATTTTGGCGGTGGTAATCGCGTTATCTGCGATACAGTCGGTATCCAACCCATCCTGAAGTCCCTCAAACAGGACGTCCTCATTTCCCATGACCTGGGTGGGGCTGATGACTGTCCCCGCCACATAAGTGGACGTGCGGGAGGGACAGGCGGCATACACACTCTCTGCGAATAACAAGATTCCGACGAACAGAAGTCTCACCAACATCCCACTCTCCCAATGAGATAGCCTGCGACAATGCCGAGGCCGACACACGCCGTCCAGAGGATTTGTTCCAGCTGAGTGAGAGTGGTGGGGAGCATCAATCACACACTCCATCAGCGTCAATGGAACACGTTAAGACTCCATTGAGGGCATTACACTCAGTAAACCCTGCATCGTCAGTATCTCGAAACATCAAACACCCACCCGTCGCGCCATCTAAGGTCATTTGTCCTATCCCAGCCGCAGAATCCACAACGACTTGTCCTGTCACCGTTACAGTCGATGAGGAATCCAATAAGACAAATGTGCCTGTTTGGTTTGGGAACGTAATAATGTTGTCGGCTGTCGGCTCAACCAACCCAAGAGAGGTTTCAAAGGCGTCAGCTGTCCCGCCCTCCATCACAATAATCCCACTGGTTGTGCCATTGGCAGCATAAATCCCATAATTCTCTGAGGCGGCGGTTGAAGGCACAGTAAATTGAAGCGTATAAGCATTAGTTAGTGTTCCAGCACTACGGGAAGGAGCAACGAGATTTACATTGGTCGCTGTCGTCACAGTTCCAGTTCCTAATTTCGTAAGCCCTTCAATATAGAGACCGTCGACCGTTGTCCCATTCGCGTCTCCATCCCATCGTTGCTTGCTATCAATTACCCTCATAGTGTCAAACGTACCAGAATCATTAGAAAGACCAATGGTTTGCCGTGCGTGCCACCCAAACATACTCCACTTAGGAACAGATTCTGCACCAGAACCATCTTCTGCTAAATTAATCGAATGCGGAGTCGGTACCCCTGGACCATCATCAAGGGCTTCGACAGAAATAATCTGATGCGAGTCAAATCCTATTGAGACAGCGACATCTGCCGTATCGCCGTTGATGGCCGGAAAGTAGGTATATCCGAAGTCGATGATAGAGTTATCACCCGTGCTAGCTGAAGAGGAGTACGTTGAATCGGCTTCATAGTGCTCTGCGATATTGGATGTCGGATCAGCAGAAGTAATCGTAAGGTTGCTATTAAACGCAGCGTGAATAATGTTATTGGTGCTCCCAGTAGCAGAGACATCAGTTTCGGCAGTAAATCCTGAATTTGTAATTGCCGTAGAAGAAGTCGTATTAATGTCTAATAATTGGCTATGAGCGGCAAGAGTAATGTCAATATCGTCGGCAGTAAGTCTTGTCTCATCACTGACAGTCTCCCAAATGATATCTCCAATCGTATTCGTCCCAGTCCCAGAGAGATTGATGATGAATTCGCTATTGAGCGACTGTCCAGTGATCAAATCGACTTCATCATCGGCACCAGTTCCTTGTACTTGAGTCAGAGCATTGAAATGGCTACTTGTAGTTAGTGATTCCACAATATTCTCAGTATCAGCTGTTGTTCCAGCCGATCCGTCAGCGACGAATCGACTAGTCACTCCGTTTAATATAACCTCGTCGAACCCTTCTGTTCCAGATGGTTCTGATTTTAACTCTACCTCTATCCCATTGACTTGGGCTGTTCCCCAGTTTCCTCTGACATCTGATATAGTTAAAATATGAGGGAAGGTTCCAGAGAAGTAGTTGTTGTAGTTATCTGGAGAAAAATCTTTGTCAATTCCCGCATCTGGCCCAATCGCCGCATGAGCATCGAACCGAACATCCCCATCGTCCACCCACAAAGCAAGGGCAGGATTGGTGAACGTAATATTTGATCCCGTCGGTTCATTATTAATATACACCGTCGCCGCATCCGTCACCGTCTCGGTCGCTCCCCCAGACACCCCATTGATCGTGGGTGCGAGAAACTGATTTTGGCGTTGATTCGCTACCGTACTCCCAGAACTCGCAAAGGTCAGCGTTTGTGACGAGGAACGAAACTGCACCACTTCCCCACTCACCGTGGTATCCGCCGGGTCGATTTCGAGGGTCGCGGATGGGGTAATCACGTCCTCCCCAATCCCCACCGAATTGCTGTCTTCGTTGTAGATAAACGCCAATTCTCCTCGACACGTCCCATTATCGTTGTATTGCACTTGCTGATTATCTCCCCCAGGACAGGTGCTGAGCGTCTCGACATTTACGCATGTCCAATCCTTCGCGGCAGGGAAACTCGTATTGATGCACAGATGGTCAATGCTGCTGAAAGTGGCATAGACCAAATCGCCTTTGGTGCCTTTGCGAACGTCTTGGGGGTCGATGTCCAAGTTCTCCAGGGTATATCTTCCGTTAGTCAACTCGTACACTTCCGAGAGATAGTTGTTCAATTCGACCAACTGATTACGGTCGGTGAGATCAGTGAGAGTTGGGGGACGGCGGGTTCGCATGGCCGACGCCACACTCCCAAATAACAGCATCCCTAACATGACAACAAGGATTCTCCTCATGACTTACAGTATATCTCCAGCCCAATAGATCGAACTCCACCCGTAGAGATGCACCGGCTGATTGATGTCATCCTCCGAAAACTTCATCCTCAGATAGCGTCCTCCGGCTTCTTGCTTGACCTGACGGAACACATCCCCTTGCGACCCCCAGAGACTGACGCCCCAAATCGCACTCCCCCAAATAGAGTCGGTTTCATCCGAGGAGAGGGAGACAATCCCTGAGGCAATGTTTGCGGAGAAATCGGTGGCGTAGGCCACGAGGAGTCCGGTGTTCGTACTCGCTTCGGCCCAAAAATAGAGCTCTCCAAAGTGTTTGAGTCGGTACGGTTCACCCATGTCGTACCATTTCGTCGTGTAGAAGAAGTCAATGGCTCCTGTTTCGAGAACGGAGGTCGAGTCAGGGGTCGTCCCAAAGACATCGGTGACGACAATGCCGGTCGACGTGTTGGTGAAGACGGTGGAGGTTGACCCTTCCCCTGTCCCTGAGACAATTTGAACAGGAGCCCCCGTAAGGTTGCCCACCGCGAACGTGGCCCCAGAGGTATAGATGATTTGGAGTCCCGTGGCGGTGTCGATGGAATAATTGGTTCCCACGCTGACGACATTGCGCTGCGCCCCAACGACATCGCTGTTTAAATCCTCATCATTCAACTGGTAGGTAAAGGATTCATTCGTGCCAAAATAGACTTGATCGCGGCTGTTGTTATCCAACACATGGGCTATCGCATTGGCCTTGATATTCGTGTGCTTCGTCCATTCCCCAATCTGGTATTGGAGATCGAGGCAGAGATTATTGATGGCAACTGCTCCGTTTGTCGCACAGAGGTAGTAATCGGTGTTGGAGTCCGCGCTAACGGCATACTGGAGTCTGGCAGCACTGAGCCCTGCCATCGTTTGGGTGATGTACTGGGAAATGTCTCTGGGGGCAATCCCATCGAAGAAGTAGATTTTCTTATCCTTGTCCAGAAAGATGAGCCCATTTTGGGCGTTCGTGAGGGTGATGGACTGGACAGAATTCTTGGCAATCGACCCGATATCATCCGTGACCTTGGAGACATTGAAGGTATCCGCGCCCGCCACGAAACTGACCCGATAGATCGAGTCCGTAAGGAAAACGTAGAGATTGTCATAGAGTTCCGCCATGGCGTTGATCTCTTGTCCACCCAAGGCTCCAATATCGACGTAATCTTCATCCGACCAGGTAGAGGTAATTCCGACGTTCGACCAGCGGAATCGTGTGGCGCGTTGGATGCCGTTTTCCACCGTGTTCCCAAAGATGAGGAAGTTCTTGAAGAAGGCGACGGTTTTGGCTTGGGTGGGGACGCTAGCACTGGAGAGTCCTGTGAAGTTGACAGTGGTGAGGGTCGTGCCGTCATACCTGAGTGGAGTAACATTGGTGTCGTTGGTAAAAATAATCTCATCCAAGGCAGTGGTAAAAACAAACTGATTGTTTTCTGGAGAGACGACGGTACCGGAGACGACACTTCCTGAGACTTGTGTCCAGACGGTGCCGTTGAGGTAGTAGAATCGACTCCCACAGGTCGACACGATCCGTTCGGTGCCGGAAGAGAATTGGGTGTAGTAGAGTCCTGTAATCGCGCAGTTGGCTTCATTAGCCACATCCAAATTCTGCCCGATAAGGTCATACCCAAACCGCTTGGTGAGGTCTTTGGAGATGGAGAGGGTGGCATTCTGAAGGTCTTGGGCGCGACCATCTTGGACTTGGGTCGGAGCCGAGGTATCATCCAACCCCAGAAATGTTTGGAGGCCGCTGGGCGGATAACTGCGGGGTTCCTCTGCCCACGCCACCCCTGCGACCAGGAGGCTAAGAAGCCACACATGCCTAATACCCAACGGCATAGCTGGGGAAGTTGTTGTTGACAGAATCCGAGTAGCGTCTGATGACGGAGGAAATGACTTGGCGTGGTTGGAGGACGGGAACGTAATCGACATTCCGTTCATCCTGTTGGCGCATTTGCACGAGTCCTTGCTGAAAGATGGCGCGGTGGGCAAGCGATAACTGTTCGTTCTGTTTATACTCCCACGCTTTCGAAAGGGCTCCTTCTCGTAAGACCCACGTCCATTGAGAGTCGAGTTGGGGAATGTCCGTATCATGGATGAGATAGCGATACCGTTCATAGTATTCCAAGTACATCGTGACGGCAGAAGAAGGAATGGGGAAGAGGGAAATCCGCTTAAACCTCGGAGCTAAATTATCAGGTTCCATCTCTGAGAGGACGGTAGCTCCTGTCGTACGGTAGCAGGTAATCGTCCCCGTGGTACTCGCAGACTTAGAAATCGCCATCAGTCCTGCCGCATCCCAGGTGGTTGAACTTGTCACGCTGGTCGTGCCGTTGAGTGTTAGTGTCTCCGCGATAATTTCTCCACTGGAATTCCTCCCAACAATCCTCACTGTGAACGCGGAGGTGTCTGCTGTGGAAGAGGAACTCACATACACCGTATCGTCTGCCGCGAGATTGGTGGAAAACCCCGTCTCTTCCCAGAGGCGATAATACCGTGGAGTGCCTGACCCACGATTTTCGGGGTCTGGGACGACGTTATAGAATTGATTATCGGGGACGTAGAAGAGGCGGGTGGGAGTGGAAATCTGTCGTAGAACCGCAATGCGGTCGATTTCAGAGTCGAGGTTGTAGTCTTCTTGTGAGGCGACCGTATCGAATGTTTGTTTACGGCGGAGAAAAGTAAAAGGGTGAAAAAGGTGTACTTCTAATCCCGTCGTGTTAATGAAAGACGTGAGAAGGCTAGAGATTTGGGTGTCTCGCACCGTCGAGGCAATGTCATCACGAATATTTTTCAATGTTACGAGGGGCATGTCTCGGCCTCAATCACTTTGATCCCACAATAGGCCATGAGTCCCAGAGAGGAAATCATCCACAGATGAAAAGGGAAATTAAAGAGGGCATTAAACAGGATCGCTAACAACATCCCGGTACACACGCGGGCTTCTGGATTCTCACGCAGTTTCCATGCCGATTTTCCAATATCCCAGAGCAGATATCCAAACGCCGCTAGTCCGATCATGCCTTGCTCGACCAAAATCTGTAGATACTCATTGTGGACGTGCCGCCAATGCCACAAGGGATGGTGGGAATCGTTGGTCTGGTCAATCACTTTGGCGTATTCAAACACATGGCCAATCCCTAACCCCGTAATAAACTGTAGGGAGGCCATCTGCCAATACAATCCCCAACGCGCCATACGACTCTTGAGGCTTGACAGCGTACCCCCGTCATGGGTGAACACGAGAATCGAGCCTAAGACACACAGGATCACTAACCCCACACACACCTTCCGATTGCGGTGCCATGCTTCCCAAAGCCCAACGGCTCCAAGGGAAAGATACCCAGCCTCAGATTTTGTGAGGAATACCAGGAACAACACAACACCAATCAAGACGTATTTGAGCTTCCCCGTCATCCAGAGGTAAATGGGCAAAAGCATGGCAAGATACGCGGCAAAATGATTATAGTTGCCAATCGTCCCAACGAGGGCATCCCGGCCAATGTTGGTGGAAATGGGTTTGAAGAATTGATCCAAATTCGCCACCTGAATCAGTCCGTAGGCTAAAGAGATTATCCCGACATATCCCACCCATCGAAACAGCTTCGGCACAAATGCTGTTGTCCAGGTCTGCATCGCTGCCCACACAAAGCACACCCCAGAGATAAGATGGAGGAGTGGCATTAAAAGCGACACGGGGTAGGCTTTCGCTTGCGCCGCGAGGCTATACCAGAGCCACAGCGTACTCCCCCCGATCACGGCAATCCATACCCCCAAGGCACGATTCACTGGCCGTTGGGTAGGAGAGAAAAACGACAGCCCTACTAACACGGGCAGCCAAATCTCCACCCATCGGGCGTGGCCGTGCCATAAATCCAATCCTTTGTAGAGGAAGTTGGAAAACGGGAGGCCTGCCAGAAAGACCATCCAGCAGACCTCCCGCGCCCCAATCACTTACTGCCCGTCCGCTGGGTACACGAACACCGTAATGTAACTGTAGTCATTCCCGTCCCCAGCTTCCAAGGCAATCCCTATCGCACGATTGTCCGCACCTGCCGTGTGATCGCCACAGAGCCCCGAGTCCACGTCACTATTGGACACCAGGTCTCCAGAAGTCACCGCGTCAGAGGCATCCATGCACCGCACTTCCGTAATCCCTAACACCACGATGTCACAGGCCGATTGGTCTGGACAGGTATTCAACATCACGCCTGCCGTCGCGGGGTCAGAATCGGTCGCTGACTGGGTGACATAGGGTCGGCCACTCGTCGTCACATCCGCATCCCCTGTATCCCACACGACAATTTCCCCTGACGCAATCGTCCCGCCAGAGTCGTTGAACACCGTAACCGTCCACGGGGACTGCGCGTTATTCCTCGGATCGACGACCTGGGGAATTCCGTCAGCCCACACAACACCACTCCCTGCCAAGAGGAGGGCGAATGCAAAGAAAAGTTTACGCATTGTCATCTCCTCTCAGGAAGTAATGCCCGTGACCACAGCCTGCGTCCGACGACTCCCCGTCGTCAGATTGCCGAACAAGTACATCAACGAGACCAAGGACAACTGATCGACCGACTCGCGGAACTTCGAAGTCACCATATTGCCCTTGCGAAGCACCTGCAACCACAGGCTGTCGGTGTCCACGAAGTACGTTCGTCCCGCGTCGATGTTGTCATCCCAAAGCACTGGGAGCGTGCGGAAGTTCAAGTGCTGAAAGCCCGCATCGGCCAGTTCCTCGTTGTAGTAGCGGATATTCCCCGCTTGGGAGATGTAGTACAATCCCCAGACGGCGGAGG
>Ga0208957_1000784_pt1 | contig 20260 bp, 19 predicted proteins | sample RifOxyA1_FD_184029 | JGI IMG/M metagenome (GOLD analysis project Ga0208957, IMG submission 184029) | Groundwater microbial communities from Rifle, Colorado - Rifle Oxygen_injection A1 (SPAdes) | ecosystem: Environmental > Aquatic > Deep subsurface > Groundwater | place: Rifle, Colorado, United... | reverse complement strand
CATCAATATTGTAAGTTTTGGAAATTTTCATGATGTTGGTGCCCAGGGGGAGATAAAAGTTCTAAAAACCTTTCAAAACATTTAGCCCATATTTAGCCCACAAAGTGGATTTTTCATTTTGTGGGCGCTTGTAAGTAGGCAAAAAAAAAGACATTCTTTCGAATGTCTTTTAAAATTGGTGCCCAGGACTGGGCTCGAACCAGCACGAGTCTCCCCGCCACCCCCTCAAGATGGTGTGTCTACCAATTTCACCACCTGGGCATAAAATTTGATGAAGTAAATTTATCGTTATTATTTTTTTTTGGCAATATAAATTTATTTATGAATAAGGAAGGTCTCTATCTCATCTAGATAAAATTTTAGTCTTTTGTGTGATTCTTCAAGAAGGTCCATTCTGGTTTCAAAAAAGCACACCATTTCTTCGTCGTTTAAATCACTACAAAAATATTCTTTGGAGGATTGATTGATTTTCTCCAAATCAACGTCCATCTCAGTTTCCAAGTGCGCAAATTCTTCGAGCAAATCCCTCAGTGGATCATCAATTTTCCTCATGGTCTCGAAGCTTAGAATCTCTGCCTCAACCTCATTGAACGCCTTTTTTTCATTCATTTTTCATATCCATTTTTAGGCCCCCAAAAGGGACAACGATTAAACTATTGTTATCAATGCAGAGAATATGCCAGCAAAAGTTTGCTAATCTTCGTATAAATTCATGAGGTTATAAATTTTTCAGCTTTGAAATAAGCTATTTTTTTTCTAACTGTCTAATTTTTAAACAAGTAAATATTTTTTATTTATCACACTTGCCCCATCTTTTATTGTGTACTTTTGAGGAATATAATTTCAGATAGGAGGTCTTTATGAATTGCTCCAAATGTAAATTCTTCTATATCACTTGGGATAGCGTAGCAAAATACGGATGCAAGGCCTATAAGTTTAAAAGCAAAGAGATGCCACATCATTCTGTCAAAAAAATCTCTAATCAAGATTGCCAGCTATTCAAGGATAAAAAACAAAAAACTGAGAAAAAGGATGATCTGGATTTAACGAGAGACGATCTTTGGTAAGTCCTTATTCATTTCAAAATAGGTTTTACCTATTTTTTCAATAATGCCCCCTCCTAAACAAATATCACCATCATATAAAACGAGTGATTGTCCAAGGGTAACGGCCCTTTGAGGAATATCAAACCTGACCCTGTATAACCCGTCATCTTGAGGGAAAACCTCTAAACATTGATCGGCTTGTCTATATCTGACTTTGCCACTTAATTTAACGGGGAATTTAGCTTCATAGCTCTCTTTGATCCAGGTTATTTCCTTGAGATAAAGTTCGTCAGTAAATAAGGCCGGATGCTCCAATCCCCTCTCTACAAAGACAATATTTTTATCGATATCTTTGGCCACCACAAACCAAGGTTCTCCAGGTCCTCCCAGTCCCAGGCCTTTTCTTTGCCCGATCGTATAAAACGCGGCACCTGAGTGCTCACCAACCAGATCACCATTTAAATTTTGAAAAGGACCCGCTTGGGGTTTAAGATAGTTGGATAAAAAATTTTTAAAATTTCTCTCTCCAATAAAACAAATTCCGGTGGAATCTTTTTTATCCTTGGTGGATAAATTATATTTTCTAGCAATCTCTCTGACTGCTTTTTTTTCCAAGTGTCCAATGGGAAAGAGCACTTCTTTTAATACTTCACTGTTTACCATATATAAAAAATAGGATTGATCTTTACCGGTATCCAGACCCTTTATCAGTCTGGCCTGTGCATCAGTCTGACAATAGTGTCCTGTTGCGATGTAATCTGCTCCAAATTCTTTGGCCTTGTTATAAAAGGCCTTAAATTTTATTTCCCGATTACAAAGAACATCCGGATTAGGGGTATGGCCTTTTTGATATCCTTCGACAAATTCACGGAATACATTGTCTTGATACTCTTTAATAAATTCTACCGAGTAATAAGGAATGTCGAGACTATCGCATACCCGTATGACATCTTCATATTCATAGGAAGCCATGCAATTGCCAAACTCATCATTTTCCTCCCAGTTTTTCATAAATAACCCGATAACTTTATAACCTTCTTCTTTGAGTAAAGCTGCCGCCACCGAAGAATCCACTCCACCGCTCATCCCTACAATAACTGTCTTATTATTTTTTGCTGTCATTAATATAACTTATAGATAGACTATTTTTTAATGTCAAATGCCCAAGTAATAACCGCCAGAGATATATGTTGGTAGGCCCGGTGCAAGGTGGTCATGTTAAGCGTTTCAATCAAGTCATTTGGTGTATGTATTTTCGGGTTGGGATCATTTTCCCAGTCCCCCGTCATAGCAATGGCCGGAATCTCTTTTTCCCAGAAACTGGAATTGGAGCCATCGGGAAAATCGTTTTGTTCTATGCTGAAATTAATACCTGCCACTCCTTTTGATCCTTCTAATTTCATGGAATTGGCAAGAATCAAATCTTTGGGATTTTGAGACCTCGTGTAGATTTTCATATTACCGGTTCGTTTTTTTTGATCCTCATCGGAGGTATCATGGCCTAACATCAAAACGTTGATAAAACCAGCGGTCTGATTTTTGGTATTTACCAATTCGTCATAATATTTTTCTACAAAATTTCTGGAGCCTAAAAAGCCCAAGGTTTCAAAATCAAAGAAAACAATCCTAATAGTTTTTTCTATGTCCAGTTTTGCAATAATTTTTATAAGATTAAGTAAAACGCTAATCCCCGAGGCGTTGTTATCTGCTCCTGGCATCGAAACATTGTTATCAATACTACTGGTATTGGGATTAACTACGATGGTATCAAGATGCGCGCCTAAGATAATTATATGATTGGGATTTTTAGTTCCTTTTTTCTCATAGATAATAGTTTTGCCCTTTAATCCCTTATAATTTTTAAGAGTGGCCACGGTGGACTTGGTTAATCTGTCAGCTTTCCGATATTCAGTACTGGCCGGTGGATATCTACCAATAATCTGGTTTTCAAAATCCTGATTGTACATCTTAATAGCGTGAGCGAAATCAGGTTCAAATTCATCGACCCATAACAAATCATTTGCCCCTTTGATTTTTCTAATATATTCAAGCAAAAAAGTAGATGTATTTTTATGCCCGTTAGTCCCAACAAATCTACTTGGTCTAGTCGCTTTGATAAATTCAATGAGTGTTTTATAAATATCATCTTTGGTAATTTTGGAAACTAGGATTTTGACTTGGTCTAGACGCTTTGGGGTTGCCTCATATTTGCTATTTACGAAATTATCCGCCTGGGCCATGTTAGCTAGACTAAACAACACCCCCCAGATGGTCAGACATAATTTAAAACTTATATTCATCTATGTTTCGTCCTTTGCGATCCTCTTCAATTTCCACCAATGTATCCTCATCCAATTGACCTTCCAATCGCTCAATGATGCTATAGAGCCCGGCTTCAATGCATACCCCACATCCCAGCAACTGAGCATTTCTAGAGTTTTTATTAAAAATAGAAATAATTCCCCCGATGGCCAGTGGGCCCTCTTGGGCCTTATGAAATTTTATAAGGACATGATCAAAAGCTTTAAAATAAAGTGTGCAGGCAACCTTTATGTGAGTCATGCTCCATTGCACATAGGCCTTAAATGGCCTGGAGCTATCTAAAACATTAATAGGACTAAATTGAGCTATTTCACAATAATCCACTTTAAAATTTTTTTCCCTATCCACAAAAATCTTCCGAGTATCAGCATCCAGCATGACCACTTTGTGATTTTTCAAAGCACTGTCATCGCTGGAAGAAAATTTCACCTGTCCATGCTTGTATTTATAAAGACCTTGATGTTCGCCTAAAACATCTTTATTTTCAAACGAAACAATATCTCCTTTGAACCAAAATTCTTCCGTCGAATTTTTTTCCACTAATTCCACCACAGCTTGATCTTGTTCAAAACAATATGTTTTCTTTCTAGTATCTTTAAATTTGTACTTTAATAATTTTGATATTTTTATGACCTCTTGTTTTCTCATATCACCAAGAGGAAGAATTAATTTAGAAAGATGTTTAGTAGTCAATGTACTAAGCAGATAGGACTGGTCGTCCAATAGATCACTGGACGCATGCAATGAGTATTCATTACTGTCTTTATTATAGGCAACTTTGGCGTAGTGGCCGGTTGCAAATAAATCCGCTCCCAAAAGATTGGCCTTATCAAGCAATATCTCAATTAATAAGTTCGAGCACCTTATGCAATTACTAAATTTTTTCCCTTGCAATCTTGCATTAATTACATAATCAATCACTTCAGACTTGTAGATGTCCCGTGCATTAACTGCATAAAAAGGCATCGACAATTCCTGACAAATTTGTTTGGTTTGTTCAAGATCAAATAAATTACATATGCCAAATAAGTTTTGATCAACTTTCTTGTCATTTTTAACGTCATCTACCAAGACTACCCCGACTCCTATACACTTATACTCTTGCTTGGTTAAAAGATAAGCGGCTACAGTGGAGTCCATGCTCCCATTCATTCCAATTAATACAGTTTTCTTCTCAACAGTCTGATTATTTATGGGGGTGTTGTTTGGCATTTGACCTACCCTAATATTTTACTAACCTTACCATTATAATAGGTTGCTCCAATTAAGTATAGATCATTGTTAACCAACCTAGTTAGTCAGATAATGCAAAATAAACCAGTATTCTTTTTTTATTAATTGATCATTTTGACTAACCGATCAGTGAGTTATGTCACCTAGTAACATATTTTCACCGGATGTTTATTTTTTTGATGTAGGTCATTATAACACGACGTCGGAATTGAAATCTTTTCTCACCTATTTAAAATATCAAAAAACCCCAGCACCACTCATTTTTTCTCACATTGAATGCGAGGGAAAATTGATTGATAAGATGACCCTCTTGCAAAATATTTTTTTGACCCTCCCGACTCTTGAGCGGGCCAATACCCCAGAAGATTTTCTACAACTTATTAAAAAAACAGATAATAATTCTCTAATGTGCCTTTCTAATCAGATTAAAGATTTCAATGTTTATCCAGAAGATGTCACTTTCAACACTATTAAAATCGTGCAAATCATCAAAGGTCTTTTAAAAAGATCAAAATATATTTTTGTCGACATGCCCGAAGTGAATTTGATGAACCATCAGTTAGCCACCTTTGCCAAAGCTTTAGAACACAATGCTAAACTTTTCCACCAAACTATTTTCGTACGGACGAACTTAAAAATTTATTTTAAAAACGCCACACAAATTGTCCAACGGCTCCCAGATGGTACCTTTATGCAAAATCAAATTAATGTTCAAGCTTTTAAATCATCCCTTGAAAATGAACTGGCCATCAAAAATGAAGGCTATTTAAAGTTTGTCTACAATCATCAGAAAAATTATGCAGCTTAGTTTGTAGCGATTTAAAAACCCCCGCCTTCTTGGTTGACAATTTAAGTATATTATCCCGATAATAATTATCTAATTAGTAAAGTTTGGGTGCCATGAAAAATAAGCTAAATATTTCTTTAAATTTTATTGATGTTTTTGCTGGAGCAGGAGGACTTTCTTGTGGAATGGAGCAAGCCGGACACCGCTGCTTATTAGGGATTGAACAAGATAAATTTGCGGCGCAAACATTTTTACGTAACCATCCCCATGCCAAGGTTTTTTGTGACAATATCTACAATCTTTCCACCGACCAGCTGAAAACTTTAATTGCTTCTCAGAAAGTCCATGCCATCGTAGGCGGCCCGCCCTGTCAAGGTTTTTCCACCGCAGGTTGTGGTAACCCTCAGGATAAACGTAATTCTTTATTCATGGAATTTTTTCGAATAGTCAAAATATGTAATCCAGAATTTATTGTAATCGAAAATGTAACGGGGCTGGTGGCAAAAAAAAATGAGCAAACCCTGTCTTCGATATTCAAACTCTTTGCAACACTTGGATATAATCTTGATGTGCAAGTTTTATCAGCACATCATTTTGGAGTTGCCGAAAAAAGAAGGCGCACTATTATTCTAGGTTCAAAAATTAATGATACCATCATGTTTCCAACACATAAGCTCCCCCCAGTCACGGTAGGTGAAGTATTTACAGATCTTATGGATAAATCAGGTACTATCCATAACCATGATATCAAGATGACTAAATTAAAATGCCCCTTGGATGCTAAACGCCTAAAAAAAATACCTGAAGGAAAAGGAATTCGTTACGAACATGACGAAAAAAAATATTTTTCCAAATCTCTTAAGCTTGGGGTTAATTGGAAGCTTCTAAAAGAAAATCGCTTTCGTCAAACTAAATACTATCGATTAGATCGCTCAAAACCTTCGCCTACCATAATGACTAATCGGTATAGTTATTATCATCCAACAGAAAATCGCTATTTAACCCAAAGAGAAGCTGCGAAACTGCAAAGTTTTCCCAACGATTTTATTTTCTGTGGTCCTCTTTCCTCTCAATGGCGACAAATAGGCAATGCAGTTCCGCCTATGCTGGCCAAAAGTGTCGGTCACTGCCTCACTGAGATGTATTTGAAACAAAAGTCTCAAAAGACTAAAGTAAAAAATAACCTTCATCAAAAACAAAAAGTTAAAAATATCAGAAAATCAGCATTTATTTATCGTGAAGTTCAACCTAGTTAATTGTTTTAGATAAAACGTTTTAGGACATTACTTTTTAACAGGCTTTTCATCCCCTCTTCATTTTCTGCCCAAATCTCTTTTAAACTTAACTGATCAGAAATTCTTGGCATTTCAAAGGTTAAAACAGGTGCATTGTAGTGCTTAGGGGCGTATTCCCCCAGCGACCCAGGGGTCTCGTAACCAACTGAGTCCACTACTTCATAGTGATTAAACTGATGAAGATATTCCGCTACATCTAAGCAATCACCATTATAATTAAGCATCGGTTTCCATGAATGGATACTAATAATAATTCCCGGAGCGTATTTTTCCATAAGTCTAACTAAAAATATATTTTCTGGTTCACTTAAAGGTGATTGACCAGGATTATATTTAGCTTTTTCACACTGATTGATCCAATTGTCTGCCGGTAAATTTCGATTAAGATCCACGCCATGTGAATTTCCGCGGCTGGACACTCTAAATCCATCAACATTAAGCACAGGTATCACCACTAATGGAAGATCCACTTCATTAGTTTCCTTTAACCAATGAAAAATATTTTTTAAAACAAAAACGCCTTCCACTTCATCACCATGTACTCCGGCAATCAAGTAAATATGTTTTAAGCTTTTTTTATCTTGTTTAAAGACTTCTATTTTAACATTTTCGAGACTTTGACCACTTTTTAATTCTATAAAATTCATCACTCACCCTCTTTCAATTCGTATATGCCGACACAACCAATAGCCTCTTCAAGACAAATTTTCATTGATATATTATTCATGGGAAGCTGTTTGTGGACTGCTTTTCCAATGTAACATGCAATTAATTCCGTAGAAGTGTTGGTAATTGGTAACAAAACACAATCTCTAATTGGCAATGAAATACATTCATCATGGAAATTGATGTTAATCTGTTTTTCACTCTTTTCAATCTTAAAATTTTCATTATTTTGGGCAATAATTAGCTTATCTTTTAATTCGTTGATCACATTAATCACTATCTTTTCGAGGATTAAAAAATCAATGACCATCGAATTTTCTAACTCATAACTGCTAACTTGAACCGTTACTTTGAAATTATGTCCATGAATGTTTTCTCGTGTGTTTCCATCATATATCAAAAAATGAGCAGAAGAAAACGCTAGGTTTTCTCCCCGTAAGAGCACACTAAATTTTTCTTTTTTCATCACCATTCTCACTTAACTATTGATGATTATTATCACACTTATAACTAACCTACAAGTGAACTACTTTACTCGCGGAGTGTTATTTATTTTTTTAAATTAAGGTCGTTCTGTTCAAAAACTATAATTTAGTATACCATCTTTGCTTAAATCAAATTAGGAGTACGATGAATGACTACCAGTGATCATGTTGATCCTCGCATTGAAAATGAAGTCAATAGACAACTTGAGATTTTAAGTTACGGATGTGCTGAAATTGTTCCTTTAGAAGAATTTAAAAAAATGCTTCGTAAATCTATTACCCAGAACATTCCCTTAAGAGTCAAATGTGGTATCGATCCAACCTCTGCTGATGTGCATGTAGGACATTTAGTCCCTTACAAAAAGATGAGACAGTTCCAAGACCTTGGACACCAAGGCGTAGTTATTATTGGTGACTATACCGCCTCTGTAGGAGATCCAACTGGAAAAAATGAAGCTCGAAAAGCACTCGATGAAGTTACGGTTAAAAATAATGCCCAAAGATATATGGAACAACTTTTCACCGTGCTAGATAAAAATAAAACTGAAGTACGTTTTCAATCCGAATGGTTTTCCAAAGTTACTCTACGGGATATTCTCTCGTGGGCCGGACAAACCACCGTGGCCAAGCTTTTATCCCACGAAACCTTCAGCGAAAGACTTGCCAAGGGACTCCCCTTAGGATTACACGAAGTGTTTTACCCAGTTTTGCAAGGTATAGATTCCGTTTATGTAAAAGCGGATATTGAACTTGGTGGCACAGATCAAAAATTTAATGTTCTTATGGGACGTGATTTCCAAGGTGCCCGAAACCAAAGAGAGCAAGTAGCTATTTTACTCCCCATTATAACTGGCACCTGCGGCACTATCAAAATGAGCAAGTCACTGGGAAACTACATCGGGATTCTAGATGACCCCTTTGATAAATTTGGCAAGGTCATGAGCATCCCCGATAGCCTTATGGCGGAATATTATAAGTACGTTATTGGTCTGCCAAAAGATAAATTAGAGATCATTATTCAAGGTTTAAAAGACGGAACGAAACATCCTAACGAAGTAAAAAAAGACCTGGCCAGACAATTGGTGGCTTTTTTTCACGGTGATGCCATAGCGTTAGAAATGAAAGAGAAATTTGAAAATGTTTTTAAACGTAAAGAAGTTCCTGACGATGCTCCCGAAATGTGTTTTACCCGAGGTACCACCCTCATTTCTGTTTTAAGTGCCAGCAAACTGTGTGAAAGCAATGCTGAAATCAGAAGATTAATTAAGCAAAACGCAGTTAGTATAGTAGATGGAGATAAACTGCAAAATCCAGATTTAATTATGGATGATTCCTTTGCCGGAAAATCTTTAAAAATTGGTAAAAGAAAATTTTTAAAACTTGTGTAATATGAAAAAAGAAGAATACCAACACATCATTGGCCAATTACTTACCTATTTTAAAAAAGATATTGAGGTTACCGATGCTTTAAAGTTTGTAAATGATGCTGTCGAACTTAATCATGAGCAAATTTTTAAAAAAAACCAAAAGGTCCAAAGGCCAGAAAAAAAGACAACTAATACTCATTTTCCCGTACCTAAGAATTTACTGGGGAAACCACATACTTTTTTAGTTTTTTCCGACGGTGCTTGTAGGGGAAATCCAGGCCCTGGGGCTTGGGGAACAGTTATTCAAGACTCAAACGAAAAAGTTATTGCCACTCTAAGTGGCATAGAGTTTCAAACTACCAACAACCAAATGGAACTATTGGGGGCCATCAACGGTTTAAAGGAACTTTCTAAGATTTTAGAAAAAAATATTAAAAAAGCAGAAATATATATTTTTAGTGATTCAAAATATTTAGTAGAAGGTATGTCTAAATGGTTGCCTAGCTGGAAAAAAAGAAATTGGAAAAAAGCAGATAATAAAACTCCAGAGAACCTGGAGCTTTGGCAGTCACTTGATCAACTCAATTCTATTTTTAAAACGGTACATTTTAACTGGGTAAAAGGGCACGCTGGTCACCCTCAAAATGAATACTGCGATAAATTAGCTAACGAAGCTTTAGATGACGCTGGCTGTTAGCACGGTCATTTATAAATTAAGATTTTAATATTATTCTTTTTTTCATAAACTTGATTCTTGCTATTTGATATCGACCCAGATTAAAATTAATTTGAAATTATTTATTCAATATCAAAGGAAGGAAAAGATGAAATTAATTATTTCAGTTTTTGTTTTTACAAGTATGTTTGCGCTACTAACCAGTTGTGGTAATCCCACCAAAATGTCTTTGAAGACAGACGATGATAAAGCCTTTTATTCTATGGGTGCCATGTTTGGACAGAGACTGGCCAATCTAGGTTTATCTGAAAATGAAATCAATGCAATTATTAAAGGTTTATACGACACTGCTAAAAATAAAAAACCTGAAGTAGAAGTCATGCAATATCAAAAAAATATTCAAGACATCATAAGAGACAGAATGAAAAAAATTGCTGAGACAGAAAAAAATGCTGGAATCAAATATCTTGAAGATTTTATAAAGAAAGAAGGCGGACTAAAAACTGAAAGCGGACTAGCATATAAAATAATTGAACCAGGTACCGGGGAAAAACCAAACGATGAATCTACTGTTGAAGTTCATTACCATGGAACCCTTTTAGATGGAACCGTGTTTGATTCTTCTAAAGAAAGAGGTAAACCAGTAGAATTCCCACTGAACCGAGTTATCAAAGGTTGGCAAGAAGGTCTGAAGCTGGTTGCTCCTGGTGGAAAAATCAAATTAGTTATTCCTGGCGACTTGGCCTATGGCGATCAAGGCGCTCCTCCTAAGATTCCTGGCGGCGCAACTTTAGTTTTTGATGTTGAATTAATAAGTATCAAAACCAAAGATGGTGTAGAGAAACAAAGAAAAGAAATGTATGACAAATTTAAAGCCGAAGCTAAAACCACTAAAGATTCAAAGGACACTAAGAAACCAGAAAAAAAGAAGAAGTAAATAAGTGATATAAGAAAAAGCCTCTTTTTTAAGAGGCTTTTTTTTATGCTATATTAAAAACAACCTTACAATATCCATCTAAAATTTCACCCATTCCCACAATTTGATTATTATTTTTTACCCATATTTTTTGCTGATTTTGATTTTCATTTTTGACAGGAAAAGGAATACCGTTTAGGTATTTTCTAGCCGCGGCATTATCCAGCACAATTTCCGGAAGTGGTAGCACTTCATCCATACACTTTCCGTACTTTAAAATATTTTGTTCACCCATTGCCGGCCACTGATTTTTTTTTAAAGCATTAATCATATGACTAGGCCCAATAGACTCTCTGACTAATGCTTTTAAGCTCCCATAAGTCCCCAGATGTTTGGCCATATCTTCAAATAAAGAGCGCACAAAAGTTCCCGAGCTTACCGTAACTCTAAAAGAAACCCAAGGAAAAGAATATTTCAGGATTTGAAGGTGAGCAATATTGCGTTTGACTTGATCTTTTTTTATCATCACTCCTTCGCGGGCCCATTCATGCAACGCCTTACCTTCATATTTGGAAGCTGAATAGGCATGAGGAGATTGCATGTATTCACCGAGAAATATTTTCGAAAACTCGGTATCCAAAAAACTTTTAGGTAATCTTTTAATTTCTTCGCTTAAATATTTGCTATCATCAATCTCAGATGTTTCCACCGTTAAATCGCCGGTGGGTGTTTTTACGCCAAGTTTTCCTACTGCTAGATATGTTTTGGAAAAAGTATCGTGAATAATATTATTAATTTTCGTGGCCTGATTAATTCCAATTAACAGTACCCCACAAGCAAATGGATCAAGTGTACCGAAGTGACCAATTTTACCAAATCCTTTGGGTAAATTTTTTTTAAAATGTCTGATTACATCATAAGATAAAATATTGACCGGTTTAAAGACATTAAAAACTAGAGGCGATTGGATTGAAAAATCACTCATTATCTTCTTTGCTGGGAAATTTACCTAACTTGGCCTCTTCATCCAGGATTGTAGTAATTTTATTTTCATCTTCAAATTGAGAATCATATATAAATTGAATTTGGGGAGTATGTCTGATATTTAAGGTTTCAGATAGCATGGCCCGAAATCTCTTCTGACCACCTTCTAATGCTTTTTTAGCATCTCCCCTGCTTTTTTGTTCAAAAGTATCCCAATAAACTTTGGCATAAGAATAATCGTTAGATATTTCAACTTTGGTAATACTTACGAATTTTAATCTTTGATCACTAAAACTGGTACGTAAAAAAGAATTAATATCGTGCAAGACCCTTTCTTCTATAATTTGTTTTTTTTGTCCTTTAGAACCTGCTCTCATAATAATCCTAACTTGATATTTTATAATACCACTTTATTTTCTTCTAATTTTCTTCTTTTTTCTTCTCGAACATAAGCTTCAAAGACGTCATTTAATTTTAAATCATTAAATCCATCCAAACCAATTCCGCACTCATAACCATGATTAACTTCTTTAACATCATCTTTAAATCTTTTGAGTGAAGCCATTTTTCCATCAAAGATAATTTTACCTTCACGAAGAAGTCGGATACTGCAACCGCGCTGGATTTTTCCATCAATTACTATGGATCCTGCGATCATACCAATTTTTGGTACGACAAAGGTATCTCGGACTTCAGCTCTACCGATATATTTTTCTTCAAACTCGGGCTCAAGTAATCCTTCTAGGGCAAGTTTTACATCATTAATGAGTTCATAAATGATGGAATAAGTTTTTATATCAACACCTTTTTGCTCGGCAATTCTTCTGGCACTAGTGATTGGTCTCATATTAAAGCCAATGATATAACCATTAATTTCAGCAGCTAACATTACGTCGTTATCACTAATAGCACCTACACCACCGCTAATAACTTTCACCCCTACTTCTTGATTGCCCAAAGCCTCAACAGAATTTTTAATGGCCTCATAAGAACCATGGACATCAGTTCTTACAATAAGTTTAAGTTCTTTAAATTCAGTATTATCCTTGTAAGTTGCGAAAAAGTCTTCTAAGGACACTGCCTTTTTCGTTACCAGAAACTCAGCATCTTTCCTTTCCTGAACCCTATTCGCTACAATTTTCTTGGCTTCTCTTTCAGTTTTAACTACATATAATTCTTCCCCTGGATTTGGGGTTTTATCAAGCCCTAAAATCTGGACCGGAACAGATGGCCCCGCAGAAGTAATGTTATTGCCCGCATAGTCCATAAGATTTCGGGCCCTGCCGCATGATTCACCGACCACAATCGTGTCGCCCTTATAAAGTGTGCCTTCTTGAATCAAGATGGTAGACATCGGTCCCCGACCTTGCTCAACTTTAGATTCAATGACTACACCTTTCACCGGAGCTTTTGGATCTCCGCGAAGTTCTAATATTTCCGCTTGAAGTTGAATGGCCTCAAGAAGTTCATCAACCCCGGTACCTTTAAGTGCCGAAATGGCCACACATTGGGTTTGTCCGCCCCATTCCTCAGGAGTCAAATCAAATTCAGCTAGTTCTTGCTTAATTCGATCAGGGTTGACTGATTCTTTATCAATTTTATTGATGGCCACAATAATTGGAACATCAGCTTCGCGGCAAAATTTTATAGATTCTCTGGTTTGTGGCATAACACCATCATCCGCCGCCACAATCAAAACCACGATATCAGTTACTTGCGCCCCTCTTTGTCGAATAGTTGTAAAAGCCGCATGGCCTGGAGTATCTAAAAACGTTAACTTTCTTCCCTTTACATCCACTTGATAGGCACCAATATGCTGAGTAATACCCCCAGCTTCACCTTGGGCCACTTTTTCCTTTCTAATATAATCAAGTAGAGATGTTTTACCATGATCTACGTGCCCCATAATAGTGATGACTGGATTTCGAAGAGGCAAATGGCTTTCATCTTTATTACTTGGCCCCTTATTAACTAAAATTTCTTCTTCTTTAAAAGAAGTTTCCTCAACTCGATAATTCCAAAGGGCCGCAATTTCTTTTGCAAGAGTATGTCCGATATAATCATTTTCATTAATTAAAAGATTAATGTCTAACACTTGATCGGCCATAGCCGAAAACTTAATTCCTAGTTTATGGGCCAGCTCATTTGCTAAGATAACTTTGTGTATCTCAACGACTCGCTTGGATTCTTTAGTTTCTGTAATTTCAGTTTTACCAGATTGTCCCATATATACCTTTTTTCTTTTAACCTGAGTATACAGCGGCTTTCCGGTGGATGATAAGGCTGCATATGACTTGAGTTCTTCTTCTGATCTATCATCCAATATCTTTTGGGATTTACTAATATTGATCTTGGCCTTTCCAGACATAATGGAAGCCAAACCACTCATTCTCTTTCTGGCATTTTTACTATCGGCACTCAGACTATCTTCGTCCTCGATCACTTTCTCCTCAATAGGCAGAATTTCTTTTTTCGCTGGTTTTTCCACTTCTTTTTTGGGTGGAATGTAAACCGGAGTAAAAGTATGCACTCTTTCTTTGTAGATAATCTTTTTATCCTCAACTGCAGAGGGTAAATCATCTGGCTCTGATTCAATATCTTGCAGATCATCCTCAGATTGAAGGTGCTCAATCTTAGGTTTAGAGACCACTCGTAGACCTAGACTATCTCGTTTATTAGTTTTAACCACTTCTGGTTCGGCGCTATCACTTTCAGATTGATCAAGATTCACTTCATTTTCGTCTTGTATATTTTCTTCATTGAAGAAAATTTCAGGTGATTCTTGTTCCTCAAATATTTCGTTTTGAGGTTCATCAGTTTCGCTAGTTCTTCTAATAATAACAGTCTTTTTCTTCAATTCCGGTTTTTCAACATGAGAATCTTTTTTTACTTTTTTCTTAACTTCATCTTTTGATTTACTATCTTTTTTAATCGTAACAATTTTCTTAGAAGCAGCTTGACCTTCACTAGCTTTGGCTACCACTTTTTTCTTTTTCACAACTTTCTTTTTTTCACTATCTGATTGTTCTTCAATTTTAGAGTCCGCCTTTAAGAGTGATAAGGCTCGATCCACTTCATCATCTTCTAGAGTTGCCATATGGTTTCTGATTGACATACCTTTTGCTCTGAGTACTTCGACCAGTTCAATCGCACCAATTTGTAATTCACTCGCCAATTCAAAAATCTTCCTGGGCATCTTTAACTCCGTATCAATTAATTTTTAAATACTTCAAAAAAGCAGTTATCTTTATTTCAATTTAAAGGCAGCAAGCTCCTCTCGAAGACGTTTTTCTGCTTCTGAAAATTTATTTTCGGTATCACCTTTACCGTCTTTGTCACTTTCATTTCTTGCTTTCATCATTCCATCATAAACTGGAACTGCAGATGCAGATACCAATTCTTCTTCCATATCCGGCTCCAGTTTAATCTGGGCTTTGTCTATCATATCTTTGGTTTTTTCCAATACATCTGTGGCTTCTTTTTCATCTATGGCCAAAGATCTTGCCAAGTCTTTTATTTCCATGGCCACCAAATCCCCGATATTCATAATACCTTCTTGTACCAATACCTGGGCCCGTGGTTCGGTAATGCCAGGCACTTGCAGTAGATTTTCTACAGCTTTTTGAATTTTATGTTTTAGTTTATCTTTTGAAATAATATTGACTCGATATCCGGTCAACATGGCAGCCAATCTAACATTTTGTCCTTTTCTGCCAATTGCCAAAGCCAATTGATCTTCTTCCACAATAACATCCATCGATTTTTCTTCATTATCCATCATGATATTAGAAATTTCAGAAGGAGCCAAAGCGGCTTTTGCAAATGTTTCCAAATCAGCACTCCATCTAACAATATCGATTTTTTCTCCTTGAAGCTCATTGACTATATTTTGAACTCTACTACCTTTCATACCCACACAAGCACCTACTGGATCGATGTCCTTATCAGTTGAATAGACTGCTATTTTGGCCCGCTGTCCTGGTTCTCGAGCGGCAGATTTAATTTCGATGGTTCCGTCTTGAATTTCTGGAACTTCTACTTCGAAAAGTTTTACCAAAAATTGCGGGCAAGTTCTAGACAGTCTGATTTCTGGGCCTTTATTAGTCATCACAACTTCAGTTAAATAAGCCTGGATTCGATCACCAGTTTTAAAATTTTCACTAGGAATAATTTCTCGTCTTGGTAAAACCGCATCGGCTTTTCCAAGATCGACTACAATAAAGCCTCTTTCGTATCTTCGAGCAATACCTGTAATCAACTCGCCTTCTCTATGTTTAAATTCAGAAAATAAAATTTCTCGTTCAGCGTCCCTTACTTTTTGAAAAATAATTTGACGAGCAGTTTGAATATCAACTCTGGTAAAATTAGGATTTTCAATTCGAATACCAAGCTGATCTCCGATTTGCGAATCTTCATTCATTTCTCTAGCATTCTTTAAATCAATTTCTAAGATCGGGTCCTTAACTGCATCCACAACATTTTTATATTGGAATATCTCTATGTCATCTTCCTCCGGATTATATCTGGTTTCATATTCACCTTGGATGCCATATTTTTTTCGTGCCGTTACTAAAAATGCTTGTTCAATAGCTTTTACAACTACATCCTTTTGCACTCCACGATCTTTCCCTAATGCTTCAATTACTCTTCCTAGTTCCGAAAAATTCATAAAACCTTCCTTTCTAATCTAAAAGTTTATGTCTGGTGACAAACTTGCTTTTTTAATATCTTTAAATTCAATGGCAAACTTTTCACCGTCTAATTCAACCTCAATTTCTTGTTTATTAACTTCTGTTATAATTGCTCTGATCTTTTTCTTGTTTTTAATTTTTTTACCCATTTCATTACTGGTCAGGTTTAAATCTTTACTTAAAATCAACTCAGCAATTGATCCTTTGGCACGAAGAAAATGATCATAACTTTTTAGTTTACGAAAAATTCCTGGGGATGAAACTTCTAAGACCAATGATTCAGGAATCCAAGCATTACTTTCAATCAGTGGTCCCATGGCCCGATCCACCGAAGCACATTCATCTAAATTAGCAGTATTCGTGTTCTCATTTAAAATATATAAACGCAAGGTATTGCTTGATTTGACAAATTCCAAATCATAAAGACTCAAGTTCGCACTTGCGATAACTTCCTTGGAAAGTTCGTAAAATTTTCCCTCTATTCCTTTTTTTTCTTCATCTAAAAACATAGCAAATCAATTTTCCCAAAAAAAAAGGCGGATTTAAGAAAAGCCGCCCCTCTGACCAAATAAATAACTAAAATTAGGACAAGTTCCTTTTAACAAGTTCTTATGAGTTTTGCAATCTAAAATACTAATTTATTTATATTATCCATTATTTTCTTTCAGCATTTTCCAGGCATTTTTTCCATTGGAATAGAACCTTTTTTTCAAACATATTTTATTGATGCCTTGTTTTTTGTATAGTGCGATTGCAGACTCATTATCTTCTTCTACTTCTAAAAAAAGCTTGGTTAATTTTTTAGACTTCATAAAATTTTCTAATTCATTCATTAAGAGTCTACCAAGGCTTCGCTTTCTTTTTTCTTTAGCAACGACAATTTTCAACAAATGTGCCATTTCTTCCAGATAATTCAGTTTCGCCAAAAGCAGTCCGATTAAACACTCATTTTGGACAAGATTAATGAGTAGATAATCTCTTTCGTTGGCCAATGCCTGCCAATTTGCTTCACTCCAACTATAATCCCCCAAATCTTTATCTAACAAAATATTTTGATGATATCGAAATTGAGATAAATTTGGTGCTCCCGCTACTTGATCTAGTACATAGAAATCTATAGTAATATTAGTAAATTGTTGAGTTTTAATTTTGTAAAAAAACATAATGAGATAATTTTTTATCCACTATTTCTTGATAGGAACTAAGTTTCTCCAAGATAAGCGCATTTCGTTTATGATTATGAATATCCATCGTACCATATTTTTTTTGTAGATTTATTTCATAGATATAGTATTCTCTCAATTCATCCAATTCATACTTCGAAAATTCCAACCGGCACTTTTTCATTTTTTGTTCATCTATATTAATCATTTTATTATAGGGAGTTTCAAGCAGAGACCAATAAATAAGTTTTTTTATTTTTATGATGGGGTTTAGATTTAAATTAGATGGTTGAACATCAAAGTTAGTCGATGCTATTAATAAGGATTGTGGCACCAAACACATCAAACCTCGTAACACATTATTGGTTTGCTGAAGCTCTGATAAAAAAAATATCTGATTTTGAATCTGAAATGCGCTGCGATCAGCATAGATTAATTTGACGCCCGAAAAAACTGGACAAGCAAATCCTACAATTATAAAAAATAGAAAATAACTACCTGGTTTGATTATCACGACTAGACTGGTGAACTTAAATCCACGTTAGCAATGTGTTTGGAAAAGTTGGTTTTATTATCCATATGAAATCTGATTTTGGTATGAGGGTTAAAAGTATAACCGTCCTTACCTCTTATGATATATTTTCTCTTTTCTTCTTTTTCAGACTTGGGTTCTATCAATTTTCGCAATCTACTTACGCTGGTATAAATAAGTTTATCATGAATAAGTGGATTATATTCGTCCTTCCATATAGATTTAGCCAGTTGCTCTTTATCATAGAAGACACCTGGATTTTTAGCTAATAGAAATAAAATTTCCAACAAAATAAATCGATGTTTAAAATCGATAGTACCAAGAGTTTTTTCTCGAATTCTGCGGTTAGTTTTATCCAAATACAAATCAACGCTACTGTCATTAACGTCGTTAATTTCCGCATTTAACAAGTTAGTCAAACGCTTAAATGTTTTTGATTCTGTAATATCTAAGGCCAATTGAAAATAAGTAAGTGCTGTATCAAATGCCCCTAGGTTCTTATAGGAAATACCTTTACTTAGCAAAATATAACCTAAAAGATTCCAACATTTTTTACCTTGCAAAATAATATTGGCCTGTCTGAAACTTTGCAATGCTCGTTGGTGCTCCCCCAAATCTCCATAGATTTTACCGGCCAAAAGATACATGGAACCAAGCAAGTAAGACTTATCAATAATCTTAAGCAGTTCCTCCAGTTGAGTGACATATTGTAGAGCATCTTTAAAATTGCGATTATTATAAGCGGCATTACTTAAAGCCAGCAGACATTTCGCCAATAACTCAGGATTATTTTCTTCTTTAGCTTTACTATATGAGGTCAAGAAATTCTTTTTGGCTTCATCAAACTGACCTTGATAAGTGCTAACCACACCCAGGTTGTAAAAATATTCAGCATTCAAGGCGTCTAATTTTTGCGGAACTTCAAAGGCCACTTTTTTAGCAATTTTTATATATTTTTGAGCCTTATCGTTTTCAATCTTTTCCGATGCAATTCTAATCAAGAAACCAAGAGTTTTTAAAATCGTTGAATGATCTGAGCTTTTGTCCGTGCAAGTGAGCGCATTTAAAAACTGCTCCTCAGCATTGTCCAGATCGGATTTATCGTAAAATATTTTCCCTAAATTATAAAAACTTTTACCACGTGTAGCATTCTCATTGTTGTCCCTAGAAGATAAAAGCCCATCATAATTAGCAAGGAAGGAGAAAGTTGGATCTTTATCTTTGAGTTCTTCTAAAATCTCTCTCATAATTTTTGCTCCACCTAAAGCTAGCAGATCTGCTAACATTTTCGATAACTTCAGTTACCATAGAGGCATACTTTTAGTCAAAAATTCTTACATCTGTAACATAATAATTTCACACTCATATTATTTTTATTTAACTAATTGATTTATAAAGGAAAACTTGATATGTAATCAATAATAATATTAATAATTTCGTATAAAATCACAATATCGAGGTCCAATTATGCGTAACCATTCAATTGACACTTTGCGCCACTCTTGCGCACATGTGCTTGCGCAAGCAATCTTTCGTTTATTTCCTGATAAAAAAATTGAACTCGGCATCGGACCTACTATTGAAAATGGATTCTATTATGACATCGATATTGATTACAAATTAACTGAAAGTGATTTGAGTAATATTGAAAAAGAAATGAAAAAAATTATTAAGGACAAACTGCCGATCGTGAAAAAGATCTTAACCAAAGCAGAAGCTATCGAACTTTTTTCCAAAGCCTCACAGTCGCTTAAAGTTGAACTCATTAAAGAGCTTCCAGAAAATGAAGAAATCAGTTGCTATACACAGGGGGAATTTACCGATTTATGTAGAGGACCTCACGTAGAAAATACTGGAGAAATACCTCCTTTTTTCAAACTTCTTCATACCGCGGGCGCTTATTGGAAGGGAGATTCCAATCGAAAAATGCTTCAAAGAGTTTATGCCACCGGATTTTTGACGAAAGAAGAACTTAAAGAACACCTTACTTTTTTAGAAGAGGCCAAAAAAAGAGATCATCGAAAACTGGGCAAAGAACTGGAATTATTTATGTTCGATCTATCATCTCCTGCCATGCCTTTTTTCACTCCTAAAGGT
>Ga0208957_1000783_pt1 | contig 20284 bp, 16 predicted proteins | sample RifOxyA1_FD_184029 | JGI IMG/M metagenome (GOLD analysis project Ga0208957, IMG submission 184029) | Groundwater microbial communities from Rifle, Colorado - Rifle Oxygen_injection A1 (SPAdes) | ecosystem: Environmental > Aquatic > Deep subsurface > Groundwater | place: Rifle, Colorado, United... | reverse complement strand
ATGCAACGACAGGAATATGGTGTGAGCATTCTTTATACTTCTCATAATATGGCTGAGGTAACAGACGTTTGCGATGAGGTGATGTTTCTCAAAAAAGGTCAAATTGTGGCAATTGATGATCCTTTGAGTTTGGCTCGTTCGGTAAAAACTACCAGAATGCGTTTGTTGGTCAAAGATGGTCTCAAGCGCATCGTCAAATTCGCCAAAGCCCAGAACTTACCGGTTTCGATTGATGATAGGGAAGCTATTATCAAAATAGATGAACAAAAAATTGCTCAGTTTTTGGCCAAACTAGCAGAAGAAAATATTAGTTACTCGCAGATTGCTATCGACAAACCCACGCTGGAAGATTATTTTTTACAAATGAGTCAAGAATCATGAAATTACACCGCATCAAAGCTTTATTTTTACGTCACCTCTATCCGCTTCGGCGTGATTTTGATTTATTGTCTGACATGCTTTATTGGCCATTAATTGACACATTATTGTGGGGAATTACTAGTCAATGGTTGGCCGAAACTTCTGGTGAAGCCAATGTTGCTCTTTCTATTCTGATGGCACTACTTATGTGGAATATTATTTGGCGGGCTCAATCCGAAATTTCCAGGAATTTGATTGATGAAATCTGGAATAATAATTTGGTCAATCTTTTCTCTACACCTCTAATGGTTCGAGAATGGCTGGTATCAGTGATGGCGTTATCAGTAATCAAAATGACTTTTACTTTGACCATAATTACTACAGTGATAGTAGGTATGTGGCAAGCTAATTTGCTGTTTTTTGGTTGGTGGTTATTGCCGTTTATTGCTGCTATGGTGACTACTGGCTGGTGGATTGGTTTTATTTCTGCCGGCATTATTTTGCGCTTTGGTCCCAAGATGCAGACGGTTGTTTGGACTCTGCCGGGAGCGCTTTTACCCTTTAGTGCAGTTTTCTTTCCTTTGGAGCGTTTTCCGGAAACTCTACAAATTGTTAGTCGGATGGTGCCCACCACTTATATTTTTGAAACAATGCGAGCATTGGCAGCGGGGGGAGCAATAAACTGGCAGGCTTTATTATTTAGTTTTGGTTTTAATTTCTTATACTTGGCATTAGCAATTTGGTATTTTGTCCGCAGTATGCGCTATAGCGTAAAATTAGGCTTGGGAAGATTTAATTAAAAGTAATAAATTTGTTTTTAATTAGATCAATAGATTTTTCATTAAGATAAAACATAATTCACTTTTTTAAGATCAAAAAGCGCCAGTACAAAATTGACCCTTTTCAAGACCTCAGGTTTTGATACTATTTGATATGTTAGTATTTAATTGTAATTAATTACAAAAGAAAGTTTGTCATGTCGGAAAAACAACTGGGAAAGCAATCGGAGGAACCATCAAAAGAACAGTCAGAAAAGATTCTTAATTTACGCAACCCAGAAGATTTGCGGATAATTTCAGAAAGACTACAAACTTTGGCCACGCATGAAACTACAGAGTTATTGGTATCGTCTTCTTGTAAAATTAAAGATTTAGCAAGATTGATGTTTCAATTAAATACTCCTGGTATTAGGGGTGAGAGCAATGAGGGTTATGACCTAGTAAGAGCAGTTCCATGTAAAGAAAACAGGGAAGTTGTCATTTTAACAATTGTCAAACTTTTATTTTCTGAAATCGCAACTAAGAAGTTTATAAAGTAATTTAATAGTTTTTTAAATTGCTAACTTGTTTAGTTATTTAATATTTCATTCAAAATACACATTGTCTTTTTAACCTAATTGGAGAGTGTTTTTTCAAACAAATATTTACTCATTTGCTTTGACTTGCTAAGCTTGATGAGATGAATTCAAAGGAATATCAGCAGTTTTTTGATCGTAATGACGTGATGGTGGTATTAACCACTTCTACTGCTGGTTTGGGGCATAAGCGTGTTACGAAAGCTCTCAAACAGGGTTTGCCCGAGTTTATTCACGAAGAAGAATTGGGTGCTGATGATTTCTGGATGCAGTTTTTACATCGTATTACCAGTCGTAATTTTTTTCTTCGCTACCTTTTTGAATTAATCCAAAACGTGTCATTTTTGGAACGTAGTTTTGCTTTATTTTATCGTCGTCGTTTACGCAAGCATTCTGAAGATGTTTATCAAAGAATGAAGGCATTGATTCAACGCAGAAAACCCACTCCCAAAGTAGTTTTGATTGTGGCGACTCATTTTAGTCTAGCTCATGAATTGGCAGTAGTAAAAAAGAAACTTGATCAGGAATTTAAATTAAAGTTACTGCTCGCAGTAGTGGTAACAGACGATTCCCCGCAAGAATTGTGGGCAGTCCATGGGGCTGATTATTTATTTGTGCCCAGTCAGTTAACCAAGAATGCTTTGCTGGAACATTTTAAAAATAAAAACCTTAAACCAATTCCAGAAATAGTAGTAAAATCCTATCCCATTAGTTTGAGTTTGGCAGAGAAACTTACCAGCGATCAATGGAAAGAAAAAAAGGCTCAAGTAAGTCCCAAAGGCAATAAACAGCTCAAAGTGATGGTGCCGATTTCTGGAGCAGCAGTGCAGTTGCAATATTTGCAAGCAATGATAGAAAGTTTATGTCAAGATAAACAAGCATTTGTGACCGTAGTCAGTCGTGAGTCCAAAACCACTGCCAAGTTTATTGCTTGGGCTCAAAATCATTCTTGCATCAACGTAATTGCCAAAAGTGATGATAGAGACGTTGTGGAAGAATACGAAGAAGAGTTTCAACGAGCCGTATATTCACTAGAAATTACCAAACCCAGCGAGCAATCATTCAAGTCGCTTTTTTCTCCACAACAACTGGGTGGAGTAATTATGCTTTTTAGCGAACCTGTGGGCAGACAAGAAGATGACAACATTGCCTTTTTACTGCGACACGGGCTCTTGCCCAATGAAAAAGATGCTACTTCGATCAGAGAATTGTGTTTGGGAAGAATCGAGACCATAGATGATGATTTGCTGAAACGAGCTCGTCACTGGCGGGGAATCTTGCTTCCCATGGAGGGAGCGGAAGCTGGTTGTTTGATTAAATTATTGCGGAAAACTGGCGTACTGGCTGCGATGATGGAGTTTGCTGGTTTTGCAGATCATCCAGAATTGGCTGATGATGGTGTTGCCCAAACTTGGCGCTATTTAACTCGCCAATCACAAAAATTTTTGAGATAAGTGTTTTAAAATTTTTTATTTTCTAAATCGATTCAGATTGGATTTTTGCTTGGAATTTTATTGACAGTTTTACCAGCTATCGTGTTAAGATTTTTCTTGGCAGTTATTTTTTAGCTTTGATTATTCTTGTTGTAGTTTTGATAAACTATGATATTAGATTAATAGATAAATTTTAGGCAGAAAAGGCTGATGTTTAATTGTATGGAGATATATAAACAGAGAAAGAAAAAACATGGAAAATAAAGAGCCTGTTTTCAAAAGAGAAATCAAAATAGGTGACAAATTGCCTGCAAAATTACAGGAAGTCATTGATATCATGCCTGATTTTTTGCCAGAAGAATACAGAGCAAAAATTCAAGTGGCAGCATATATGTTTTACGCTCTCGACCAAGACAGCTCGTTACTTGATAAAGATGGAAATAATTTGGATGAACTGGTAAATGATTTGGCAGATAAGTTGGCTTTGTCTGGATTTATTTTAAATACTGTTGTTCGGTATAAATTTTCAAAGGGATGGTCTAATGGAAAAACATTGATTTTGGAGGAAGCATTGCCCGGTTGGGCGTTAGAACGAGTTCGTAAAAAAAATTTAGAAAGAAGTAATTTTTCCTCAGAAGAAAAAAATCAATTTGCAACTGATTACCAATCATATGTAACTAAACATGCCATTGAAGAAGTGTCTAATGCGAATGGGAAATATGCAATTTATCGTGAGAACACTCAACCAAATAATTTGTTTAATAACCTAAAATGTTATTTTGAGGATGACGCTCTTAAAGATAGTCAGAAAATTTTTTCAGCACTTGAAATAATTGGGCAATACAACGCTCATCCACAATCTTCAAAACTATTTGATAAAGATCGTTTAGTTCTGTATTGGCCTGATGGATTAACTAAAGAACAGGAGAATGATATTAAACGGGTTTTTTCTGAAGCTGGAATTAAATATCGGGGGTTTGCTCAAGATCCACAAGTGGTGGAAGTTCAGGACGCTGAGACCTATGAAGTCAACCATATCAATTCAAATGATGGAAGTTTGGGTGAAGGTGGACATAATCCCTACATCTGGAAAGGTGAGAAATATGAGCTTTCAGAGTTTTTTAAACAATATATTAAGTTAGTGAGTTGGGCAGCTAAAGATCCGATTCAACCTTATCGCCAAGGTTATGTACCAATAACCTTAAACAAAGTAAATTCAGAAGATGTTGACCGTGAGAAACTTGAAAAACTTAAAAAATATATTGAATCTAAATCTGGTTTATCAGCTCTAATTCTAGAAAATTCATCAAGACTATTTTTAGCAAATTATCTTTAATTATTGGTGGACACCTTTCAAAAAAACTGGAACCAGTTTACCACTTGGTGGAGATGGGGGGCAATGAACCCCCGTCCGTAAACACGAGCCTTACAAACTTCTACAGACTTAGCTTGCTTTGGGTATTACTTGAGAGGGAAACAAGCCAACCTGGCTCAAGCAACCTGCACTAATCTTTAAGGAACCGCCGTGCAACTCAATCCCTTGCAAACTGATTGGGTTGTCACCCAAAGGGCTCCATCAGTTAGAAAGCACCCTTGAATGCCCACTTAGGCGTAAGCCAAAGCGGGAGTTGCAAACATTGATTGAACGGATTCAATGAAGTTCGCAACTTTGCTGCGCAATGAATTGGCAGTTGTGTTGTTGGCTCTGTTTTATGTCTTTTAGCCAAAGACAGTCTGCAGTTGGTAAAGAGCGGTCACGTCGATGCTTTACATCCCCGTAAGGCCTATATTATAGGGTTTCCCAGGCAAAAAGCAAGCGGGAGCGGTTTTTCAATATGTTAAAAACCTGTCATTTTACTGCTATATATTTGTTATATAACAACGATATAACAAAGACATACATGCAAATATGTCTAAAATGAGTGTTTTTGTACTGGCTTAAATCGAGACAGAAGTCGAGCAACTGAGAAAATTAACAGCTCAGTTTTTGCAAGGAAAAATAAACCTTGAGACATATTGCAAAGAAATAAAAAAAATAGTTTTGACATTAACTCATTGGCAGGGTTTGACGCTTACTTTTCTGAAAATCCATCGTTAGGAAGCAAAATTAAGGAGAAATTTCTCAGTTTGTTTCCGCAGCCAAAGTGAGTTTAACCTTCATGGGCTAAGGTAACAGCAAAAACTTTATTAGCACCAGAAACTCTTAATTGACTAGCACAGGCGGCCAAAGTGGCACCGGTGGTAACTACGTCATCAACCAATAAAATATTTTTGCCAATGATCGAAGATTGCTGTTCGACTGGAACGGTGAAAGCCTCAGCCATTAATTGCAGTCGCTCTTGGTCGCTGGCGGTTGAGGCTAGGTTTTGAGTGTGGCGCTGGCGAGCGAGGAAATTTCGGTATGGAATTTTCAAATTGAGAGCTAGTTGTTGGGCAATTAGTTCTGCTTGATTATAGCCTCGCCAGCGCAAACGCTTGGTATGGAGAGGAACCGATGTAACGCAATCAATCTCATTTGAAAATGGTAAATGTTTATAAAGCAAGTCACCCAAAATTGGTCCCAAAGAGTGAAGCGATTGATATTTGAGTGATTTAATGACTGTGGAAAGAGGGGGCACAAAAAACCCCAAGATTTTTATTTCTTCGATCAATCCTTCGATCGGTGGCAGATTTGGCTGAAAATAAAGAAAATCTATTTTGTCTTGGCAATCGGCACAAAAATAATCAGCATATTGATCACAAATCACACAAACAGGAGGAAAAATTATTTTGAGTAAATTAAAGATAGAGATCATTAAATTAGTTTAAAAGTAGAACCTGACAAGAACTGGAACGATTGAAAAATTTGAAAACCTTGGGTGGGCGATGGGGGACTCGAACCTCCGACCTCACGAATGTGAATCGTGCGCTCTAACCAGCTGAGCTAATCGCCCGTTTATCGAGTTGTATTATACGAGTTAGTACGCCAGAGGGAAAGAGTGACGCGTGCTACAATAAAATCATATGTTACTCACCCAAACCCTCACCGAAGAAATGAAAAAAGCCATGAAAGCTGGCGATCAAGCAAGACTGACCACTCTGCGCTTGTTACTATCTGAAATTAAGAATTTTGAGATTGATCATGGCGAACAAGATGATGCCGGGGTACAGGTGATTGTGGCGAGGATGATCAAACAATGGCGTGATGCCCTGAATGATTATAAGGCCGGTGGTAGGGAAGATTTGATGCAAGAAGCTCATGATCGCATTCAGCTTTTACAGGAATTTATGCCGGAACAGGCCAGTGAAGAAGAGATCAGAAAAGTTATTCAAGAAATAATTAACAAAACTCCCACTCCTAGTTTGGGACCCCTTACTGGTCAGGTAATGAAACAGTTTGCTGGTAAAACAGATGGAGCAACTGTCTCCAATTTAGTCAGGCAAATGTTGGGGCAGACGCCTTCATAATTACCTTCATAATTATTTATGCTCAGCGCACAAACAAAAACTATTGGTGAGTTATTACAACAAGAACGGGAAAGCAAGCAAATTTCCAGAGCAGAATTGGCACAAAAAATCAGAGTTAAAGAACAGTTTCTAGAAGCTTTGGAGGATAATCGTTTTGCAGATTTACCGGCTGCGGTTTTTGTCAAAGGTTATATCAAAGGTTATGCACGGGTTTTGGGATTTGATTCAGAACCGATGCTAGCCCTGCTTCGCCGTGATTTTCAGGAAGGAGATAAAGGCAAGCTCATTCCTCAAGATTTTCTTAAACCCAGCTTTCGCAAATCAGCCATTTCTCCATCAATTAGTTTGGCTACCTCTGGAATAATTGGCATATTTTTGATCTTGTTTTTATACATCGGCATTCGTTGGTATAGTTTTATTTCTCCGCCCAAGCTGGAATTAATCGAGCCTACGGAAGATTCACTGGTTTCTGCTCAAATAACTATCAAAGGTATTACTGAGCCAGAAACAATGGTGACTGTCAATTCTCAACCAATTTCTGTGGAGTTGGACGGTAATTTTGAGACACAGATTACTTTACCCACAGAAGGTATTTCTACTATTACTTTGGAAGCAACTGACAAACAGAAAAAAACCACGACGCTTCAGCGCACAGTGTTTGTCCGCTTTTAGTGTTAGTAAATTTCTTGTAAGATAGGATTGATTAACAATAAAGGAGGTCTTATGGAAAATCTTTTACCCACTGTCTTGACTGTTGTCGCTGTGATTTTGACGATTATTCTTTCCATTGTGGGAGTGCAAATTATTTTAGTGCTCAATGAAGCCAAGCGTACTTTACATAAAATTAATACTACTTTGGATGAGGCAGAAGCCAAGATTAATGCCATTATTTCTCCCCTGCAAAACTTGGGGGGATTGGCTGGTGGTTTGCAGACAGGAATCAAGGTTTTTGAAGCATTCACTGGTTGGTTGACCAGTAAAAAAAATGACAGAAAAAAATAACTTTCAAGGTCCATTTGCGATTGGTTTTGTGTCTGGTTTAGTGGCTGGAGCGGTGGCAGTTTATTTTTTTGGTACACAAAAAGGTGAAGATTTTTTGGACGAGATGGGCGATTTATGGGAAGAAGCTAGACCAGAATTGGTAAAGCAGGGAGTGATTGAAGATTCAGACAAAACATTGGGTCAGGCGGTAAAGGGTTTTTTGATTGATCTTTTTGCTCAGAAAACCTCTACTTTAAAAAATGAACAAATTCCCACGATTGCCAGAAAAAGAGTTAATAAAGATAAAATGCTATTTAAAGGAGTTTAGTTACTCCTGATATAATTTGCCCATGATCAATTCTAGTCAATTACGTCGCCAGTACCTTGATTTTTTTGCCAATCTAAATCACGCCATCATTCCTTCTTCGCCACTGGTGCCAGAAAATGATCCCACCACGCTGTTTACTAGTTCCGGCATGCAACCAATTGTGCCTTATTTATTGGGTGCCAAACATCCTCAGGGAAAACGAATTGCCAATTCACAAAAATGTTTCCGATCTCAAGATATCGAGGAAGTGGGTGACAATCGCCACACTACTTTTTTTGAGATGTTGGGCAACTGGTCTTTGGGAGATTATTTCAAAGAAGAGCAATTGAAATGGATTTTTGAGTTTTTGGTGGATGAGCTAAAACTTGATCCAGCCAAATTATATGTAACGGTTTATGGTGGCGATCAAAGTTTGGGTATTCCTCGCGACGATCAAGCAACTGAGCTTTGGCAAAAACTATTTGCCAGTCGTGATGTTGAAGCCAAAGTGGTTGAGCAAGCTCAGGAAAAAGGTTTGCAAAATGGCAGAATTTTCTTTTATGAAGGAGCAACCAATTGGTGGTCCAGAGCAGGTCAGCCGGCCAATATGCCGATTGGCGAACCGGGCGGACCAGATAGTGAGATTTTTTATGATTTTGGTGAGGAAAGAGGTTTTCACAAACAATCTGTTTTTGCTGATCAACCTTGTCACGTCAATTGCGACTGTGGTCGGTTTCTGGAAATAGGCAACTCAGTTTTTATGCAGTATCTAAAAACCGAACAAGGTTTTGAACCTTTACCTCAGCTTAATATTGATTTTGGTGGTGGTTTGGAGCGAATGTTGGCAGCGATTCATAACGAGCCGGATGTTTTTAAGATTGATTTATTTTTGCCCATTATTGAATATCTTGAAGAAATTTCTGGGAAAAAATACCAGGAAAACACGACTGCTTTTAGAGTTATTGCTGATCATATGCGAGCGGCAGTGATGTTGATTGCAGATGGGGTTTTGCCTGACAACAAAGATCAGGGCTATTTTGTGCGTCGTTTGATTCGTCGCTCAGTACGTTATGGTAGACAACTGAATATTACTCAGCCATTTTTGAAAAAAATAGCCGAACTAGTGGGAAAAATCTACCCGGAATATCCTCATGTTTTACTCAAAGCAGACACAATCGGTCAGGCTTTGCACCATGAAGAGCAAAAGTTTTTACAAACTTTAGTAAGAGGTTTACAAGAATTTGAAAAACAAATCATTATTGAAAAAGAATTGACTGGACAATTAGCTTTTACTTTGTATGAAACTTACGGCTTTCCTTTGGAGTTATCAATTGAAGAAGCTGAGCATAAAAACTTTCCACTGTCAGCAAAAATCAAAGAGGATTTCCAAAACATTAAAACTCAGCATGCAGAGGAATCTAGAACTGCTTCTACGGGCATGTTCAAAGGGGGCTTGGCGGATCACTCTGAAGTAACGATTAAATATCACACTGCTACGCACTTATTACACTCAGCTTTGCGCAAGATTTTGGGCAATCACGTAGAACAAAAGGGTTCCAATATCAATGGAGAACGATTGCGCTTTGACTTCACTCATCATCAAGCTTTGACAGAGCAAGAAAAACAACAAGTTGAGCAGCAAATTAATGAATGGATTGGTGCTGATTTACCAGTTACCAAACAAGTGATGAATAAAAATGAGGCTTTGGAAAAGGGGGCGTTAGCCTTTTTTGCAGAAAAATATCCAGACGAAGTAAATGTTTATACCATCGGTCTGGATCCTCAAAATGATTGGATATCCAAAGAATTATGCGGTGGACCACACGTTGTCAATACGGGTGAGATAGGCAGAGTGAAGATTGTCAAAGAAAAATCGGCAGCTGCAGGAGTCAGGCGCTTATATTTGCAGTTAACTTAATTTTTTACGAGATCCATTATTGGACTCAAAAACCCAGAGCCCTCTTTCATTTACTCCAAAATTCTGTTTAAATAGTCTAGTAAGCTCTTGATTGCGACCGATCTTGTCGTAAGGAGAGTTATGTTTTGTTATTTTTAACCTATGGGATTCAAAATTTTTGGCAAACAAGCTAAATCAGCATCCGCCGAGATAACGCCGCACACCTATCTGTGTTTAATGTTTGTCAATCAGTCTGTCCAGGCAGCTTTATGGAAGATTGATGGTAAAGAAATTCAAACCTTGGGTGAATCTAGTATGTTTGCTTTTGAAGATGATGAAGATGGCTTGATCAAAGCCGATCAAGCTCTGCAGGATTTGGGAGCCGATTCGGAAAACATCAGCGAGGTAGTTTTTGGCTTTGATCCACAGTGGGTGGATGAGGTTGGTTTGCTCAAAGAGAAAAAATCATTTATTAAAAGTTTGACAGAAAATCTAGGTCTTACTCCAGTGGGGTTTGTAGTAATCACTGATGCTCTCATTCAACAAATATTGAGCAAGGATAGTTTGGCTTCCGAAGTTTTGATTTACACTCATTACGATACAGTTTCTATTTTTCTAATCAAACAAGGTAAGTTAGTTCACGAGCTGTCAGTGGGTAGGTCAGATAATATTGTTCAGGATATTGTGGAGGGTTTGGCTAGATTTACCAAAGAGTTAACCAGCAAAGATGCTTATTTGCCTGCCAAGTTAGTCTTGGCTTCACCAGTGTTGTCGGTTCAAGAAATGAATGATGCTCAGCAACAAATCACTAGCTATGATTGGTCTGAAAATCATCCTTTTGTACAAGCACCAGTAGTAGAAACAATGACGACTTTGGACGTGTTGTATGCTGTAGTAGAGCAAGCGGGAACAGCAGTGGCGGAAGCAAAGGGTTTGTCTTCCAAAACAAATAAACAAATTGGATCAAAAATGCCTGAAATGGTAACTGATGCAGAAGAGTTTGGTTTTGAAAACATTGATTCTCCAGTAAATTCTGGAGATAATTTCCAAACCAGTGTTGATCCACAAGCTACTAGTTTTGGGGTTCCGATCTCGGTTTCCAAGCTACCAGAAGTTACTAATAGATTTGATGCAGTTAATCCAGTCGTCAAAAAGACAAAAAAATCACGCCAAATGCCAATTATTTTCAAAAAAATCCATCGCTGGTATAGCAATCATCCTCATAAAAAAATAATTTTGGGAGGAATAATAGGCGGAATCATCACTCTTTTGGCAATGTTTGCCGGTTGGGTAGTGATGGCTCATCAACTAGAAATCTCTGTTCAGTTGGCAGAGAAAGTAATCAAAAAAGATGTTGAAATCTTGATTGATCCTACTGTAGCTAGCTCTCGTCCAGATGAGCAAATTCTCAAGGGTTCATTGGAAAAATTGGAAATAACTGATAGTGAAACAATTGATACCACCGGAGTTACTTTGGTGGGAGAGCGGGCCAAGGGAACCATTACTTTGCTCAATAAAACCACTGCTCCCAAAACCTTTGATTCTGGTACTAGTTTATCTACAGGTAGTTTGAGTTTTTCACTGGATGAAGAAGTGACAGTAGCCTCAGCTTCTGACCAAGGCGATTCTTTGGATTATGGTCAGGCTGAAGTAGCAATTACTGCTAGAGAAATTGGCGCAGAGGGTAATATTGGTGAAGGAACTGAATTGACGATCAGCAATTTTTCCACTGGTACTTATTCGGCCAAAGCAAAAAGTGGTTTTAGCGGTGGCTCTAGTAGAGAAGTGAGAGTGGTAGCTACGGAAGATCGTACTCAGGTATTGAATCTTTTGAAAGAGAAATTGGTTGCAAAGGCTACTGAGCAATTTAGTCAAAAATCTGGCAATGGTACTTATTATGCTCCAACGTCCAAAACGGAAGTTATTGAAGCCAATTATAGTGCTGCTGCCGGCGATGAAACTGATCGGCTCACTTTAGATCTTACTTTATCAGTGGCTGGAGTTAGTTATTTGGCTGATGACTTGCGACCACTTTGGGAGGCTGCTTTAAAGGAGGATATTCCTAATGGTTATTCACTGATGGAGGAGAATCCAGAGTTTTTATCTGAGGTTCGTCCTGAGGCAACTGCCAGCTCTAGAGTAATCTTGGATGCTGCTGTCACTGCCAAAGCCAGACCGCCTTTTGATCAGCAAATGATTAAAGAAGGTCTTTTGAATTTACCACTGCGGGAATTAATCGGGCGTTTGACTGAACGACCAGAAATAGAATCAGCTGGTTATCAGCTAAAGCCTAGTATTGCTAGATTTTTGGTCAGAAAAACACCAACAACTGCTGACAGAATTAATATTATTGTTAGCAATCAGGCAGAATAATGGCTCGCACTCACTCTGCTCACCACCAACATCAAAATTTAGTGAAGCTTTACAGACAAGCGCTCAAAGATGGAGTGTCACTGGATAAAATAGAAAAAAAGGCTGATAAATTGGTTCAAAGATTTATTGCAGCAGACAAACAAGAAACAGCAGAGGTTCGTTATAAAGACAAACATTTTCGTCAGGCTATTCCCAAAGCACTGCGTTTGGGAGCAGCTATCTTACCCACGATTTTGCTCTTACTGGGCTTTGGTTTGGTTGGCAGTGCCACTTTTCCCATTTTGGCTTATTATGTTGGAGATTTTTCAGAAAATGTTTCTGCTCTCAAATCTCCAATTCCTCAAGATCAACTTTTGGAAGTTACTCCTTTGGTTGTGGCCAACAGTAGTCTTGCTGACGGAGAAAAGTTTGGTCAAGAATTTCAAAGTGATAGTGGGCCGGTGATGCTTAATTCAGCCTTGGATTATACTGATTTATCAAATTGGTTTTCAGAAACAGAGCTAGCAGTACTCGCTACTCCTCAGGAAACAGTGACCTATATTTTGGACATTCCCAAACTAAACATTCAAGAAGCAAAAGTTATCAATGATGGAACTGATCTTAATCGAAGTTTAATTCAATATCCTGGCACGGCGCTACCCGGTCAGCCAGGCTCACCAGTCATTTTTGGTCATTCGGTCTTGCGACAATTCTACAACCCCCAACTCAATAACCCGCGCCGTTATAATTCCATTTTTAGCACCATCATGACTTTGGAGCCTGGTGATAAAATTTATTTAACTCAAGATGACATTCGTTATACCTATGTCATGCAAAGCAAAACAGAAGTTAAGCCTACCGATACTTATATTTTGTCGCAAAACTATAACTCCAGACTATTAAAATTGGTCACCTGTGTTCCAGAAGGCACTTATCTGCGCAGAGGAGTGATCACTGCCCAATTGATCAAAGAATAAAAATTGTAAAAAATTGAAAGGTATTTTCATGAAAGTTTTAGCCATAGATTTTGGAACTAAACGTATTGGAGTAGCTATTTCTGAAGGTACATTGGCCGAGCCTTTGGTTGTTTTGGAAAACGATCAAAATATTTTCCATCAACTGCAAGAGATAATTGATAAATATAAAATAGAGCGATTGGTAATTGGTTTATCAGAAAACGAAATGGCGGATCAAACCCGTGATTTTGCTCAAGAACTAGAAGCAGTGATAGATGTTCCTTTTGAGTTTTTTGATGAAACCCTGAGTTCAAAAGAAGTGGAAGAACTTCTCAAACAAAAAGGTATCAAAAAAGCCACTCGCCAAGGTCAGATTGACCACTTTGCTGCAGCCTTGATTCTTGAACAATGGTTGGAATTGCAGGATTAAACCTCGGTTTAGCTTTGTTTCTCTTACTGTAAAATTACCAGTTTCTAGAGTTAAAAATTTCCTGAAGATTTCCCAATATTTCTCCGAATATTAATAAGTGACAGTCTTATATCATCTAATTGATTTATAATTAGACCGATATTTTCGGTTTGAGTGGATATTTCCATTGATTTGACGAAAAGCTCGGTTGCTAGTTTTGCCTCGCCAATATTGTTTAGTGCCTCGGCCATTGCTACAAGCACTTTAGTTCTATCAAGTCCTCTCTTCAATAACTCTATTGCCACTTGATTTATTATTTTTTCGTCTGGTGCGTTATTCATTTCTGCCAATAACTCTGAGGTCTGTACTCTTTTAGTAGGCTCTTTTTCTTTTTGTACTGGTTCTGGAGTTTTTTGTTCTCCCATTGATGTTTCGGTCATTTTTTCTTTCTATATATTTTATTACTGATTTCTTTTTTTATCCTTTTTTCATTTATTATATGTTACATACATCATAGTAGCAATTTTTTGAGTGACTAGTCAATTGATCAGTTTTCGCTTTTTCTAGGTGTTTTATGTTACACTATCTACTCTGAAAAAAATGAAGAAAAAACTCTGGGTAATAGTGCCACTTTTGATCATTATCATTTCTATTTTGATTGGTACTGCCATTCTTTTTCTAACTAGACCAGTTGATTCTCAAAGCCAAACTTCACAACGTTTTGTCATTCCTCGCGGTCAAGCAGTTAGAGTAATTGCTGATCGTCTGCAAGAAGCTGGTCTGATCAAGAACGCCTTGATTTTTCAGTTGATCGTCAAACAGGAAGGTTTGGGTAATGATATTCAAGCCGGTAGTTTTGATCTTTCGCCTAGTATGAGTACTAGGGAAATTGCTCAACAATTGACCGAAGGAACAAATGATTTGTGGGTCACTATTTTGGAAGGTTGGCGCCGAGAAGAAATTGCTGAAAGTTTGGCCAGTCAAGACTTGAGCGAGTTTTCTGCAGAAGAGTTTCTAGATTTAACCAAAGGCACAGAAGGTCGTTTATTTCCTGATACCTACTTAATTCCCAGAGAAATTACGGCTAAACAAGTAGTTTCACTTTTGGAACAAACTTTTGAACGTAAAGTGCTTGCTGGTTTGGAAAAAGAGATTGCTGCTTCTGCCTATGATTTTGAAGATGCTCTAATTATGGCTTCTATTGTGGAACGAGAAGCCAGAGGAGAGGCGGAGTTGCGCATGGTGGCTGGTATTTTATGGAACAGAATAGAGATAGGTATGGCTTTGCAAGCTGACGCTACTTTGCAATATGTCAAAGGTTACAACGCCACAGAGAAAGCTTGGTGGTCTCCACCAACTGCTGCTGATAAAAAATTGACTTCGGTTTATAACACCTATCGCTATCCTGGTTTGCCTCCTCAGCCAATTGCCAATCCCAGCCTAGCTGCAATTCAAGCTGCTCTCAATCCTGCTCAAACAGACTATTTTTATTACTTACATGATCGCACTGGTAAGGCGCATTACGCAGTAACTTTGGATGAGCATAACGCCAATATAAATGCTTATTTACGTTAGAAAATACGATAGGGAAGATAAGTACTTGCAAAAGTAATAAAAGACTGTTAAAATCCCCTGTTATTGTGTTGGGCTTTAAGTTGACAGCCTTTTTTAGGCTTTCTTTTATTTCAAAACAACACAAACTGATAGCAATAAGAACACAGCGCTTTAGTTTACAGAATGATTAGCCAGATTAAATACACAATATAAAATGTGAATAGAGACCACCACAGGTGTGTCTCTCTTTTTGTCTGTAAATCAGGCGTAGTAAAAATGCACTCGGGAGGATTTTTTAATGCCACAATTACAACGCCAAAATTGGGGGAAACAACACAAATTTCTACCAGAATTAGATCTAATTCAACTGCAAAAGGAGAGTTACGATCAATTTCTAAATTTTGGCATAGAACAATCTCTAAAAGAGATTAATGGTGAAAAAGGCATTGAAGATTTTACTGGCAAAAACTGGTCTCTTTCTTTTGCCAATCATCGTTTTGGTAAACCCAAATACACTCCTACTCAAGCCAAAAACAAAGCTGTTTCTTATGATTCCCCCTTATACGCAGAAGCTACCCTAAAAAATCAACGCACTGGTGAAGAACAAACCCAAGAAGTATTTTTGGGTGATTTGCCAATGATGACCGGGGTGGGCACTTTCATTATCAATGGCATTGAGCGGGCTATTATCACTCAATTAGTTCGTTCTCCTGGAGTATTTTTCTTGGGAGATGAAGATCCCAATAGTCGTCGTGTATTGTATCGAGCCGAGCTTCGTCCTTTACGTGGTTCTTGGTTGGAAGTCGTAGTGGGTCGTCGAGATGTTATTACTGTCAAGATTGATCGTCGTCGTAAAATGCCTGTCACGGTATTACTTCGTGCTTTAGGTTTTGAAACAGATGATGATATTCGTGCTTTGTTTAAAAATCTGGCCAAAAAAGACGAGTTTGATTTATTGGAAAATACTTTGAAAAAAGATGCAACCACCAATCAAGCAGAAGCCCTGATTGAGATTTATGAAAAAATGAGACCTGGAGAGCCAGCAGTTTTGGACACTGCTCGTGAATATCTCTCTCAGCTTTTCTTTGATCCCAAACGCTATGATTTGGCCAAGGTTGGTCGTTACAAACTCAATCGTCGTCTCAAATTGGACGTCAAAGATGAAACCACTGTCCTCACTGCGCAAGATGTTGTAGCAGCAGTGGAATATTTGATCAATTTACAAAATGGAGTTGGCAAAGTAGATGATATTGATCATTTGAGCAATCGCAGAGTGCGCAGAGTAGGAGAGCTGGTAAAAGCAAGTGCTTTCCGCATTGGTCTGATTCGTTTGGAGCGTTCTATCAGAGAAAAAATGTCTTTGACCAAAACAGACGAGACACTCACTCCAGCTGCTTTGGTAAATGCTAGACCTCTGATTGCTACTATTTCAGAATTTTTCCGTCGTAATCGTTTATCAGCAATTTTGGATCAAACCAATCCTTTATCGGAAATTGATAATCTCAGACGTTTATCAGTGATGGGTACTGGTGGAGTAACTCGTGAGCGCGCTTCATTTTCTATGCGTGACATTAATGCTTCACAGTATTCTCGTATTGATCCAGTTCGTTCTCCTGAAGGTCCCAACATTGGTTTGGTAACTTATTTAGCTCTCTATACCAGAGTAAATAAATATGGCTTTTTGGAAGCTCCTTATTTCAAAGTAGAGAAAAAAGGTAGCAAAATGAAGATCAATCACGATGACATTATTTATATGTCAGCTGATGAAGAAGAAGATTACAAGATTACTCATGCTGGAGTCGGTATTAGTAAAGATGGCATTTTGGAAGATGAATGGGTGCCTATGCGCTATATGAATCAATTTATTGAAGGTCCAACAACTGATGTGGAGTATATTGACGTAGTACCTCGCCAAGTAATCGGCACTTCAGCTTCTCTAATTCCGTTTATTGCTCATGATGAAGCCAACCGGGCTTTGATGGGTACTCACATGCAATGTCAAGCAGTGCCTCTAGTCAAACCTAGTGCTCCAGTAGTCGGCACAGGTATGGAATCTTCTGTGGCCCTGGCTATGGGTAGAACTGTTATTGCCAAATTTGCTGGTACTGTGGAATATGTTGATGCAAATAGAGTCACTATCAAATTAAACAAAACAGAACATAAAAAAGCTGAAGAGTATTTTTCCAAAAACGGCGACGAACATATTAATTATTCCAAAGGTATTCTTACCTATCAGGTTGTTCGTTTTGAACGAACTTCACAAAGCACTTGTTATTCTCAACGAGTAATCGTGACTTTGGGACAGAAAGTTAAAGCTGGAGACATCTTGATTGATGGTCCTTCTGCAGATGGTGGCGAACTAGCTTTGGGAACCAATTTACTGATTGCTTATGCTTCTTTTGATGGTTTGGGTTATGAAGACGCGATCGTTATTTCTGATCGTTTGGTCAAAGAAGATAGTTTAACCTCTATTCAAATTAGTGAATATAAAGCCAAATTGATGGATACCCGTTTGGGACCAGAAGAATTGACCAATGATATTCCCAATGTCAGTGAAGCCTTTTTGAGCAATCTGACAATGGAAGGAATCATTCGTGTAGGAAGCCAAGTTTCTTCCGGAGATATTTTGGTTGGTAAAGTAGCTCCCAAAGGAGAAACAGAGCTCTCACCAGAGGAAAGATTATTGAGAGCCATTTTTGGTGAAAAATCCAAAGAAGTGCGCGATACTTCTCTAAGATTACCTCATGGAGAAAGTGGAACAGTAATTGATGTTCAGAGTTTGGATCGTGATCTGGGTGATGAATTGGACCCTGGAACACTCAAAGAAGTGGTGGTTCGCGTTGCTCAAATGAGAAAAATCAGAGTAGGTGATAAGTTGGCTGGTAGACATGGTAACAAAGGAGTTATTTCCAAGATTGTGCCAGTAGCTGACATGCCTCATTTGGAAGATGGTACCGCAATCGATATTATTATTTCTCCTTTATCAGTACTTGCTCGGATGAACTTAGGTCAATTATTGGAAGCTCACCTAGGTTGGGCAGCCCAAAAATTGGGTTATACAGTAGCTATTCCTGCTTTTGAGCAGATTGAAGAGTCACGAATTTGGAGTGAACTAGAGCGAGCAGACTTACCTCCATCTGGAAAAGCTCAGCTTTTTGATGGTAGAACCGGACAACCTTTTGAGGAAGCAACTGTGGTAGGTGTATCTTACATGTTGAAACTTTCTCATATGGTAGAGGACAAAACTCATGCTCGTTCTACTGGTCCTTATTCTTTGGTAACTCAGCAACCTTTGGGCGGTAAAGCTCAAATGGGCGGGCAGCGACTAGGAGAAATGGAAGTTTGGGCATTGGAGGCGCATCGGGCAGCTCATGTTTTGCAAGAAATGTTGACGATCAAATCAGATGATGTTCGTGGCCGAGCCAATGCTTTTGAAGCAATGGTCAAAGGTGAAGAAATTCCCGCCCCAAGTGTGCCAGAATCATTCAAAGTTCTCATGCGCGAACTTAATTCTTTAGCTTTGAAAGTAGTGCCCATCGACTCAGAGGAAATAGAAGAAGAAGTTGCTGAACCAATTTCTCCAGAAGAATTACCAGAAGATATAGAGATTGAGGATGAAAAAACTGATGAAGCTGAAGAGGAAGCTGATGAAGACGCCGATGAAGTGGCTGATGACTTAGTTGGAGATGAAGATATTGATGAAGACGAAGAAGATATCAAAGCAGTCGAAGAAAGCGAAGAAGATTAAATTATTTGAGAATTAAAGGAATTTATGAAAAATATTGTTGATTTTTCCGCCTTGCAAATTAGCATCGCTTCTCCAGAAGAAATGATGTCTTGGTCTCATGGCGAAGTCAAAAAACCAGAAACAATTAACTATCGCTCTTTGAAACCTGAAAAAGATGGTTTATTTGATGAAAAAATCTTCGGACCGGTTAAGGATTATGAATGTTACTGTGGTAAATACAAACGGATTCGTTATAAAGGCATTATTTGTGACAAGTGTGGTGTGGAAGTTACTCAATCCAAGGTACGTCGTGAAAGAATGGCTCACATTGGTTTGGCAACTCCAGTTGCTCACATTTGGTTTTTCAAAGGAGCTCCATCCAAACTATCTTTACTATTGGGAATTTCTCCTCGTAATCTTAATTCCATTATGTATTTTTCTCAGTACATCGTACTGAGTGTTGATGAAGATGAAAAGAAAAACATTTTGGAAAAATTGGAAGTAGATCTAGTAGCCGCTCAAGATGAATTGCGCTCTACTGCAGAAGAAGACATCAAAAAATTACAAACACAACTAGAAAAAGATGTCACTACTATCAAGGAAAAAGTTAAAAGCAAAGAAACTTTACAACTCAAACTTGATGAGCTCAAACTCAAAGCCAAACAAAACATGGCGGCTGTCAAACAACAGTTGGAAACTCAAACCGAGCAAACCACTGAGATTTTCAAAGCCATCAAAACCATGGTGAAGAAAATCAAGCGCAAAAGCGTATTGAGTGAAGATGAATATTTGAAATTAGATGAATATGATGCCGCCGCTCATCTTAGAGTAGGTATGGGTGCGGAAAGCATTTTTGAGTTGGTCAAAGAAATCGACATGGATGTACTGGTAGAGAAACTTCGTGCAGAAATGATTGAGAGCAAAGGTGCCAAACGAGTCAAAGCCATTAAACGTCTGCGAGTAGTAGAAGGTTTCAAACGCGCTTCGATCAATCCGGCTTGGACATTTTTGAATGTTTTGCCGGTTTTACCACCAGACTTACGACCGATGGTGCAATTGTCAGGTGGTCGTTTTGCATCTTCAGATTTGAATGATTTATATCGTCGTGTTATCAATCGTAATAATCGTTTGAAACATCTGATCAATCTTGGTGCTCCAGAAATTATTTTGCGTAATGAAAAAAGAATGCTGCAAGAAGCAGTTGATTCTTTGATTGATAGTTCACAAGCTAGACAAACTCGTCGTAGAGTAACTCGTCGCCCATTGCGCTCTCTTTCAGAAATGTTGCGAGGCAAACAAGGTCGTTTCCGTCAGAACTTATTGGGTAAACGGGTCGATTACTCTGGTCGTAGTGTGATTGTGGTGGGTCCAGAATTAAAACTCAATCAATGTGGTTTGCCCAAAGATATGGCTTTGGAAATCTTTAAGCCGTATGTTTTGCGTGAACTAATTGTTCAAGGAGTTGCTCCCAACGTCAAAAGTGCTCGTCACTTAGTGGATCGCAGAG
>Ga0208957_1000780_pt1 | contig 20360 bp, 12 predicted proteins | sample RifOxyA1_FD_184029 | JGI IMG/M metagenome (GOLD analysis project Ga0208957, IMG submission 184029) | Groundwater microbial communities from Rifle, Colorado - Rifle Oxygen_injection A1 (SPAdes) | ecosystem: Environmental > Aquatic > Deep subsurface > Groundwater | place: Rifle, Colorado, United... | reverse complement strand
GAAGGCGATCGCATCGGCCAGATGCCGCGCTTCGGCCACCAGCTTCAAACGCGAGGTGGACTGCACCGCGTCGAGCGAGACCAGCGCGATCTTGCCGCTGCGGCCGGCTGCCAGGGCCTCGAATGCAGGCTGCCAGGAATAGGCAAGCTGCGCCGAGACCTGCGACCGGGTGCGCTGGGCCGCGTCGGCCGTGTGTTTGACGGGGTGGGCAGCTGGACGCGACTGGCTTTTTTCGAGGGCGGCGATCTGCATCGCCAGCCCGGCCCCGGTTGCGTGCGCCGTCTGCAGGTTCATCCAGACCCAGGCCATGACGGCCACGCCAGCCAGCGCCAGCGCGACGCCCAGTATGCCGGGGCGCGCGGGACGTGAATGAAAGTCGAAATCGAGCCGCGCCATCGTTATATGCCTGCCAAAGCCAGGGCGCCGCGGGTGTCGGGATCGTGCGGCAGCATCTGCCAGTCTCCGGTAGCCGGTTTCGGGATCGGGCCGATACCCACGGCCTGGATCCAGACTGCGGACGGCAAGGCCTGGTTGGCCGATGCGGCTTCCCGTTCGATCAGATCGGGCAGGGCGTCGATCCAGTCATCGCCGACCGGCTGGCCGCCGAGGTGGTGCCAGATGCCGTTCGCGCTGCCGAACAGCGTCAGCCAGCCGGGTTCGGCCAGCGCCCACCAGCCTGCAAATTTGCCGGGCAACCGCGGTGCCGCGATGCTGGCGAGCGGGCGGATTGCCGCCTCGCGAAACCCGTGACGCGCCAGCAAGGCGTCCAGCTGCTGGATGAACGATGCGTCCATCGCGGCACCGACCAGACCATGCTGCGGTGGCTGGCTGAGCACCTGCACGTTCCACTGCAGGGCGTCGTCGCCGTAGATATTGCGCAGACTGGCACCGACCAGCGCGCGTTCCTCGGCACGCGAGAGCGTCCTGCCGGGCGGCGGCGTCAGCACGTGGCGTACGAAATGCTGCGACAGCACCACCTCGACCCGCCGGGCATGCCAATCCGGATCGGCGAGCGCCTCGTCCAGCAGCGGCAGCAGGCTGGCCGCATTGCGTTCACCCGCGGCGAGCACGCGGCTGGCGGACGTGCCGCGCGTGCGCAGCAGGGCCGCTTCGCCCGGTACGAGTGCAATGCGCAGGGGATCAGCCGACCAGCGTGACACGATTGATCTCTTCCAGGGTGGTATCGCCCGACTTCACCAGCGCGAGCGCGGCGTCGCGCAGGCTGCGCGTACCGCCGCGCGCGGCAGCTTCCTTGATCTGGCCGATCGGCGCGCGCGCCACGATCAGTTCGCGCAGTTCGTCGGTCAGCAGCAGGATCTCGGCAATGGCGCGACGGCCCTTGTAGCCGCTGCCGCGACAGTGGCCGCAGCCGCTGCCCTGGCGGAATTCATGGTCGCGGGTCTTCTCGCGCGTCAGTCCCGACAGTTCCAGCAGGTCGTCGGCGGGCACGACCGGCGCGGCGCAATGCGGGCAGTTCACCCGCAACAGGCGCTGCGCGACGATGCCGTTGAGCGCCGAGACGAAGCTGTAGGGATCGACACCCATATGGATGAAGCGGCCGATGACGTCGAACACGTTGTTGGCGTGCACGGTGGTGAACACCAAGTGCCCGGTGAGCGCCGACTGCACCGCGATCTGCGCGGTGTCGGCGTCGCGGATCTCGCCGACCATGATCTTGTCGGGGTCGTGGCGCAGGATCGAGCGCAGGCCGCGCGCGAAGCTCAGGCCCTTCTTCTCGTTGACCGGAATCTGCAGCACGCCCGGCAGCTGGTATTCGACCGGGTCCTCGATGGTGATGATCTTGTCGCGGCCATGGTTGATCTCGGAGATCGCCGCATACAGCGTGGTGGTCTTGCCCGATCCCGTCGGTCCCGTCACCAGCAGCATGCCGTAGGGCTCGGCCGCCAGTTTGCGGATGCGCGCCAGCGTCGCGCCGGCATAGCCCAGGCCTTCCAGCGTCAGCCCGGAGAGTTCCTCGGACAGTGCCTGCCGGTCGAGGATCCGCAGCACCGCATCCTCGCCGAACACGCTCGGCATGATCGACACCCGTACGTCGACCTCGCGGCCCTGCATCGACACCTTGAAGCGGCCGTCCTGCGGCACCCGACGCTCGGCGATGTCGAGTTCGGCCATGACCTTGATCCGCGAGATCGCCTGCTCGGCCACTTCCGTGCCCGGCGCGTGGGCGATGTGCGAGAGCACGCCGTCGATGCGGTATTTCACCGTCAGGCCGCGCGCATCGGTTTCCAGATGGATGTCGGAGGCACCGGCTTTCAGTGCGTCATACAGCGTCGAGCGCACCAGCCGCACGACCGGGCTGGCGTCCTCGGCGATGCTGGCGAACGACAAGGCCTCGGCGCCGGAATCCTGCGCCACCTGCGTGCCGCTGCCGCCCACGCCTTCCATCGCGCGCAGGCCTTCCTCGTGGCGTGCCAGCAGCGCCGCCAGATCGGCGGGATGGGCGAGGCCGGTCTTGAACGGCAGCCCCAGCACGTGGCCGGCATAGGCGCGGCTCGCGTTGTCCCAGGGATCGGTCAGCAGCAACCAGAGTTGTCCCTCGGCATCGCGCGCGACCAGGCAATGCCGCCGGCCGGCTTCGTTGAAACCCAGCTTGCCGAAATCGACCGCCAGCGCATTCAGTGCAGCCATGTCGAATGCGGGCAGTCGGCAGTGGGCCGCCAGCAGGTGCAGCGTGGCGTCGGCCTCGAGGCCGAATTGTTCCTGCAGCCGCAGCATCACGGCCTGGCCGGCGGCGTTCGCCGCCTGACGCAGGCTGGCCAGGGTGTCGGCTGTAAGGGCGGGGTGGGGCGCGTTCACTGGATCGACCCTGCCAGATCGAAAATCGGCATGTAGAGCAGCACCACGATCAAGCCGATCGTCAGGCCGATAAACACCATCAGCAAGGGTTCGAACAGGCGGGTGAACCAGTCCACCCAGCGCGCCATCTCCTCGTCGTGGAAGATCGCAATGCGCTCCATCATCTCGCCCATGCGGCCACTTTTTTCACCGACGCGCAGGAGCCGGGCGGCGACCGGCGTGGTCAGTTCGCCCTGTGCAAACGCGGCGGAGATGGATTCGCCGCGACGCATCGCGTCCATCGCCACGGCGCCGCCGCTGCGCAGATGCGCCGAGAGCAGGCCCGACACCATGCCGAGCGCCGACACGATTGGGATGCCGCCGGTCAGCAGCATGCCGAGGCTGCGGTAGAAGCGTGCCAGTTCGAAGGTGCGCAGATGTTCGCCGATCGCCGGGATGCGCCAGGCCAGACGGGTGAGGGCGGCACGCGTGGCGGGCTGCGCCAGTGCCAGGATGAAACCGGCAATCCCGGTCGCTGCGCCCAGCAATATCCAGACGCCGTGCGCCTCGACCGCTTCGCCCCAGGCCAGCAGCATTTTCGACATCCACGGCAGGTCACGTCCGGCATCGGCATAGACCGAAGCAAAACGCGGCACCACATAGCCGAGCAGAAATCCGATCACCAACGTGCCGACACCGATCAGCAGCAGCGGGTAAATCGACGCCGACAGGACTTTCTTCTTCACCGCGTCGATCTGGTTCTGGTAGCCGACATAGCGGGCCAGCGCCGGCGAGAGGTCGCCCGTGCTTTCCGCCGCGCGCACGGTAGCGGCATACAATGGCGGAAACGCCTCGCCCTGCATGGCCAGTGCTGCCGAAAACGGACGGCCCTCGCGCATGGTGGCGAGCAGGCGTTCGATCAGCTGGCGCGATTCGGTCCGGCTCTCTTTCTCGCCCAGGGTTTCCAGGGCTTCGGTCAGCGTCAACCCGGCCTCCAGCAGCGCGATCAGTTCCTGCGTGAACAGCAGCAGCGGAAAGCGCGCGCCGCGCCCCGCCAGCCATCGGCCGCGTTCGGCCACGATGGACAACACCTGCGCACCCTCGCGCTGCAGCCGTGCGGTGGCCTCGGCCTCGTCGAGCGCCTCCACCGTCGTGGCCGTCACCCCCATGCCGGGGTGCAAGGCTTTTATGCGATAACGCATGAGGCGGCTTTACCAGTTCCCGATGTCGGCGTCTTCGCCGCTGCCGCCCGACGTGCCGTCGCGGCCGAAGGAGAAGATATCCACCTCGCCGTGTTCGCCGGGCATCTTGTATTGATACGGCTTGCCCCAGGGATCGTTGGGCACCGCCTTTTTCAGATAGGGGCCATCCCAGTGCGGCTCGTCCGCCGGCTTGGCATTCAACGCGGCCAGTCCCTGCTCGGTGTTGGGATAGCGGCCGGTGTCGATCCGATACTGGTCGAGCGCCTTTTCCAGGGCGACGATCTGCGCCTTGGCGGTTTTCACTTCGGATTTGCCGATCTGGGCGAAATACTTCGGCGCCACATAGCCGGCCAGCAGGCCCAGGATCACCAGCACCACCAGGAGCTCGAGGAGGGTGAAGCCGCGGTTGCGGCTGGGGCCGGGTGTCACGATGAATGGAAACACAATCTAACCTCTGTGTGATGGCTTACCGAAAGACAAGCAATTTTTTGGGACGAATGCTGCTTATTCCAGGTAATTGGCAAAGGACTACCTGTCACGGAATTGAATTGAAACAGACGCATGTTACATATTGATTGAAACCAGATTCTGGCGCCCCAGCGGCTTGCGTAGCCAGATAGCTGCCATGGATGCTTCCACCATCGCTTGATGGCTTGCCCTGAGCAGATCGGAGTGGCGGGTCGGGAAGGATATGTCCGGGTGGGATTTAGAGGTTGGACAAACTGAGCCTGGGTGCCGGGGGCATTGTTAGTTGAACTGGCAGACTGAATAAGCGGAAACGGTGTAGGGTCGACGGAAAAACGATAGCTCATGCGGCTCTCCCCGGCTGCATTCATGACACTTATTATGTTGTTTTCCGCAGATCGACCAGCGTATACGCGCCAGTTCTCATTATGGGAGCGAACTTAGCACGAGGTTTTTTGCGTGGCAAGCTGAACAGGCGTTTTCAACTTCAGCTAGTCGTCTTTATTGGCCTACCCAGGATATCCATCAGCCGATGCCGTTGGGATTCCACTTTTCCGTCAGGCGTCCGCCCGCGTCATGGGTGAAGGCGAGATAGTCGAAGTTGGGTCCCCAGATGCCGATGAGGTTGCCGACCGGATCGTAGAGATAGTCGGTACGGGCGCCGTTCTGGTCCTGCATCGTGTTCAGCATCCCGCCCGGGCTCCAGGCGAAGCTGCGGGCCTTGGCCGAAGTGCCGGGGCGAAGGTCGGTCAGCCGGGTCACGCGATGCGCGGCGTCGTACTGCGCTCGAGCCAAGGTCATTCATTGTCACCTTGTTGGGTATCGCCTATGCGGGGTCGCCTTCGGTTCCTGAAGTTCCTTAGATCGATCCAGGCCAAATAAATCAGCCAGAATACGAATGTGAGCGTGAGCGCCAGTGCCCATAAGCCTTCTTGCTCATAGCCTAGATATGCTCCATAGGACAGCACGCTGATGTAAACAACGTATCCGAATGGCTTCCAGTACCCGCCAATAATTGGCCAGATTCCCTGGCTCAATTGTTGTTGGGTATGGGGGCTAATGTAACCGCTACTGAAAAAGACTTTTCGCCATAACAAGCCTGCCGCCCCAATAAGAAACAGGCTCAATCCGGCAAGTAGGTAAATCAAATAGGGATATTGATCCAGTACCCGTGGCCGCCCTGACCATTGAAAAGCATTGTTTACTCCATATCTCAACCTGACCCATAAACCAAATAACGCTATAGCTACAATTCCGCCAATAATTAGAAACCCTGGCAAACAAAAAATCGCAACGAGCAAGCGCTTCCCCTGAACACGTTCTTCAGGCATATCGCGCCCTTCGTCGGCTTTGATTTTCTCCTGTGACATCATCGAAATCCGCCTATTCAGAAACTGAATTTAGATGGTAGCGAAGTCGTTCCTCCTGAGCTGTAATTAGGGCTGCCACCGCATAACAAACAACCGGTCGACAAGGATGGGGCGGCAAATACCGACATCGACTGGTTGCCCGCAGAGGGACGCGATGTAGACGGTGCCGCTATCCTAGCCGGAGATGTAGAGAGTGAATCTGCCGCCAATTCGCCATATGCCGATGTCCCTCCTTCATATAGTGCACTTGTAACCTTGCCGGCCGTTGTTGTCGTTGCAGTTCTCGCTATGGATGGCGCGACTTTCGCGGTTGGCGACAACAGCGAGGTAACCGCATTGCCTACCGCCGCACCGGCTTTGGGTGCAAGCTTAACCAATGCTTGTCCACCAGAGGTACCCAAAGCTGACCCAACTGCCTGCTTATAACTGATAGGTTTGACCTGCCCAGGCAATCCGGCTGCTTTGTAAACAGTGTTGGTCAGCTTCTGTTGCAATAGATTAGCCGTAAAACCTGTGACTGCACCTGCGGCCAGTGAACCCGCTCTGTTGGCGAGGGCGGGGTTGACTGAGCCAACAATAGCGCCGGCAAATGCGCCCGTGACAAGGCCAATGCCCGCCCCTCTTAACCCATCTTGGGCATACCCAGTAATCACCCCACCAACCGCTCCAGCAAGCCCGCCCCAGAAGCATGTCGGACACAGTCCTTCAGGATCAGTGAAGTTGACTGGATTGTTTTCAACATAGGCGTACTGGTTCAGCCCGCCGTCCAATCCGATGGGATCGCGTGAGATGAACCTGCCGATCGTCGGGTCGTAGTACCGTGCCCGGTAATAGATCATCCCCGTCGCGTCCGGCTCGCGTCCTGTGTAGCCGTACTGCGCGATGTTGCCGGTGGATTGAACCCTGTTCCCCCACGCATCGAACAGCTGCGCCGCCACGATATTCCCCGCCTGATCCGAGGTCGCCACCACACTGTTGATCCCGTCCTGGTGGTAGTAGATCGCCGTCGCACTCGGGTCGTTCGTCTGCCCGGTGAGCCGCATCAGCGGATCGTCCGTGTTGGGCCCGTGCACATAGCGCGCCGTCTCGGTCCAGGTCGCGCTGTACTCCGCATCGATGTCGTCGCCGTTATAGCGGTAGTAGGTCGTGACGCCATTGCTCGTCTTCGCGATCCGACGACCGGCCTGGTCGTACTGGTAGCTCTCGCTGACACCGGGCTTGTAGAAAGCAATGAGCTGATCATCGGGATTCCACGTGAAGCTGGAGACGGTGCTGCCGCTGCATGTCGTCGTGGTCCGGCTCACACCTGTGCCTTCGCACTTCATCGTCAGATTGCCATTGGCGTCATACACGAAGGCATGGGTGAGGGCACCCGTCGGGCTGCCGCTTCGTAGCTCGACCAGCTGGTTGGCCGCATCGAAGACGGCATACTGGTCAACGCCGTTGACGGTTTTACGGGTCCGGTTGTCCAGCGCATCGTAGGCGTAAGCGTCGTTCTGCGCGGGCAGGGTCAGCGTGCCCGCCTTGTCCGTCGCCGTCTGCCTTCTTCCCAATGCGTCGTAGTCGTACTCGTGGACGCTGATTGTGTGGGCGTCGTCGAACGCCACCCGGTTGGCCATGCGGGCCAGGGTGTTGTCCGGGTTCCACTCGTACTGGGCGTTGATGCCGTTGGGGTTCCACTTTTCCGTCAGGCGTCCGCCCGCGTCATGGGTGAAGGCGAGATAGTCGAAGTTGGGTCCCCAGATGCCTATCAAATTGCCGACCGGATCGTAGAGGTAGTCGGTGCGGGCGCCGTTCTGGTCCTGCATCGTGTTCAGCATCCCGCCCGGGCTCCAGGCGAAGCTGCGGGCCTTGGCCGAAGTGCCGGGACGAAGGTCGGTCAGACGGGTCACCCGGTGCGCGGCATCGAAGGCGGTTTCCTGTCCGGCGATGAGGGCGCCGGCAGCATCGCGCGCCTCGACCCGCGTCGGCTGCCCCAGCGCATTGCGGGTGAAGGTCTCGGTCCGATACACATTGCCGTTCACATCCCTGACAGTGCGGCTTTGCAGCTGGTGGCCGGTGGACCAGGTGAGCTGGGTTTTCTGGTTCTTGGCATCCGTCGCTTCCAGCACATTGCCGAAGCGGTCGTAGCTCCAGGTCCAGACATGGCCCAAGGGGTCGGTCTCCTTCACCTTCCAGCCGAAGTCGTTGTAGACGATGGCGGTCTGCTTCTTGAGATCGGGATCGGTGCCGCTCATGTCGCAGGGTGCGGACGGATTGAGGGTGCTGCCGGCCCACAGTTCGACCGGACGGCCCAGGGTGTCGTACTTGGTGCAGGTGAGCGGGGGACGGCTGCCGTCGGCGGCCACCGCCGGGCCGACGCTTTTGACCGGGCGGTCGAGTTCGTCGTAGACCGTCTGGGTGGTGTGGCCGAGGTTGTCGGTGACGGCGACGGCGTTGCCGTGGGCGTCGTAGTCGTAGGTCGTGGCGCGGCCGGCGGGGTCGAGGCTTTGCTTCAGGCGGCCGTTCTTCTCGGGGCCGTAGTAGACGAAGTTCTGCGTGCTGCCGTTGGGATCGACCATGTTGCGCGGCTTGCCGTCCAGATCGAGGCTGCTGACGATGGCGTTGCCCTCCTTGTCGGCAGCGGCGACGACGTGGTTGTTGGCGTCGTATTCCATCGTGGCGCTGTAGCCGTCGGGGTCGGTGATGCGGGCGAGGTTGCCGGCGGGATCGTATTCCATGCGGCTGGCGTTGCCGGCAGCGTCGATCACCTGGACCTGGCGGTCGGCGTCGTCGTAGACGGCGACGCGGGAATCGACACGGGCGTTGGCGACGGTGAGGGCCTCGTTGATGAGGTTGCCGTTGGCGTCGAAGCTGTAGTCGCGCCAGTGGCCCAGCGCATCGGTCGCGCGCTTGACGCGGTCGACACTGTCGTATTCGCGCTGGACGACCTGCCAGTCGCCGTCGATGCCACGGGTCTCGCGGCCCTGGTCGTCGTAGACGAGGGTTTCGCTGTCAATGGCGTCGTCGACGCCGTCGCCGGTCTTGTCGCCGCTGCGGGCGATAGCGACGGGGTAGAGGCCGTTGGCGTCGTAGGTGGTGGCGACCGCCGGACCGGCGCCGCCGGCAAAGCTGCCCAGCGCCGCGCCGGCGTAGGTTCTCAGGCGGCGGGTTTGGGTGCGGTTGCCGTTGGCGTCGTAGGCGTGCTGCGTCCAGCTGACGATATCGGCATCCAAGGGGCGGGTGTTGGCGGTGGGGATGACGCCGGCCTTGAGCCGGATGTCGTCGGTGGGGTTGCCCTTGGCGTCGTAGCGCACCAGGCTCCAGTTGCCGCGTGCGTCGCGGCTGCGCTGGGGCTGGTTGTAGGCATTGAAGTCGAAGAACTGGACAAAACCGCCGTCGGGATTGGTGATCTTGGTGACGTTGCCCAGGGCGTCGTATTCATAGTGGGTTTCGTAGCCCATGGGGTCGCGCTTCGACAGGCGCTTGCCGGGGTCGGCGGGATCGTAGGTGTATTCGCGGATACCGCCGTTCTCCTCGACGATCTGCAAGGGGTTGCCGTCGGCGTCGAAGAAGAAGCGCCGGGTGAGGCCGCGTTCGTTGAGCTGCACGGTCTCGCGGCGGAAGTCGTTGTAGGTGAAGCTCATTTCCTGGCCGAGGTCGGTGCCGCCGGGGCCGATGGCACGGTGGCGGAAGGTCTTGCCGTTGGCGTAGTAGAAGAACTGCATGCCGTTGCCGCGCGGCAGCGTGTACTGCTTCATGGCGTGGCCGAGGTTGGTGCCGTCGGCGGCAGCCGTGTAATAACTGTACGTCACGGGCGGATTCTTGACGGCATCGAGCAGCGTGGCCGGGCTCTTGTGCGCGACGAGGTCGTCGTTGCCGTCGTAGACGTATTCGTGGCTGCGCACGATTGTGCCGCCCGCGTTCTTGAAGTCGATATGGGTGATGCGGCCCGAGGTGTAGGTGAAGGCCAGCTTGCGCCCGAGGTCGTCGGTCACGTCCTTCAGCGTGTTGTCGGTATTGTAAGAAAGCCTGAGCGTGTTGCCGTTGCGATCGCGGATAGAAAGCAGCTTGGCCTGCTGGTTGATCGTGCCCGCGACACCTTCGAATGTGTACGTGAGGCCGTTTTTCTCGCGGATCTCATAGCCAGCGGCGGTTTTGCTCATGGCGAAGTAATAGGCCTTGGGCGTGGTGAATGGTGCGCCCACGGCAACGCCGGCCGCCGTACCGGCCACCGTCATGAATTTCTGCGCGCCGGTGCCGTCGATCCAGGTGACGGTGGACGTCAGATTGTCGCCCGCAGAACCATTCGGGGCCTTGTCCTCGAATTTGAGCTGATGATTGAAACTGTGCGTCCAGCCGAAACCCAGCACGCCGGTCTTGGCGTCGCGGCTGTTGTAGGAACGCTCGAACACAAACGGCAGCCCGCCGCGCCCCGGAATGCTCAGGTCGCGCTCGACGTGATACATGTTGCCGGTGACCATGTTGACAGGGTCGCCGGAGTAGATGTTGAGCGGCGTGACCCCGTAGTTAACCCCGGAGCTGAGGATCGACGGCGTGGTGAAGTTCGTGCCCGCAGCGGCCGACCAGTTGTAGGTGGGGTTGTACAGGTTGAACCCGGTACCGAGGCCGTATGTCGTCGTGTTCAGGCTGGCAATCGAACTGACATAGTTGCCAAGCGTATAACCCCCGTTATATCCCCCTGCGATTTTGAAATCCGCAGTCATACTATTGGCACTTTGGCCCTCAACGAAATAGACGCCACCGACCCAATTCTGATAGCGGATTTTGCTGCGTGGCAGAATGACGGTCTTGCCATTCGTGCAAACAAGGGTTCGAAAGCCCGTCTCATCGGCTGTTGAATAATAGAGTGTAGTGTCAGGATTTTTGCCGTCTGTGTTCGAATAGAATTTAGCAAATTCGGCATTGATTGCCGTCTGATCCGGCGTACACATGGCCGGAGTCAGGGTCAGGATATCGATGCCTTTCTCGCGTGCGTACTGAACACCGCGTACTGTACTGACAGCGTCCAACTTCGCATTCTCCTGCCATAGGTAGGACTCATAGGCCGAGAGCGCGTAGCCGCTGAGTAAGAAGGTCTTCCATACTGGAGCGCCCGTGGTTAAGTCCACGCTGCGAGATTTTCCCGCTGGAACATCGATCACGAAATTTCGCGCAGGCGACGACACGCCAAAGGGAAGGTCGAGCAGAGTTTGTGCGTTATTGTTAAGCGAGGTAATGCCGATGTGATTCCCGCTCCAGCCCGAGCCACCATCCATCTCGGCGATCCGCTTGGCAGCGTCCGAGTAGTACCGCATGAACTTGAGCCCTGCGATATGCAGGAACTCTCCCAGCGTTTCGTCAAGCGTTGTAGTGCTGGCGACAGGGTTAGGCGTCGTGCGCACGGATTCCAATAGCTTGGCTGCACGCTCCTTCAGGAGCCTGTCGGAAACCTGAAAGGAAAAAACCTGGGGTGAGACGTAGTCAGTCGTTTTTATATTGGTGTAGCTGGCTTTGTTGATCTCGGTGTTATCACGCGTTAGCCTTATTGTGAGATTCGTGGTTTTCGCCACATAGCCTGAGATATTGCAATCCCATACGTAGTATAGAAATGTGCTTCCGCTATATACTGGTATCCGAGCCCCGCAAGTTCCACCAGTTATGCCGCCAGCGCTTATAACATCTGACGCCACCCCTGTCGGTATAGGTTGGCCTGGGAACACGGCTAATGATGCGACGAGATCAACGCCGTCGACTAGAATTCGCACCCGCGCTTTGCCCCCTACGTCCGAACAATTACTGGTCATGCAATAGGTTTGTCCAGGGCTTGGCAGTGCATAACCTGGTGGATCGCCAGCAAACTCAAATGCCTTCGAGTAGAAAAGCGTAATTCTGCTTAAGCTTTTCTGCGGCATCGAAATAACCAAGGGCATGTTCATCCCGCTTGCACTGATTTCCAGCTTATAACGGTGATTATCTGGCACGGTATCGGTTTCAGCGGTATATCCAGTTGCCCAAGTGTTGAATGCTCTAACCTTGTAAGGAAGGGAGGCCGGCAAGATGTCGAACTTTCGCGCGACTTGTTTTCCGATATACCCCACGTCCTGGATCGTGTTGTTGCTGCCGTTGGCCGCGGGTAGGGATTTGACGTATGCCTCGACCTGGCGCTGATATTTTTCATGCGGAAGGCTGTCGGGGCCGTCGGTTCGCTGTGCCATATAGCTGGCATAGTCGAAATCGACATTGACGGCGATACCGTTCTGGTAGGTTTTTTCCTTGAAACTGGGGTCCAGCGGAATCCAGCGGTGGCCGGTTTTGTCTACACTCGCTCCCCGGTAGTTGCCATAAGGCACACAAGCCTCCACCCAGACATGGGTGAACCACAAATTTTGGCTGTCTACACTCGGCGGGATTTTGCCCTGACTGAGGATGCCCGTTACACCAGCACTGGTTTTTGCACCCAGCCACCCCAGTAGGCGAGGGTCTTCTTTCTTGAATTCGATCGTCCCCAATACGTAACGCGCAGGAATATTGGAAGCGCGCAACAGTGCGATCAGCAGGGAAGCCTGGTCCGTTGAATTGCCGGCTTTGCTGATCAGCGTGCCTTGTGCGCCCTTGAGCGAACCGAAATAGGGCTCAAATGCAATTTCGTTGGTGACGTACTGGAATATTTTTACCGGCGAGTAGCCCAGCTTCTCGGCCAAGGCACGGATTTCGGGGTTCAGTTGGACTTCTTCGTTTTCGCCCAAGTCTTTCAGCCGATCGTAGGAGCACACCTGCGCTTCAGAAGGTGTGGGATCGGGCGCCATAGCGAGCATGGTATTTCCCAAGAAGGCGTACATGTTCTGCCGCGAGCGCTGTTGATACGCAACATACGCCGGCTCGGACGCTGGTTTGTAATTCTCAGGGACCTCTTTAGTCGGCACGTCCTGTTTTAACGTGGGTTCCGAATTGATCTGTACAAGCGGCTTATCCTGCCGATTGCGCCCGCCTACGGCATCGAGCACGTTCAATGCGTTGGCGACGGCCTGGTTGCGTGACGCTGCATTACTTGCCTGCAACACGGCTTGCATCGATTGAATGATCTGGTCGAAGCGCGAACCTACCGAAGGTTGTTGCGCCGGTTGTACGGGGCTGGTTTGCAGGGCCTTGAGTTGCTGTTTGCTGAGCTTGAGTTTTTTTCCGTCTGGACCAATAAGCGTTGCAGTTTTGGCATCAAGCGTTGGAGGCACGGATTTCTGGTCGTATTTGTTTACAGCTTCGTCCCTTAGAACGCCGATCTCGTTGAGCTTGGCTTCCAGTTGCGGACGCAGGCTGGGCCATTGCTGTCCGTCCTTGTCGAGTTTGATGCGTAGCGCCAGTGCTGCGGCTTCGTCGATCTGGTAGCGGATCATGTCCGGTAGCGGATCGACCGGGCCCGGGTTCATCAGCTTGCCGATGTACTGGATGACTTCATCGGATAAAGGGGCAGGGTCCACATGCTCAGCCCGGGCCACGCAGGGAACAAGGGCAAGACACAGGCTCGCCATCGACAAAACTGAATGTAAACGCATTGCAATCATCCTCACTGATTTGCTCAGGCCACCTGGCTGGCGTGGCCTACCCCTTATGTTTTTTCGTGCTGTTTTCTGATGCCTTACTCGGGCATTCTTTTGGGCACGTTGGATTTCTTGTTGGCTGGCTTGCCTATCCCGGGTGTGTCCGGGTCGGTATTCGTTTCTCTGGGCGTATTGACTGTTGCCTTGCCCGCAGGCCCTTCCATGTCGAAGGTTTCATGTGGACGAACCACCCTGATGGCGGCGGGTGTTTCCGGCTTATCCTTGCCGGATTGGACCTGCAAGGAAATACCGCTGGTCGCTGGATTGTTCAGTTCATGGCCCGCGGCTGTGCAGTCCAGGGTCAAGGTGCCCACTTTATGGCTGGTGCAGGCGGCCCAGGAGACGGCGGGCGCGAGCAGAAGCGACATCAGGAAAATTCGATTCAACATGGCATCCGTTCCTTAATGCTGTACGCCGATTAACCGGCCCAGCTCGTCATAGGTGAAGGTGGCGGGCGACAGAGAGGGAGAGACCGTGACGTTGACTGGGCCCGAGGTGGTAACGGCGGACCGGTTGTCGTAGACCTTCGCTGTATAGGTGTAGCTGCCCGCGGGCGTACCGGGTACGGTATAGGTGTAGGGTGATACTGTGCGGGTGTTGATAAGCTGCGTCCCCGAATAAAATTCCACTTTCGTGATCGTTCCGTCCACGTCGCCGGGTGTGGCTGTCAGCAGGATGTCCGCCGGTGCGTTGTATCCGCCATACACGCTTGAGGCAGTCAAACCTATGGTTGGAGGCTGATTGACCACTACGTTGACGGTGTTGGACGTAACCACGGCGCCCAGCGCATCGTAGGCCTTGGCTGTGTAGGCGTATGTACCCCACGTGACGTTATTCAACGGCCAGCTGTAAGGAGAGGAGGTGTCCTCGCCAAGCAGGGTTGTTCCCTGATAGAACTCGACCTTGCTGAGATTGCCGTCCGCATCGGTCGCATTGGCCTGTAAATTGAACGAGGCTGGCGCCGTGTTGTTTGCGGGTGCGGTGATGTTCACTGTCGGCGGGGTATTGACGACGATTGGAATGACCGGGCTGTCCGTGTAGACGCCGAGATTGTCATACGCGCGTGCCCGGAACGTGTAGCTGCCCGCCGCAACCCCACCCAGGCCGAATGTATAAGGCGCCGCGGTCATGATATTCAACAGGTTGTTATTGAGATAGAACTCGACACGGTTGATGCTGCCATCGGTATCGGATGCCGTGGCCGTGATGGGAACGCTTGCCGGGGGCAAGTACGAGGCCCCTGAAAGGGGACTGGTCAAATTCGCTACCGGTGCGGCATTTCCTGCTGACGCAGCGTAAATGTTGACGGTCGAGGGCGCAGAGGTGGTTGAGATACCCAGATTGTCGTAGGCGCGCGCGATGATCGAGTAAGTGCCTGGGTTGGAGAAACCGATATTGCTGGTGAGTACGCCACCGGACACCGACCCAAGGTAGCTGCCATTGATGAACAGTTCGATTCGGTTGACGGATGCATTGTCTGTAGCGTTAATCAATAAAGGCACCGTAACCGGGCCTGCATTGAGGCTATAGGCCGAGCCATTGGACGGTACCGTCACGCCGACAGCCGGCGCCGTGTTTCCCGCTACCGGGCTGTAAACCGTGACGGTCGCCGCATTGGAAATCGCTGTTTCTCCCTGGCTGTCTGTTGCCTTGGCGCTGAAGGTGTAGGTTCCTGCGCCTACGCCATTCAAGGTTGCGCCGAAGGGTGCGGTCGTGACCGTACCGAGAAGAGCTCCTCCCAAGAAATACTCGACCTTGGTGATCGTGCCGCCATCCGGATCCGATGCGGCGACTACCAGCGGGATTGCGGCGGGTGCGCTGAAGGCCGCTGCTTGCGGCGGGTAATTGAGCGTGATGGTCGGGGGGATGGCGAATGCAGCCAGCGAATTGGCAAGCAAGCCAACCGACAAGAGATAACGTGCATAAAGTGTCACTATGTTCTCCGCATCAATGCTGGGTGATGGTCGCGGTTACGCCGCTCACCGGAACGCCCAGTTGGTCGTAGGCCTTGAGATTGGTTTGGCTCAAACCGGTCAGCCCACCGGCCACGTAAAACTTGAAATCCTTGATCTGAGTAGTGGTCAACCCGGTACTTGGCGTGATGAAAACCTTCAGATTGCTTCCGTCGTCGCTCCAGGTGACGTTCTTGAGGTCGCCGCGCGGGTTGACTACGTAGGCAGCGCCCACGCTCGGGGTATGGCTGAATTCGATTTGGACGGCGTGCGGGATGGTGTCGCCAGCGAACTCGACTACATACTGAGTGACGCGTTCGAAGTCTTTCGGGGCCCGTAACTGGGGACTAGCGCTGTCCGCAGAGAAGGTGTAGCCAAATTGATTAAATGCGAAGCCGTTTCGGGTGCTTTCCCCGGTGAGCACTTCAACGCTGGCTGGCGTAATGGCCGCTCCTAAGGTGTCTGTGATCGATATTGTTGCCGCTCCCGGAGCGATGCCAGTTGGCAAGTCAAGCAGCATGAATGTTTGCCACCAGTCGGGATCGCCATATGTCACCCAGCTTTCAATAGAGGTTCCCGTGCTTGTGGGGTTGTCAGTTCTCTGCAATACAATCGCTTTTGACACGGGATCTGGATAGAGGTTAAGAATGGACCTCACCCGGGTGTCCAAAGGGGGATACACAACGGCAGGGCCAGTAGCTGGTGTAATCGTTACTGTCACGTTCGCACGCTTCAGGTCGGTTTGTCGCCCAATCGCCAGTGCCACTGTTTCACCGGGGCGTGCTGCAGTCGTAAAAGTTTTTACGCCTGTGCATGCGCTCAACGCTGCGGCTATCAGCATGAGTAACGCGAAATATTTTGTGTTTTTTTCCATTTTCGCCCCTTAATTACTGACGTACTGAAGGCTTGCGGAAAATCCTGTCAGAGCGTTTCCTGAGATGTCGTACGCTTTAATGGTGTTCAGCGCGAGGGTCGTCACAGCCCCGGTTACATAGAAATCGAAGTCAGCGAGAAGTGTCGAGGACACGCCATTGACCGGGGAGCGAAGCACCTTAATCGATGACCCGGTATCAGCCCAGGTAAGGTTCATGATGTCGCCCCGACCTTGGGTTACCCATGAACCTCCGGTGGTCGACAAGGTGCGCGTAAACTCTGCTTGTATGGAATGGGGTATGACGCCTGTCGGCCCACTAAAATGAACCACGTAATGGGGCGCCCGCTCAATAGATCGGATGGGCCCTGGCGCCCCAGTGTTGTCTCCCAGTTCGAGTTGATTTTGTGCACCAGCCGGTAGGGGGAGCACCTCCACCAATGCGGGCTGCTGCATGACGTTTACACCGCCAGCCATGAACGCAATGCTTGCCTCACCTGGTGCTAGCGTCGTAGGCAAATCCAGTAAAACCATGGTGTCTGACCAGTCGTTTTGATTGCCCGCCATCGGCCGCACAAACCAGGACCCGAATTCAGCGCCCAAAGTGTTGAACCCTCCCGCGTAGTTCGATAGGCCCGCATTGGGGTATGAAACCCCCGATCTGTCGGATACCACCAGTTTCGAAACCGGGTCCGGATATAGTTGGAAAAGAGCCCGTACGCGTGGGTCTCCCGGGTTATAAGTGACCACTTCCCCGCTGGCAGGCGTGATGACGACTGTCAAATCATTTCTGGTCAATTGCTGTTTCCAGCCTGCAGCCAAAGCGATCGTTTCCCCGGGTCTGGCTGACGCAGAAAAAGTGCGTACTCCAGTACAACCAGCCACTAATAATGACAACGTAACCAAGCAAGCCAAGTATTGTTTTGTGTTCATGCTCCCCCCTTAATCTTGCGATTCGTGCCTATTCCAGGCCCAAAGCCATGCGCTTCAATCGTTGTAAATCGGCCAAGTCGATCACGTTGTCCGGCGCGCCAGCGGGCGAGACATCGGCACTCACTTGTTGAAGTGGGGTCGCTGTCGTCAGCCCTAACTCGATGCGTTCCAATAACGCCATATCGGCGACGTCGACATGGCCGTCATCGTTGAGGTCGCCGTCGGGTGGGCTGACAACAAGTTGAGCCAGGGCTGCAGTTCCGTTTGCGGCGTTGTAGGAAAAACTGAAGGTACCGATCTGCGAGGGTGTTCCGCTCAGAACGCCTGTTCCGTCCATTGAGATTCCCGGCGGTAGCGCTCCATTTGTAATGGCATAGCTTGATGCGCCGGCAGGACTCAACTGCAATGGGTTCATCGGGTGCAAATAGCGTAGCGATGCAGCGAGGAGCGGGCTATTCACTCCGGGGAGGGACTGCCCATTGCCGGGCGCAAGTGCGTCTCGCCCGTCTGCGCTGGTGGGGGAGGAGCCATTATTGAGGGCCAGTTCAATTTCGTCTGGTACGCCATCATGGTCCGTATCTGTCAGTGTATTGGGGCTGAGAGCGGGAAGCGTCTTGAGGACCAACGCAGTCGACAGGGGATCTCCGTTCCAGCTTCCGTCTGCCGATTGCTGGCCGGTGCCAATAAGCAAGTAATCCTGGGCAGGCGCTAAAGCGGGATGCGCGGCATTGACGGCCTGGATGGCAAGATAAGCCAATGCGGTCTGCATGGGCGTGCTGACGCCATTTTCTCCAAAGCCGTTGTCAGCATTTCTTTTGGTCAGGAGATAGGTCACGCCATCATCGATAACAGTCGCAAGGTTATAAGTGCCGATACCCTGGCAATAGAGTGAAGTCCAATTATTGGCATTACTTAACTTGGCGACTTCCAAGAGAGTGATGGCCGTTGGCAACAGGGCACTGGCACTCATGTTTATGGTTTCGCCCGTTGTGATGCGAGGCATGTAGGACCACCCTTTGCCAGACGCTTCCGTTCTTTGCGAAGGCAGGATTTCGCAAGCAACCGCCTTGCTTAGTTCAGTCGATTGGTTAGCGTAGCTGTAGCCGGACAGGCGGACGGCTTCGATACCCAAAGGCGTGTCGGGGAAGCTCACTCCATATTGGGGGTAGGCCCCCCAAGCCTGGCGATCCGAAGCTGATCTGGCCGTTAGCAAAGCCTGGGCATATGGCTTCATGTTCATGCCGGTGCCGGCTAACGCAGCGATCTTGCGTGCGGTTGAGTCGACGCTGGCAGTTTCGGCATTGGCGAGCCAGGCACTTGCCGCACCATAGGTTTCGCCAGTTTTGATGCCGGCATGTATAAGTGCTTCCAGCACGGTCGCAGTGGTTTGTACTTTCAGGCTGTCGTTGGCGGACCAGGAGCCATCGCCTTTTTGCGACTGGAATAGATAGGCCAGACCTTTGACGCGTGCAGCGTCTATTTCGACAAGTGAGACTGGCCAGGCAACCTGACTAAAAGCCAGACTGCCCAGCACACCAGCGAACGCGAATAACCGTAATTTCCCCATGCTCCCCCCTGATTTTTTTGTTTGATTCAGCACACAATCGTCCGGCAGCGCCCGCGGTTTTGCGGTGCGCAACCATCTGTCGTGGACCTTGCGACTGGTGGGAAACTTACGTGTTAGTTATCCGAGCCAACTCAGGTAACCACCGGGCGACTGAAAACTCGTTGGGGGGGGCGGTGATGCAGGAACCGTCAGGTGCTTGCGCAACGGGTACGGTGTTTTTAAATGGGATGAATGAACCTTGGATAAGGTCAAGCTGGATTGACTGGCTCTTTGCGAAAAAACAATAGCGCATGCGGCTCTCCTCAGGCTGCATTGGACACAACTAATTATTGTTTTCCGCAAAACAGCCAACGTACTTTGCGCTGGCCGTGTATTAAGTGAGATCGGAAGTTACAGGATGGTTTTTGTGTTTGTCAAGAAAAATTTTCGTGATCAATGGGCGCGGAAATTTTAACCGCGCAAGGTGTTTTAATTGGTTTGTGGATGTGGCGACTTGTTTCGATGTCAAGTTCTGTGCGCTTGGTTTCTCGGCTGTTGAGCAAGCGATATTTCAGTGTTTCACTGATGCGTGTTTGGCTGATTTGAGCGTGATTCTGCTTGATGGCGGTGGGCCTGTTTGCGATTGATTGTAAGGGAGTGCATGGTGTTGTAAATGGTAATTCAAACCTCTTGGGAAGTTTTGAAACTCTGGTGTTTGCCGGGGCCATTCCCTCCGCCGAAGCATGCAAATTAAGGATGTTCTGGGCGGGTAGATATCGGGCTTCATGGTAAAAAAAGTTGCGCCGGCTCGACAGCGGCGCGACGTTTCGGTTATGATGCGCCCCGCATTAGGCGCGTAGCTCAGCTGGTTAGAGCACCACCTTGACATGGTGGGGGTCGTTGGTTCGAGTCCAATCGCGCCTACCAATATTTAAGGGGTCGGGATGACCCGGTTTCAAGAGGGGCTGAATTGCCCACGGAGGTTGCGAAATGTCACCGCGAACTAGCCAGGCTGTCACTGGATAACAACCCGGCGCATCGCTGTTCGCAGAGTTTCTGCATCTTCAATCTGTAATACCTAAAAGCGCGGCCGGTCCGCGCTTTTTTTCGTTTCTGGAGTCTGAAAATGGTCAACGTCACGCTTCCCGATGGTTCGGTCCGCCCGTTCGAGGGGCCGGTCACGGTCGCGCAGGTCGCATCCAGCATCGGCGCGGGTCTTGCCAAGGCGGCGCTCGCCGGGCGGGTCAACGGCAAGCTGGTCGACACGAGCCACCTCATCGATGCCGACGCGCAGCTTGCCATCATCACCGCCAAGGATGCGGAGGCGCTCGACCTGATCCGCCACGATGCGGCGCATGTCATGGCACAGGCCGTACAAGAGCTCTACCCGGGCACCCAGGTGACGATCGGCCCCTCGATCGAGGATGGCTTCTACTACGACTTCGCACGTGCGGAGCCGTTTACGCCTGAGGACCTGGGGGCGATCGAAAAGCGCATGGACGAGATCGTCAAGCGCGATCTTCCCATCGTGCGCGAGGTTTGGGAACGCGAGGACGCCATGCGGGTGTTCGCCGAACTCGGCGAGACCTACAAGGTGCAGATCATCGACGAGGTGGTCCCCAAGGGCGAGGAGCTTTCCATCTACCGA
>Ga0208957_1000778_pt1 | contig 20376 bp, 18 predicted proteins | sample RifOxyA1_FD_184029 | JGI IMG/M metagenome (GOLD analysis project Ga0208957, IMG submission 184029) | Groundwater microbial communities from Rifle, Colorado - Rifle Oxygen_injection A1 (SPAdes) | ecosystem: Environmental > Aquatic > Deep subsurface > Groundwater | place: Rifle, Colorado, United... | reverse complement strand
CATAGCACAAACATCAAAGTGCGGGGAAAAGATATTGAGCAATTGGATATTGGGATACTAGAAAGAATAAAAAACACTAAATCTATCGCGGTGATTTTGACGACCGGGCCTTTTTGAAAAAAGCAATATACGTCAAAACCGCCAATATCATTGTCAACGAAAAAGCGATGATTACGCGCGCATTTGTATCAGCAATATTCATATCTATTTTTTTAACTGGTAAGAAAACACCAAACACAGTATACCCAATACCAAATCTGCCGTCAAGACAGGTAAATCGATCGCCAAACTGTTTCTGGTAAAAGCGGGAATAATAAAGACCGCCCCGAACCAACCTGCAGACAAGTTAACAAAAAGATCCGACAAAAGAGTCTTCCAAATTTTACCCGCCACCATACTTAAATTTTACCATTAGCGATAGTACAAAGTACAGAGTACTTAGTCCCTGAAAAGAACCTGCCTAAATTGATGTATAATTAGGGTATGGCAAAAGTACCTGATTTTCTACAACCATATTTAGCCTCATATGATTTATCTAGTCTTGATCTTCAAGAAGACAAAAATCTAATAGTTACTGAAATTCTTAATAAAGGTGATGGAAAAGCTCTTGAGTGGCTCACGGAAAATTATTCCAAAAAAGATGTTAAAGAAGCCGTATCTGCCCCCACAAAAGGAATGTGGCTTAATACAAACCTTGATTATTGGCTTAAGGTTTTTGGTACCAAAATATCTAAAACTGATTACAAAAATGCAGTTATCAATTTCAGTTCTTAATAAAAACCAAGAAGAAGTGTTGTCAAAATTGTCTTTTTTGGCAAATGATGAATATTACCTTGCTGGAGGTACTGCTTTAGCTATTCAATTGGGGCACAGAACCTCGTTTGACTTTGATTTTTATACGCCTAATTATTTCGATCAAAATGAGCTTTTTGATAAATTTCTGGAAATTTTTGCCGATGAAGCAATTAAAACAAGCTTGGCCAAAAATACTCTATTTTGTACATTAAGAACAGTTGATTGTTCTTTTTTTACATATCCGTATAATCTCTTAAGAAAACCTGTTTTGGAAAGGGGTATCGCTTTAGCCTCTTTGGAGGACATTGCCGCCATGAAGCTTCTTGCTGTTAACCGTAGGCCGGCCAAAAGGGACTATGTTGATGTTTACTATCTTTTAGAGAAATTTTCTTTGGGAGAAATGATTGATTTTGCAAAAGAAAAGTTCCCAAATTTTAATTTTTATTATTTACTTCGGGCACTCTCATATTTTGAAGATATAAAAGATGATGAAAGGCGCCACATTCAAATGACAGATAAAAACTTCTCGTGGGAGGGAGCCAAAGATAAACTTTCAAAGGAGGCCGATAAATACCAGCTCTCCATGTTTAATAAATAAAACCACTTGTGAAAAGGGGTGGTACTTGAATTGAATGCTTCACAGTATAGGCTAGATATAGCTGTCCACCACAAAGTGGCAAGCTTCGCTTATGGAAAGTCACGCTATACCACAACAAATATCTTCCTACCAATTTAGGCTGGTCGGGGATATGACCCTAAAACAGTTTTTTCAAATTGCCGGGGGAGCTTTAATTTCAATTATTATTTATTCTCTTCCTTTAATGGGAATAATTAAGTGGCCTTTGGTTGTTATTTTTGCCCTTTTAGGTATTGCTTTAGCTTTCTTACCTTTAGAAGAACGCCCCTTAGAAAGATGGATTATTGCTTTTTTTAAATCCGTTTATTCTCCAACTGTTTTTTCCTGGACGAAAACCAAGGATGAATTTAATTACTATCAGGACGAGGCAGCAACTCCTTCAGAGAAAATTGTATATCCCGGAGGAGAAGCAAAACTGCAGGAATATTTAAAAAAATCTCCTTCTAGTTCTTTTTCGGGAAACTTGGAAAAACTTGAGGGAAGTTTTCTTTCCGGCTTAACTAACATTTTTACCAGTGTTGTTCCTGTTATTAAAGTAGGGAGTCCACCACTAACCATTCCCGGACAAGTACCTGTTAAGATACCCGTGGTTACAAATATTCCTAAACTCTTTGTAGAAGAAACTAATTCTAGTGGTGATGTTTCTCAAACTATTTCGACAACTCAAATTACTCCAACCTCGCCGGGCCAAAGTGCCGTTGCCCAAAAGGAAGCTCAATTTTCGGTTGATGCTGCTCCCCCCAGCCCTCCAACCACACCCAATACCTTAACCGGCCAGGTTATTGATCAGGAAAAACATATTGTTGAAGGAGCCATTATGGAAATTAGAGATTCCATGGGACGCCCTGTGAGGGCTCTTAAAAGTAATAAACTGGGTCATTTTATGGTTGTCACCCCCTTAATGGCCGGAAAATATGAAATTATTACCGAAAAAGATGGTTTTAGTTTCGAACCGCTTTCTTTTGAAGCAGGCGGAACAATTATTCTTCCGATTGCAATATATGGAAACAAAATTTAAAATTCCCAAAATTCCTTTATTGACAATTCCGGACACTCCCTTGATGGCCTCTTCTCAAGAACATCTTCCAATTTCTGATATTTGTGAAGATATTGTTCTTTATAAAGACGGAGGTGCGGCGGTGTTGATGGAATCAACTTCCCTTAATTTTTCCCTTCTTTCCGAAAAAGAGCAGGAAGCGGTCATCGCTGCCTATTCTGGCCTTCTTAACTCTCTTTCTTTCTCAATTCAAATTATGGTCAGGAGCCAAAAGAAAGATATCTCTAATTATATGAATTATCTTGATGAGTCGGCTAAAAAAATCGCAAATCCCGGACTTTACCGATTAATGCAATCTTACCGAAAATTTATAATTGAATCGGTTAAAAAGAAAAATGTCCTTGGTAAAAGATTTTTTGTGGTCCTTCCTTTTAGTCCCCTGGAACTGGGGGTGGCGAAATCCGTCCTTTCAATTACCAAAGGCAAAGGAACCCTTCCCTATCCAAAAAGCTATGTTATTAAAAAGGCTAAAGTTATTCTTTATCCAAGGCGCGACCATCTAATAAGACAAATGGGAAGATTGGGAATAAAACTAAAACAACTAGAAACAGGAGAATTGGTTTCCCTTTTTTACGAAATTTATAATCCTGCTAGGCCCGAGGAAAGGAAAAAGGAGTTTTAATAAATATGGATAAACCAATCAATCAACCAACCAATCAATCAATCAAACCCCCCGTACCCAGCGTTTCTTTGGCACTAAGACAAAAAGAATTAAGGGTTGGCGATATTATTGCTCCCAATAAAATAGATATTGATTTTGACTACTTTAAAATTAATGATGTTTATTTTAGAACCATCTATGTTGCTGGTTATCCAAGATTTGTGACCCCCGGCTGGCTTGAACCGGTGGTTAACTTTGACAGCTCTTTAGATATTTCTTTTTACATTTATCCGGTTGATGGAAAAAGCGTCCTTGATGATTTAAGACGCAAGATTGCCGAAATGGAAGCAGAACTTTCAACGGATATTCAGAGAGGAAAAATCGTTGACCCCATGACAGAGGCAAAACTGGAAGATGCAAGAGCTCTTCAGGAACAACTGGTTAAGGGAGCGGAAAGATTTTTTGAATTTGGTTTTTATATCACAATTCCGGCATCTTCTTTGGAAGATCTTAATCACATCACCAAACAAATTGAATCAACCCTGGGATCTTTGATGGTTGTTGCCAAGCATGCCATTCTTGATCAGGATTCAGGATTTCTGACAACAGCCCCTTTTGGTTTTGACAGATTAAACGTCACCAGAAACATGGATACAACTTCCCTTTCCACAACTTTCCCCTTAACTTCAGCAGAGCTTTCAAGCGACCGCGGAATTCTTTACGGTATTAATTCCAAAAACGAATCTTTCATTATCTTTGATCGATTTGCCCTAGAAAACGGGAACCTCACGATATTTGCGACTAGCGGTAGTGGAAAGTCCTTTTTCACTAAATTAGAAATTTTAAGATCGTTAATGTTGGGTATAGAATGCATGGTTATTGATCCGGAAACGGAGTATAAACCTTTGGCAAATGCTGTCGGTGGAGAATATATTTCTTTTTCTTTTAATTCTCCTCAAAAAATTAATCCTTTTGATTTATCCCAAGCCGTTGAAGAAGGAGAAAACCAACTGGGGCTTAAAATTCTTTCACTTCATTCTCTTTTTAAAGTCATTATGGGGGCAATTACGCCAACCCAGGAAGCACTTCTTGATCGAGCGTTGGTTTCCGCATATCGAGCCAAGGGAATTACCCAAGATGTTTCAACTCAGGGAAAAGAGCCTCCTTTAATGGAAGATCTTTATAAAACCTTAATCGGCATGGAATCTCCGGATGCTTTGGATCTTGCCGCCAGAATAGAAAAATTTGTCAGGGGAAGCTTTGTAGGAATATTTGATAAGCAAACTAATGTTAATTTAAAAAATCCGTTTACGGTTTTTTCGGTTAGAGATCTTCCCGATGCCCTAAGACCAATCGCCATGTTTATTATCTTGGATTACATTTGGACCAGGGTTAAAAAAGACCTCAAGAAACGTCTCTTAATCGTCGAGGAGGCCTGGCACATGATGAAGTACCCCGATACCGCACAATTCCTTTGGAGTGTTGTTAAAAGGTCAAGGAAATATTTTTTGGGACTAACAACAATTACTCAAGATGTTGAGGATTTTCTTTCCCAAGATATCGGAAAAGCAATTGTAACTAATTCAGCCCTGCAGCTTCTTTTAAAACAATCTCCGGCGGCAATTGATAAAGTCGGTGAAGTTTTTTATCTTTCCCAGGGAGAAAAGAATCTTTTGCTTGCCGCTAATGTCGGTGAAGGAATATTTTTTGCCGGGCCCCACCATGCGCCCATTAGAATTGCGGCTTCAGCTGATGAATACCAACTAATCACATCTAAACCGCAAGATCTAGTTGCCAAACAACCATGAGCAAACTACCAGATATTAATTTACTGACAGGAAAACAAATAGAAGATGTTTTAAAAACATGCGATAGTTACTTAGGTAAAAAACTGGGGCTTGAAGGTTCCGTCGAAAACTTAAAACTCCCCGTCATTATTTCAAGTCTTAATTTAACTTGGAAATCGGTTGATGATTTTGAAAAAGACATCAACCTATTAACCAAAGAAAACAATATCCGCTCTTCATACACAACGCTTTATAAGGTCTGGGAACAAAAACTGGCGCAGGAAAAGTCAGAAAAGGTTGAGAAAACCACCCTAACCCCCGAGGAAGCTGAAAAACTTGAAGCCGAGGCAGAAAAACGGAGTGCCGTAGCAAAAGAATCTATTGAGAAAGCTCAAACAAAACAAGAAAAATGGTTAAAGCTGCAAAAAGATAAGGTTCTTAAACAAGTTTCTAAAGAAGAACAACAAAAAGTACTTGAAGAACTTGAAGGAAAAGTTGTTTATGCAACACCCCAAAAACCTGAACCGGACATACTTTTAACTAATGAGGAACAATCTTTTACGGATTTAGCAAAACAAAACCCCCGCGTTTTTGAACAAAAACTTTCTGAAGATATTATTAAGAAAAATCCTGAAATTTTTTCATCGGAGGGATTAAAACCCCTTGCTGATGTAATTGCGGCGGATACAACCAGTGTATTTATCGATCCTTCTCAAAAACAAATACCAACCGGTGTTTTTACAGCTCTTACAAAATACGACAAATCTCCCGAGGTCCAAAAAACAGGAGTTATCTATACCGTACTTAGTGAAGAAAGACAAAATTTATATAGAGAAATTCTTAATCGTACTATTGGAGTAAATTTAGCCAACAGGGTTTTGGGCGATCCAGAAACAACTTATGAATTTTCCGAAATTCCTCCGGAAAAGCCGGAAGGTTCTTTTTCTTTAAAACTTGATGACTTGCAGACAAATTCATTTAGGTTGCAGGAAGGTTCTTTAAATGAGGTTTTTAACAATCCTTCTTTTGGTGAAGCCAAAAGCTTTGTATCACCACAACTAAAAGAAACTGCTTTTTCAAAAATCGCTTCTTTGCCTAAAACGGGATTGTTAGGAAAACTTTCTCAATTTACAACATCAAGGTCTTTTGATTCCATCGCTCCATTTTTAGGCCTTCCCACTCAAATGTCTTACACCGGAACAACTTTCTTTGGAAAAATGATTACTACATTCCTCCCAGAATACGCGCCCCTAATTACAAACTTTACCGCCAGGTTGGGAATTGATATTGGCATAAAAGCCCTAGCTCCAGTTACAGGAAAAAGTATCGAAACAGGTATTGCAAGTCTCGCAGCAAAAAGCGCAGCAGGTAAAGCTGTGGGCGGGGTAATTTCAAAGTTCCTAACCGTGTTAGGAGGCTTAACGAGTTGGGCCACTTTTGGCCTGTCGCTCATAGGTGGATGGTTACTAGGCAAGATTATTGAAAAAATTCCCTGGAAAAAAGTACTGCCATGGATTGTTGGTATTCCGGTTTTTGTAATGGTAAGCCCTGTTGCGGGGGTTGCTGCAGGACTCGGAACTTTTTGGCTTCTTAGTGGCTTACCCTTGAAAGCAGCGAGTTTTCAAATCGGAAGTTTTTTTGCGAGAATCGGCGCCTCAATGGCCATAACCATAGGTACTCCAATTGTTGTCGCCATTATTGTTTTTCCAATTTTGGTTGCAATTATTTTATTTATTATTAACTCCGGCGCCTACATTGTTCCTCCCAAAAGCAGTTCTGTTGGTGTTGAAAACCCTTATATAAGGGTTGAGAAAGTTGCTGATCCCAAAGGACCTTTCGAAAATTCAAGTCTTCCTTTTAGGGTCGAGTATACAATTACCATAACTGCCAAAAAATCTCCTCTAACAAATGTTCAATTGGAATACAAATGCGAGGTTTTAAGGAAAGGTGTTAAACCCGGCTGTCCCAATATCGAAGGCTCAATACCAACAGCGGATGAGATAGGAACTATTATGCCGACTAACCCCTACCAATTTAAATACTCAGCAACATATTCTGGAGATTCTTTTAATGACTCTTTTGTTTCAGATACCATAACAGCAACTGCCGACACTACCGAAAAAAATGGAGTCTCTACAAGCGGAAGTGCTTCAATAATTATTGGAAAACCGGATATCGGCTGCTATAAATTAATTACATCTGGTGAGTACAGCATTCCTTCGCAGTATGTGTCTATGTTTAACTCAGGAATGTTTAAAATTGTTCGGGATTGGCCCATGTTTGTTGCTAAAACCTGTCCTGCCGCGGGCGGAGATGTTTACATTGGCTATGGCGGAGACAATCCGTATTACTGGGGATGGCATTTACACCAAGGAACTGTTGACTTTATTTTATATGAAGCACCTCTTAGCAGTCTCGTAAGAACGGAGTTTGTCATGATTCATGAACTTGGTCATCATATACAAAGTGTTAATTCTGATTATTATCAACAATTTCTGGATTATCCTGGAATTAAGTGGCCCATATGTACATACAAAGCGACTTCTGATCCCGTTGAAGCTTTCCCTGAAACTCTGGGGTTATATGGTTCAGGCAGGGTTTTGAATGATTCTTTGGGTTGCGGTGGAGTATCGGGAACATTTAAAGATAATTATCCTACCAATTGGGAATTTGCGGACAAAATAATATTTCATTAGTATGAATTAAGATGTTAGCTAAATATAAAAAAATAATAATTTCTTTTTTTGTTTTTTTCTCAATTTTCTCTGTTGTTTTTATTCTGATTAAAATTCAACAAAATGAGAACACCCCAACGCTGTCTCCAAAAAGCACGGCCCAGGCAACCTATAAATCAATTGCGCCCGGATCAAGTACCGCAAAAGACGTAACGGTACTTTTAGGAAACCCGATTAAAACCGAAGGAAATATTTCCGAATACACATCTCTAAGTCCCAACAGAAACAATAAAGTTTCGATAGAAAACAACATTGTTTCATTAGTCAAAGAAATTGTTACCTATGAGGACAATAAAAGAACTACAGATATTGTTGAAAAATACGGCATTGCCGAAAACGTATTGTATGGACCCGATGCCGAAGCAGGGTTTTTCTTGTTTGTCTATCCCTCTAACGGTCTAGCATATATCGGAAATCCGATAGGCAGAACGCTTTTGGAGATATGGTACTTCCCGCCTACAGATTTAAGTAGTTTTATAACAAAATATGCTTCAGAGTATTCGGAAAAATACGTTCCCAAACACTCCGAACAATATTAACTCTGGATTTTGACAGGCATTATTAGATGAAGGTAGTTGGGATCTTTAGGGTCTGTAAATACTCCAGGCGAAGCTGCATTATTAAATTCCATTAAAATTTCTTCTCCTACTACAGACCTTAAGAAATCTTCTAAGAATTTGTAATTAAATAATATTTCAATTGGCTCTCCTTCCACTTTTGCATCTATTACGGTTTCCTGGTTTCCCACTTGCGAGCTTTCCGCAGAAAGTTTTATTGAGTCTTTCATAATTTTTATCTTTACGATATTTGCGGAATCTCTGGCAAAAACGGATGCTAATTTCACCGCTCTTAATATTTCTTCTTTATCTACCCTAACTTTAATACTTGAACTTTTAGGAATAATTTTTTCAAAATCAGGATAAATTCCTTCTAAGACTCTTGAAGAAAGAATTAAATTACCAAGCCCAAAAACCACTTGTTTTTCTTTTTCTTTTACTTCTAATAATATATTTTCACTTTCTCCCCCTTCTCTGGTAACTTCCAAAAGTATGTTCTTGGGAATATCTGTTTTTATTTCCTTATCGGATTTTTCAAGAATGATTGTTTTTTTTGAAAGCCTAAATCCGTCAGTGGCTACTAAAGAAAGGGATTTTTTAGAAAGAATAAAAAGGATACCGGTTAAAACCGGTCTGCCTTCATCCTGTGAAGCCGCAAAAGAAACTTGTGGTAAAGAGTTTAGAAATTCTGTTTTAGAAAGATCAATAGACTCGTCTTTTTTAATAGTTTGCGGCACCTTAGGAAAATCCAAGCCGTTCATCCCAGATACTTTTCCGTTAAAACCCGCTCCTGTAATTTTCAAGCTTTCTTTTTCGGAAGACAAGTGAATACTTCCTGCTGATAGGTTACTGATAATTTCAGAAAGATTTTTCGCAGGGATTGTTAATTCTCCTTCTTCTTTTATTTTTGCCCCCAAAGAAATTGAAGCAGAAGTTTCCAGGTTAGTTGCCGATAACATTAATTTTGTTTTGTCTGTTTTTAAAAGAATATTTGATAGAACAGGAAGTTGCGCCCGGGCACTTACAAAGCGAGATGTTATTAAAAGTGCTTTACTTAAACTTTCTTGTAAAACCTCTAAATCCATATTTAGTATTTTACCTTATTTAACTAGTAGTACTAGTAGTAGAGAGTGTTGATAAGTGGAAAACTCTCATTATTTAAACATAACTTTCGGAAAACATTAGTGTTTATATTAGGCTTAGATAAATGTTGATAATATTGTGGACAATTACCTGCGGGTTGTTGATAAGTGGATGGATTCATAAACATGTTCTCAAAGCTTATTTTTTATACCTAAGATATCCTCACGGATTTGCACATTGGTTGAAGCCAGCTGAGTGATTCTATCAACAGCGTGCATGACGGTCGAATGATCCCTTCCTCCGGTTAATCTTCCGATCTCCTCAAGTGGTATTTGGAGCTCGGTGCGAAGAAGGTACATTAATATCTGGCGGGGCCTGGCAATTGTTCTTACCCGGGAATCTCCTAAAAGAACACGCTTACCTATTTGGTAATATTTGGAAACGGTATCGAAAATTTCTTCGGGAGTCTTTTTAATCCCCTTTCCGTTTATTTCAACGCCTTTGCCCAGCGAAGTTTCAATTAGCTCATTAGTTAAAGGGATTTTCTTGATTTTAGTTTGGGTTAAAAGACTAACCAAAAATCCTTCGATTTTTCTGGCGGACTCAAGGTTTGAAGCAATCAGTTGCACCTGGTCCATTTCCAGAATTAGCCCTTTTTCCCTTGATTTAATCTGAGTAATGGCACACCTTAATTCAAAATCAGGTGGAGCAATATCAACAATTAAACCCGCTTCAAACCTGCTTTTTAACCTTTCTTCTAGTTTGGATATTTCCGAAGGGGGTCTGTCCGAAGTTAAGATGATTTGTCCTCCCGCGGAAGTGACAGCATTAAAAGTATGAAAAAATTCTTCCTGAACAGAATCTTTTCCGGCAATAAATTGGATATCATCAACCAGAAGTATATCCAATTTTCTGTATTTATTTCTGAAAGCCTGGGTGGTTTTATTTCTGATTCCTTCGACAATATCGTTGGTAAAATCCTCGCCCGTACAAAAATAAACTTTTGTTTCAGGTTTATCCTTTAAGACTTCATGGGCAACCGAAACCATCAAATGGGTTTTTCCAACCCCTACCCCGCCCCAGAGAAAAAGAGGGTTATAGGCCTTGCCCGGACTTTGGGTCACGGCTTCTGCTGCGGCGTGAGCCATTTGGTTTGAAGAAGAAACCGCAAAATTCTCAAAAGTGTGCCCTGGTCTAATCCTTGCCTTTAATAAAATGTTGGTAAATTCTTCATCCAACCTTTCTTCCTTGATTTCAAAAAGCGGGGTGAGTGTTTTTTCTCCTACCCCCTCTTTTGGGGAAGGTGGAGATTTGACGGTAAAGGTCATATCACAGGGTTTGCCTAATATTTTTGTTAAAGTGTCCTGTATCAGGCCAAAGTACCTTGTTTCCGTGGTGTTTTTGACAAAAGAAGAATTGCACCCGATTTCTATTAAAAATCTTCCGTCTGTTTGCACCACTTCTGCGAGATGGGTTTGGGAAAACCATGTTGAAAATATGGCCGAAGAAACAGAAACCTTAATTGATTGCAGTGCGTCGTTCCAGACGGTTGTTTTGTCAATGTCCATCAAACCCTTATTTACAAAGTTATCCACAATGTGTCAAGGGTCAATTTACAAATAAAATAACCAATTGCTTTATCGCAATTGTCAATTTACAATACACATATGGCAACGAAAAGAACGTATCAGCCGAGCAAAACAAAAAGAATTAGAACCCACGGCTTCAGACAAAGAATGGCAACCTTTAAAGGAAGACTTGTTTTAAAAAAAAGAAGAAACAAAGGAAGGGTTAAACTTAGCCTCTAATGCTTGCAGCAAAATATACACTTAAAGGGAACAGTAGGTTTGAGAGAGTGGAACAAATGGGTAAAATTACCCAATCTGACTCTTTTGGTATTGCCGTTTTTGACAGAAAAGATAAAGAGATATCGAGTTATGGTTTTATCGTTTCAAATAAAATCTCCCCCGAGTCTACAAATAGAAACAGGGTTAAAAGAGCACTCAAGGAGGCGGTAAGATTTGAACTTGGACAATTGAAAGACGGCCTGGATATTGTTTTTTTAGCGAAACAAAAAATATTAAGAAAATCAACAGAAGATATTATTCATGAAGTCAGAGTAGCTTTAAAAGAAGCTTCCCTATATAAATAAATGACTAGATTTTTTTCCCGGATTTTAAGATTGGTTTTTGGCCCCGGCTGTAGGTATCAGCCGACATGCAGCAGTTATATGAATGAAGCAATAAAAAAGTACGGATTTTTCAAAGGAATTTATTTAGGGCTTAAAAGAGTTTTAAGATGTAATCCTTTTATGAAAGGGGGGTATGATCCTGTAATATGAATATTTTTAATGTGATTCTTGTTGAACCTTTAGCCAACGGACTGATACTTTTTTATAAAGTTTTTTGGCAGAACATGGGTGTTGCCATAATTGCCTTCAGTCTTTTTTTGAGATTTGTTCTTAACCCCTTAACCAAACCCTATATGCAATCAATGAAAAAGATTAAGGACGCAGAACCCCAACTCAAAAAATTAAAAGAAAAATATAAAAACGATAAAACAGGAATGATGAAAGCTCAGGCTGACTTTTATAAAGAAAAAGGCATTAACCCGGGAGCGGGCTGTCTTCCCTATCTTCTCCAGATAGTTGTTTTAATTGCCCTTTTTAGCGTTTTTTCTAAAGTGTTGGTAGCAGGCCCCGAAGGAGTTGAGAAAATTAACACTTATTTATATCAACCTTTAAAATTTGCTCAGGGTCAAACGTTATCCACTCAATTTTTATATATGAATATTACTAAGCCCGATGTTTTTAAGATTCCTAATTTCCCGGTTCCCATTCCTGGCCCGATATTACTTTTAGCGGCCCTTTTACAGCTTGCATCCTCCCTGATGATGTTGCCCGCCGTTAAAATAGAAGAAAAAATGGCTTCTAAAACCCAAGAGAAGGGTGATGATATGCAGGCGTCTATGCAAAAATCAACGACCTACATGTTTCCAATAATGACGCTTATTTTTGGTATGAGTTTTTCTTCCGGTCTGGCTCTTTATTGGGCGGTTTTTTCGGCCTTTCAAGTTTGGCAGCAGTATAAAACTTCAGGCTGGGGAGGGTTATCTGATATAATGTGGAAAACAAAATCATGGCTACAGATAAAATAAAAAAAATAGAAGAGTTTGCTGTTAAACTCCTTTCTCTAATGGGCTCGCAAGCTAAGGTCAGCGTTTCCTCTAATGAGGATGATTCTGCCATACTTGTAAATTTAGACACAGAAGAAGAAACAGGACTTCTTATTGGACGTCAGGGAGAAACCTTGGCGGCCGTTCAAACTATTTTAGGAATGATGGTGAGACGTGATTTTGGTGAATGGGTTCGAATTACGGTTAATGTAGGAGATTATCAGGAAAAGCAGGAGCTGCGTCTCAAAGAACTTGCAACACAAACATCGGCAAGGGCCAAAGAAACGAAAGAACCCCAGTATTTATATAACCTGACGCCCAACCAAAGAAGAATAATTCATCTTACACTCTCTGAAGACAAAGAGATTGAAACAGAATCTCAAGGAGAAGGAAAAGAAAGATTTTTAATTGTTCGGGTAAAAAAGTAACCCAAGGTGGAGAGATTAATCGTTTTTGTACTCCTTTTATTACTACCCACCCAACTTGCCTATCATTTTTGGCCCCAATCTTCATACATACTTGGTTTAAGAGTTGATTACCTATCCCCCGCTATCTATTTAACCGACTTTTTAATAATCCTCCTTATCCCGTACATTAAAAAAAGATTTAATTTTATATATCCTGTTCTTTTCTTCGCTTTAATAAACACTGTCTTTGCTGAGTTTCCTTTTGTATCGTTATTAAAATGGTTGACCGTGTTTAAATTAATTATCCTAGGAACATATTTTTACTCCTGCGATTTAAACAAACTTAAAAAAACAATCACGTCAGCTCTTAGCCTTTCTTTGATCACAATCTCACTAATTGGATTACTACAGTTTATTTTTCAAAGAACTGTTGGCGGCCCATTATATTATTTAGGGGAAAGAAGTTTTACGTCGCTAACACCAGGAATTGCCTTAATGGATTTTTTTGGAAGAAGTTTAATGAGGGCTTATTCTACATTTTCTCACCCCAACTCCTTTGCGGGATTTGTTGTTGTTTCTTTTTTAATTATCCTTTCTTTTTCCAAAAAGAGATCTTTTTATTTATGCTTTTTTTTGGTTTTATCTTTGTTGTTAACCGTATCGCTTAACGCGGTGGTTGGAATTTTAACAGCGGGAGTTTTTGTCCTCTTGTTTAAAAAATTTAAAACTTTTCTGCCGGTTGTTTTAATTACAGTCTCTATTTTATTGGGGGCCTTTTCGACAACACTTCCTAATAATCTTTACCTTGAAAGCAATGTTAAAGAAAGAATTGTTTTAGCGGGACGCGCGGTTGATGTCTTTGTAAATAAACCGCTGGTGGGTGTCGGATTAAATAATTTTTTTTCGGTGACTAAGAATATTCAACCGCCACACAACGTCTATCTTATTATTCCTTCTGAAACCGGAATTTTGGGAATGTTGCTGTTTTATTTTTTACTAACAAAACTTCTAAGAAAAAGTTTTAGCAAATATATTTTGATGGCTTTGTTTTTTGTTTTATTTACCGGTTTTTTTGATCATTACTGGTTTACTCTTCAGCAAAATGAGCTAGTATTATCGATACTGTTAGGACTTTCGGTTAGGAATTATAATAATGAAGATGGATAACGCGGTTAAAATATTTTGTGATGGCGGGTCTCGTGGCAACCCCGGAAAAAGTGCGGCGGCGTTCGTGGTAGAAGAGAAAGGAAAAGTAATATACTCTGACGCTAAATATTTGGGGATTGCTACCAATAATTTTGCAGAATACAGCGCCGTATTTTTAGCTCTTAAGTGGATAGAAAAAAACAAGGAATTAATAAATAAAGAAATAATTTTTATTTTAGACTCAGAACTTGTGGTCAAACAAATTGGTGGAATATATAAAATAAAAAATGAGAAACTTAAAATAATATATTTAGAAATTAAAAAAATAATGAATAATTTAGAAAATAAAATTGTTTTTAAAAATGTCGCGAGAGAAAAAAATATAACTGCGGATCTTTTAGTTAATCAAAAGTTGGACAAGTCTCGTGAAAATTTCACGTCTTAAGCTAGCTTTAAATATTTTTATCACTTGAAATAATAATTTACCACGTCATTGATTATTTCTTTCTTAATAAATAAATTGAAAAGATTCGGTAATTGAAATACGATTAAGATATGAGACCAACTGTTTTTTTATTTTCCGAGCCCTGTGCGTTTCCTTTATATTTAGTTGAAAAGCTTCTTTCAAATTTATGTCAGGTGGTAGTTTTTTCAAATGACGTTAAGAACTGGCAAATAGAAACTTCTCACATTTCAAAAACCAGTTCTTTAGTTTTTGATTTTCAAAAAAACCTCAAGAAATATTCAAAGCCCGATTATTTTTTAATGATAGATGTTTTTGATCAGACATTATTTTCCGTTCTTAAAGCAAAAGGTTTTGTCGTTGTGACGGAAAAATCACTGTGGATAAATGCGCAAAATATTCCTGAAACGGTAGGTGTAATAAATGTTGACAACTTATTTGGGCCTCGGATGGAAATTAACAATAAAAGTAGGCTTTCTCAAATAATTGGATCCGCTGTAAGAAATGATGCGATTAAAATATATGAAAATGAAAAGATACCCCCAGTTTATATGGGAGATGCGGTAAAGCTTATCGTCAAATGGTTATTTTCTTTTGGCCCCTACGGAGAAGTTTCCTCAATTTCATCTGCAAACGTAAGTGTTGAAGATGTGTGTAAAGAGATTAAGAAAGTTTATCCTAATTTCAAATATCGTGTTGTGAGGGGAGAAATAAACACCCTACCCATTAGCAAAAATGTATATTTGTTGGAAAAATCCGGCAACCCGCTTTTTGAAGAAACACTCTTATGGTTTACAAGTAACACCCAACCGGAAAGTGTTACAAAAAATAAGAAAGGTAAAGGCAGAAAGATGGTGGGGGTACTGGCAGTTGTAATTTTTATTCTGGCCACACCCTTTATATTTATCTTTATTGCCATCGCTCTTCTCTTTTTCTCTAAAGAAATGATTGTTAAAGAAAATCTCAACTTGGGAAAATTTCTTGCTAAGGCATCTTATATAACATCAAATATCTCAGAATCTGAATTTAGGATTTTTACCAACATTCCTGTTTTGGGAGGACCATATGCTTCTTTCAAGCCGTTTTCATATATGGTTAACAAAGTAAGCATGGTGGGTTTGAAAAGCTTTGATTTAATATCAGAAGCCCAAGTTCTTTCTGGTGGTCTTACGGGAAGGGATGAATATGATTTAAGCCAAACGCAGGATAAAATTATTGCCAATCTTAATTATCTTGAAACAACCATTTCCCTTATTGAAAGTGAAGCAAAAAACTACCCGAAGTTACGTAAAGAAATTAATTTTGATTTAATTAAAAAAATAACTTCAAATGTCAATAAAATTGTTATGACTTTATCCGACCTTCTTGGGGTCGATAAAAATAAAACCTATTTAGTTCTATTTCAAAACAATATGGAATTAAGGCCAACCGGTGGATTTATCGGCTCTTTTGCATTAGTTTCTTTTAGTGCTGGAAAATTGGGGGAGGTGAATGTTCAGGATGTGTACTCGGCAGACGGACAATTGAAGGGGCATGTCGAACCACCACCACCAATTAAAAAGTACTTAAAAGAGGCCAACTGGTTTTTAAGAGACTCCAATTGGGATTTTGATTTTCCTACCTCAGCCGAGCGTGCCGAGTGGTTTTTAGACAAAGAAATCGATGTTCCTGTTGATGGTGTAATTGCTCTTGATTTAAATGTTGTTAAAGATTTGTTAAAACAAATTGGCCCAATTTACCTTGCTGATTATCAAACACAAGTTACCGCAGACAACTTTTATGAAAAAACCCAAACTGAGGTTGAAAACAACTTTTTTGCGGGTTCAACAAAGAAGGCAAACTTTATTACCGCTTTGGCAAAGGAAATAATAAAATCACTTATTAATAATGAAATCAGCAACATAAATCTCACAAAAATTATATACAACAATTTAGAAGGAAGACACATACAAGTCTTTTTACACAACAACTTAGCCAAAGAGGCAGTCGCCAATCTTGACTGGGACGGGGCTTTTAATTATCAAACGTGTTTGGGTAATTGTTTTTCTGATTTCTTGGGTTTGATAGAAGCCAATCTGGGAGTAAATAAATCCAATTATTATATTGAAAGAAAAAGTAATTTGTCTGTAGATGTAAGCGAGGATATTATCAAAAAAAATCTCTCGGTTACTTATGTAAACAAGGCAGACTTGGCGATGGGGAATAGAGGCATCTATAAGGTCTACTCCAGACTTGTGGTGCCGCCAAATTCAGAAGTTAGTTTTGTTAAGGTTGGGGATAGCCAATTGCAATTGGACACCCAAACTGTTTCGGGCCGAAAAGAAATCGGGTATTACTTTGAACTTCCTCCGGGACAGACAAAAACTGTAAATATATATTGGGAAATTAAAACACCCTTAAGTTTAAATAGGGCGGGTGAGTACCTAGTTTACCTAAGAAAGCAGGCGGGAACACCGGAAGAACCTATTTCAATTAACGTCGAGACGACTTCAGGCGTTGCTTTAAACGTCGAGCCCGGTTATAATACGTTGTTTACCAAAGACATAAACACAAAAGTCACATGGAAAAAATAGTACTGAAAGCAAAGATAAGAAAAGATATCGGGAGAAAAGTAAAGCTTTTAAGAAAAGAAGGCATACTGCCGGCAAATATTTACGGCAAAAAAATTAAATCAGAGTCAATACAAATTGACCTGAAAGAATTTTTGAATATCTACAAAGTGGTAGGCGACACAAAACTTTTTTATATTAATGAACGCCCGGTTTTGGTGGCCAATATTCAAAAAGATCCGGTATCTGATTCCCTTCTTCACATTGATTTTCATCAGGTAGATCTTAAAGAGAAGGTTGAAGCTAAGGTTCCGGTTGAACTTATTGGGGAATCTCCTGCAGAAAAACAGTCAATTGGAACGGTTGTTCAATATCTTAATGAGATTGAGGTTGAAGCTTTACCAACAGATCTTCCTGACAAATTTGAAATAGACATATCCAAACTTTCGGAAGTCGATCAGATGGTGCATGTTAAAGATTTGCCTTTTGATAAATCCAAGATCGAAGTAAAAACAGATTTGGAAGAAATTCTGGTTAAGGTAGAACCTCCCCAAAAAGAAGAGATAATTCCTCCGCCTGTCTCAGAAGTACCTGCGGAAGGGGAAGTTCCTGCCGTCGAAGGAGAAACCCCTGCGGTTGAAGGACAACCCGTTGAAGAAGCGAAACCTAAAGAATAATTATCTGTTAGGATCAATCTCCAGTGCCTTAGTTAAGTAATTTTCGTTTCCGGTAAGATTGTATAGTTCGGCCCAGCCTTCATAATATTGAGGATTTGTTGATACAAACTCTTGCCAAAACATTGACTCTCTTGAAGTATCAACTTTTGTTCCGAGCACAACCTTTTTGTTTAAATATATCTTTAAATAAAAAGCTGAAAGAAATAATAGAGAGATTGTAAAAAGACAGGTATAGAAAAAGTTTATTTCTTTTTGGACGCGGGCAGATTTCATTAATTAGATTTTAGGCCAGGGAGAATTAATTAGCAATTCTTTGGAATTACCAAACTTAATTTCTTGCCATATAGATTCGGTTACAAATGGGGCAAAAGGATGAAGGAGTTTAAGAAAGGTAGTAAGTCCGCAACGCATTTGATCAGACCCGATTTTTTCGAACTTGGCTTCTTCTATCGCCTCATCACAGTACCAGTGCCAAAACTCCGAGTATAAAAGTTCCATAGCTTGACTGAGGCGAAAGTTTTCAATGTGGCCGGTCACGTTATTAACCACAGTTTTCATCTTAGACGAAAACTCCATGTTTTCGTCTGCTTTTTTAGTAAATTGCATAACAAACCGCGACGCATTCCAGATTTTATTGACGAAATTTCTTTGGCCCCTGACGCTATCTTCAGAAAGAGCAATATCATTTTCAATTAAAGCTCCCCAAATCAGTGAAATTCTAAGAGCATCTGACCCGTATTTTTCGGTCATAGTAATCGGATTGATAACGTTTCCTTTAGATTTGGAAATTTTGTTGCCGTCCCTGTCGCGGACCAAACCATGAATAACGACATCTTTAAACGGAACTTTCCCGGTAACATAAAGCCCCATCATGATCATTCTTATTACCCAAATGGGGAGAATGTCATAGGCGGTTTCCATAACCGAGGTGGGGTAGAATGTTTCAAAATCATTAGTCTTGTTTGTCATTAGGGTTGCAAATGGCCACTGAGAGGAAGAGAACCAAGTATCGAAGGTATCGGAGTCTTGAGAAAGAGATAGAGATTTGCAGTTTTGGCAACTTTTTGGAGTCTCTCCGTCTGTAATTTCCCAGTTATCGCACTTATCGCATTTCCACGCGGGAATTTGAATTCCCCAAACAATTTGTCTTGAGATATTCCAATCGTATAAATTTTTAAGCCAATGGATGGCAATTTTTTTATACTTAATTGCGGCAAACTTTACTTCTCCTTTTTTAATTGCATCAAGAGCAAGTTTTGTTAAGGGCTTGACCTTTAAAAACCATTGTTCAGAGGGTTTGGGTTCAATAAGTCCATGGTCTCGGTAGCAAGTTCCCACAACGTGTTTTATCTTTTCGGTCTTAATTAATTTACCCGAAATTTCAAGGTCTTTAACGACTTCTTCTCTAGCAGCTTCAATTTTCAGGCCGATGTATTTTTCTGGGGTACCCACCATTCTTCCTTTTTCATCAATCACGCAAATGAGGGGAAGTTGGTGTGTTTGTCCTACTTCAAAATCAATCGGGTCATGAGCAGGAGTTATTTTTAAAGCTCCTGTTCCTGTTTTAATGTCTACTAATTTGTCGGCAATAATGGGTATCTCGCGGTTAATAAGCGAAGCTTGGCCACCAGCCATGCTGGTGGTTAGCGGAATAAATGCGGTTTTTCCAACCAGGTTTTTGTATTTTTTATCGTCAGGGTTAACGGCAACGGCAACATCTGCAAAAATTGTTTCCGGGCGGGTCGTGGCAATTGTGATGGTTCCGTAATCTATAAAATACAACAAGTCCTCTTTTTCAACCGTTTCCACTTCCAGCTGGGAAAAGTTGGTTCCGCATCTGGGACAATAATTAACCATTTTAAGTCCCCGATAAATAAGGCCTTCGTCAAACATCTTTTTAAATGTTTGATACACGATTTTTATAATGTCAGGATCTAGTGTGAATTTATTTCTCGTCCAGTCGCAAGAAGCCCCTAGTGTTTTAAGTTGATTCTCCATTCCCGATTTATTGTTTTGTACATAATCCCAAATCATTTTGTATAAAGCGTCTCGGTCAAAATCAAATCTGCTTTTACCCTCTTCTTTTAATTTCTTTTCAAAAACAAATTGGGTTTCAATTCCGGCATGATCCGCCCCCGGAAGCCAAAGAGTGGACTCTCCTTTCATGCGATGATATCTGGTTAAGATATCTTCAATGGCAACGAATCTGGCATGGCCGATATGCAAAGGATTATTGGCGTTGGGCGGAGGCATAATAATTGAGAATGAAGAACCGTCTTCGACGTGAGATTTGAGATTTGAGACCTGAGAAGGGGAAAACGCGCCGGATTTTTCCCAAAGATCATAGATTTCTGATTCTTTGGTGTGGTCATAATTTTTGTCCATAGCTAAATTATAGTTTATTTTTTAGATCTTTGCGTTAGGAACTCGATCGATATCTTCTAATTTAGCATTTAGATTTTTAGTATTTTTATTTTTCAAATAGGCAACAATTCCAATCATCGCCGCATTATCTCCACAAAGTTTTTTAGAATAAGGAACACGTAAAATAATTCCATAAGATTTTAGTAATTTTCTTAAGCTTTTTCGAAGTTGGTTATTGTTAGCAACACCACCACCGAGGAGGAGATGGTTAATGGTTAATGGTAAATGGTTAATATGATAGGACAAAACATTTTCAACATGTTTAAAAGCAACGCCTTGAAAAG
>Ga0208957_1000776_pt1 | contig 20380 bp, 20 predicted proteins | sample RifOxyA1_FD_184029 | JGI IMG/M metagenome (GOLD analysis project Ga0208957, IMG submission 184029) | Groundwater microbial communities from Rifle, Colorado - Rifle Oxygen_injection A1 (SPAdes) | ecosystem: Environmental > Aquatic > Deep subsurface > Groundwater | place: Rifle, Colorado, United... | reverse complement strand
TTTGCTTTGGAAAATCCGGAATTCGGAGAACCCAAAAAAGTCAGCAAGATGGGTGTGGTTACAATTAACCCGGAAGAAATTAGCTTTCCGGGAGAAAACGTGATTTTCAAGGCAACACCGAAGTTTTTCCCCATAGAGGAAGATATGGATAGATTCTATGCTTTTATTTCCGAGGTTTCAAAACTTCTAGCTGGTCCTGTTCCGAAAGAAAATCCGGATTGCCAGTGGTGCAAGTACAGAGTTTGTTTTGCCAAGCCCCAGGGGAATCAAGAAGAGATACTGTTTTAAAACCTTGCTATGCTTACAATTGACTCTTGTTTACAGTTTAAAACTAAGTTACTTTTAAACATGGAGAGAAACAACCCCCATTTTGGAAATTGGCATTTCTGCGCCGGTTGTCCGTTCTCTTTGTCCCTTCATGAAGGATGCGTTGTGGAGAGTAATGTTAAAATAATAAAAATTTCACAACCTGAAGTTTCTTTTCAAACCGAGCCAAAAGAGGATGTGATACTCCCGCCCGAGACATAAAACTTTAGCCACACAAGGGGGTGCCTTCAGGCTTGAGGATGAAAGTCATTTCAAAAAGAGATAGGTTTGATGTAAAATAGCTTCATATGGCAAAGAGTTATTTTGACCCGGTTGAGCAGAAAGTTAATTTTCCGGAATTGGAGAAGAAACTGTTGGATGAGTGGAATAAACGCGGAATTGTTAAGAAATATCGGGAGAAAAACAAGAATTCAGAAAAATACTTCTCTTTTTTGGATGGCCCCATAACCGCAAATAATCCCATGGGCGTTCATCATGTTTGGGGACGTACTTATAAAGACCTTTGGCAAAAGTTTAAAAATATGCAAGGGTTTAAGCAAAGATTTCAGAACGGATTTGATTGTCAAGGGCTTTGGATTGAGGTTGAAGTTGAAAAAGAATTGGGATTAAAAAGTAAAAAAGATATTGAGAATTTGGTTCCGGGTGATAAAGGCGCTTCAATTGCCAAATTTGTGGAGCTTTGTAAAGAAAGGGTTTTTCGTTTTGCGAATATCCAAACAGAACAAACCAAAAGACTAGGCAACTTCATGGATTGGGATAATTCATATTACACGCTTTCCGACAACAATAATTACATGATTTGGCACTTTCTTAAAAAATGCCACGAGAAAGGCCTAATTTATAAAGGCCATGATTCGGTTCCCTGGTGTCCCCGCTGCGGTACCGCAATTTCTCAGCACGAGATGTTAACCGAAGATTACAAAGAGTTAACCCACGAGACTATCTATTTTGAATTACCGATTGAGGGAAGAAAAAATGAGTTCTTACTGGTTTGGACTACGACTCCCTGGACGCTTCCTGCCAATATTGCAGTTGCGGTTGATGAGGATTTTGATTATTCACTGGTCGAAGGAACAACTGGTGATAAGTTTTGGGTGGGCAAGGAGCTGGTTGAAAAGGTTTTTAAGGGCAACTACAAACAGATAATAAAAACCGTTAAAGGCAAGGAGTTGGTTGGACTTAAATATCGCTGGGCTTTTGACGATTTGCCGAGAGTGAAAGAAGTTGCCGATAAAAATAAAGACAAATTCCATGTTGTTATCCCAACCGATGAGAAAATAATGCCAATATCCCTGGATGAAGGAACCGGTATGGTGCACACCGCGGTTTCAGCAGGGGAAGAGGATTTTGCCTTGGGCAAAAAATTGGGTCTTCCCATGATTGAAGTCATAGACGAAGAGGCTAATTACATTGACGGCTTGGGAGAATTTTCCGGCAAAAATGCAAAGGCCGACCCCAAAGTGATTCTTGATTATTTAGTGAATGATGAGAAAAAGGGAAATAATTGGGTTTTTGACATAACTCCTATTACCCACCGTTACCCCGCTTGTTGGAGATGTAAAACTGAACTTGTGTGGCGGGTGGTTGATGAGTGGTATATCGCGATGGACCCGTTAAGAGAACCGATGAAGGCGGTTGCAAAGAAAATTAACTGGTTGCCTAAGTTTGGCTTAAAACGCGAACTTGATTGGTTAAAAAACATGCACGATTGGTTAATTTCCAAAAAAAGGTATTGGGGACTGGCTTTGCCTATTTGGGTTTGTAAATCTTGCGGCGAATTTACCGTAATAGGTTCGAAAGAAGAACTTAAAGAAAAAGCAGTGTCAGGTTGGGATAAATTTGAAGGTCATAGTCCCCACCGACCCTGGATTGATGAAGTTAAGGTCAAATGTGATAAGTGCGGGAAGGAAGCCCAAAGAATTTCAGATGTTGGCAATCCCTGGCTTGATGCGGGCATTGTAACTTATTCGACCATCTCGAAGGATAATAAATCAACACCTTTATATCTTTCGGATAAAGCCCAGTGGAAGAAGTGGGCTCCTGCAGATTTTATTACCGAGAGTTTCCCCGGCCAATTTAAAAATTGGTTTTATTCTTTAATTGCCATGAGTACGGTTTTGGAAAATAAAGAGCCGTTCAAAACCGTTCTGGGTTTCGGGACATTGCTTGGGGAAGACGGCAGGCCGATGCATAAAAGTTGGGGGAATGCAATTGAGTTTAATGAAGGCGCAGATAAAATCGGAGTTGACGTTATGCGCTGGATGTATGCTCGGCAAAATCCTGCGGATAATCTTCTTTTTGGCTATAAAGTGGCAGATGAGACCAGAAGAAGATTCCACCTTAAGCTTTGGAATGTCTATAACTTCTTTGTTACTTACGCGAATTTGGACGGATGGAAACCATCAAAAAACTCGAAAACTCAAAAACTCGAAAACTCAAAGAATGTATTGGATAAGTGGATTTTAGTAAGACTAAACCAGACAATTAAAGAAACAACAGATTATTTAGAAAAGTATGATGCTTATAGCGCTAGTGCTTCGATAGAATCCTTTTTAGATGACGTTTCTCTTTGGTACATTCGACGCTCCCGCGACAGGGTCGGCCCGGCAGCCGAATCCAAAAAGGGCAAATCCTCTTTTTACCAGACTATTTACCATGTCTTGGTTACGCTCTCTAAAGTACTTGAGCCGTTTAATCCTTTTATTTCAGAAGAAATATATAAGAATTTAACCAAAGAGGAATCAGTGCATCTTTCCGAATGGCCTCAAGAAAAGAGACTAAGTGAAGAAGATACTAAGATACTAAGTGAAATGAACACAATAAGAGAAGTTGTAGAAAAGGCGCACGCAGAAAGAAAAGAAGCAAAGATTCCGGTCAGACAGCCGCTTCAATCTATTAAAGTGGTCAGCCCCGATGCCAAACCCAACGACGCTATTTTGAAAGTTGCCATGGATGAGCTTAATGTTAAAAAAATAAATTGGCAGAAAGGCGAAGAATTATCGGTGAAACTTGATACCACACTAACTCCCGAACTTGAGGAGGAGGCCAAGGCAAGGGAACTTATTAGGAAAATTCAGGAAGAAAGAAAGAGATTGGGTACTAATTTGACTCAAAAGGTAAATGTTACGAATGATTGGCTTCCGTCGGATAAAAAACTTGTTCAAAAGATAAAAACTAAAACTTTGGCAGTAAGTCTTAAGGCCGGAGAGTTTAAGGTATGGAGAATATAGCCCGTGCCCGAAAAAATGACTATTATTTGATTGTCGCAATCGGCCTTTTAATAATATTTGGCCTGATAGTTCTGCGCTCCATAGCTGCTTTTCTTTTCCCCATATATTTTGTTTACGTGGCGATTGCCATACTTGCTTTTATTATTTTTCTTCAAATAGACTTTGAAGTTATATCTATTTTTTCAAAATATTTTTATATAGGCAGTATTATTTTTCTGATACTTCCGCTTCTTATTGGTCAAGTAACCCGGGGGGCAATAAGGTGGGTGCCGATAGGTTCTCTGACCATACAACCGGCTGAAATTGTCAGGCCCTTTCTTTTTATTTTTTTTGCAAATTATTTAACCGAAACTGCGCTTGATCTAAAGAGATTTTTAAAGGCGATAGTTTTATTTGCCATACCATTTTATTTAATTATTATTCAACCGTCTTTTGGCGTGGCCATAATTACGTCCATAGGTTTTTTAGGCATTCTTTTGGCTGCCAACTTTGAAAAAAAGAGAATTCTTTTAGGGATTATTGGAATTATTGCTTTAATACCCCTTATTTGGTTACTTCTTGCGCCATATCAGAAACTAAGAATTATTACTTTTTTAAATCCGACAAAAGACCCTTACGGGGCAGGCTATAACTCCCTGCAGTCTATGATATCCGTGGGTTCCGGAAAAATATTCGGTCGGGGACTGGGGAAGGGCGTGCAGACCCAGCTTGCCTTTTTGCCCGAGCGCCATACAGACTTTATTTTTGCCTCAATCGCCGAGGAGATGGGTTTGGTTGGAGCAACCCTTCTTTTGGCAGGAGGATTTTTTATTTTATCAAGACTGGTTCATGTTATAGAAAATTCGGGTTCTTTCGCCGGCAGAGCTTATGTTTCCGGCTTTTTTCTGGCCATGCTGGCACAAATTGTAATTCATGCCGGAATGAACATGGGGCTTCTTCCCATAACCGGGGTCCCCTTTCCTTTGGTTTCCGGCGGCGGTTCGTCGCTTTTGGCAACGATGATAGGTTTATCAGTTGCGCAAGCTGCGAGGAAAAATATATAATACCCGAGTATGAAATACGCTGTAGTTAAAATATCCGGCCATCAATATAAAGTCTCGGAGGGCGACGAGGTTTTGGTCGACAGGCTTGCAGAGCAGAAGGTTGAACCTGAAGTTTTGCTGGTTGTTGACGGTGATAAAGTTTCTGTCGGTAAACCAAAAGTTTCGGGAGCTAAGGTGACCGTCAAAGTTTTGGGTGAAGAAAAAGGTGAAAAAATTGACGTTTTGAAGTATAAAGCAAAATCAAGATACAGAAAGCATATCGGTTTTAGACCACAATATACACGGCTTCTAGTAGAGAAGGTCTCCATTTAATAATTAAAAATTGTGTACAAATTGTATCAATCTGTATAGTACTGGTCTCTTGACTTTCGTGAAAATATTCTCTAGACTCTTTAGTTAAATATGTCAAAGAAGAAAGCAGGCGGAAAAACAAGCCAACACGAGCGACCTACAGGAAAAAGACTTGGTGTTAAGGTTTCTGACGGACAAAGAGTGTCGGGGGGCATGATTTTGGTTAGACAAAGAGGAACAAAAATGGCCAAGGGCGATGGAGTAAGGGTTGGCCGTGACCACACTTTGTACGCGGTAACAACTGGCAAAGTTAAATTCGGACAAAAGTTTGGGGAAAAGGTTGTGAGTGTTGTTTCTTAAATATGGCCGAAGAAGTAATCCAAATTGAAATAGATTCGCTCCAGCCCAATCCGCTCCAGCCCAGGGGTGCCATAACTCCGGAGAGCTTGGTAGATTTGGTAGATTCAATCCGGGAACACGGAATTTTAGAGCCTCTTGTTATTGCCAAAACTCCGGCAGGATATCAAATTATAGCAGGGGAACGCCGTTGGCGCGCCTCAAAACTTGCGGGTTTGACCCATATTCCGGCCATAATTCGTGAGACCTCTCCCAAGGGGATGCTTGAAATGGCTTTGGTTGAGAATGTCCAAAGAGTTGACCTTAATCCGCTTGACAGGGCAAAAGGTTTTGAGAGGTTGATGAATGAATTTGGACTTACAACCAGCGAAATTGCGGTTAGAATTGGGAAAAGTGTGGCCTATGTATCAAACTCCATAAGACTTCTTTCTCTTCCCGATGCCCTTAAAGACGGCCTTTTATCGGGCCTCATTTCCGAAGGCCACGCAAGAGCTTTGGCTGCAATTGATGACCAAAGTTTAATGGTTGAGGCCTACAAAATAATTTTGCGGGAAAGCGGTTCGGTCAGGCGCGCGGAGGAATTAGCAAGACGCATGAAAGCAAAAGTAAAACAGCCAAGTAAGGTGGGTGTGAGGAAAGATTTAGCCCACGTTGTTTCAGAGGAGATTGATAGAATGCAGGAGGATATGGAGAAGGCGCTAAGTCAGGCAAGTCCTAGTAGCCAAAACGGAAATGGAACCAAGGTAAAATTGGTGCGTTCGCAGCGCGAAACCCGGGTTACGTTTGTATTTAAGGGTGGGCTAGAGGATACCCAAGAAGTGCTTCAAAAAGTATATAAAGCTGTAACTTCTTAGTAACTGACCTTTTTAACTAATCCCGCATTTGAGACCGGCCAATAGATTAACCAGGCTCGTCCTGTAATTACTTTTTTCTCAATAACTCCCCAACTTCGCGAATCGGAAGAATGCGGCCTGTTATCGCCCAAAACTAAATACTTACCATCCGGAACCAAAATTGTTGCCCCTTCGCCTAAAAAATACCCCCCCGAAGTTTTCAAATTTTCATCCAAGTATTTTTCGGCAAGGAGCTCGTTGTTAATATAGATGTGATTATCTTTGAGAGTTATCTTTTCCCCGGGAAGACCTATGATTCTTTTTATAAACTCATCTCCCTCTCCAACCGGAGCCTTAAAAACAATCACGTCGCCTCTTTTCGGCTCATTAAATCTATACGTGACCTTATCGGTCAAAAGATACTCGCCGTCAGGAAAGTTAGGCTCCATGGAAGCACCTTTAATTTTGTGCGGCTGAAGGACAGTTAAATAAACAACAAGAAAAATCGCAACCGCGAAAAATACAACCTCTAAAATGTCCAAAAAAAATGCACCAAGCCGTCTTAACATAAATTTATTATATAGATATCAGGCCAAAATTACATCATGCGCTCCGCTTTCTCTTAGGCCTTGAGAGGTTATTCTTATAAATTTGGCTTTTTCCCACAACTCGGTTATGTTTTTTGCCCCACAGTAAGAGAAACCCGCTCGAAGGTTTGCTTCCATTCTCTCAATGGTTTTGGCAAGTGCACCTTTATAAGGTACAAAGCTTTCGACTCCCTCTATGTGATTTATATAGCCTTTTCCTAAGTCATTTAATTTTTTCGAATGATTTTTCTTCTCGGTAAGCGACGTTGAAGCATTGTAGCTTTTGTATTTTTTGCCTCCCCTTTCCACGAGTTTCCCCGGAGCTTCATCGTGTCCCGCAAGTTGACTGCCCACAATAACTCCCGACGCGCCGGTTGCAAGTCCTTTGATTATGTCTCCGGAATTTTTGGTCCCGCCGTCACAAAGAATTGTTTTTTTGAATTTTTTTGCAGCCCGAATAGTGTCCAATAAAGCCGTAATTTGGGGAACGCCAACCCCAGTTTCTGTTCTGGTAAGACAAATTGTTCCGGGGCCAACGCCAACCCTCACCGAATCCGCACCCGCCTTAAAAAGGTCATATGCACCTTCGTATGTTGCAACAACACCGGATGCTACGGCCACCTTTTCACCAAATCTCATTTTAAGGGTAGCCGTTGCATCGATTGCCTTTTGCATCGCGGCATGTGCTATATCAAGGGTCAGAATGTCAACTCCTGCCCTAACAAGCGCTTCTGCCCTTTCCATATAGCTATTTCTTATTCCTATGGCGGCACCGACATAAACTTTTGCCTTTTTAACTTTAGCCACCATGTCGGCCTCTTCCTCGGGGGAGTTAAATCTATGTAAAAAACCCAAGCCACCAAGTTTTCCCAAGGCAATTGCCATATCAACCCCGGTAACGTCACTCATATTCACACTTATTATGGGGAGTTTGATTTTTATTCGGGGAGTTATTTGGGTAGATAGGTCAACCTCCGACCGACTTTCAAGGCGAGAGTGCTGGGGGATTAAAAGGACATCATCATAAGCAAGTCCAAGTGGAATTTTCTGATTCATAAAGAAGTAATGGCCTGAATCATTACACTTTAATTTATAGATTCTTAAAGTGAGAGTCAAGGGTTGTGTGAAAAAGACCGTAAGTGCTAAAATAGCGGAGTTTGGACGCGTGGCTCAGTGGTAGAGCGCTTCGTTCACATCGAAGAGGCCGTAGGTTCAAATCCTACCGCGTCCACAGCATGTGGTTGTTAGACTATAAAGCCAACACATACTCTCCCGCCGGCGAAGACGGAATAATAGAGAAAATACTTAAAGTACTTCCTAAAAACGACAAGTGGTGTGTCGAATTTGGTGCTTGGGACGGCGTGTACCTTAGTAACACCCGGAATTTAATAGTAAATAAAAAGTACTCGGCAGTTTTGATTGAGGGAAGTGAGTCTAAATTTAAAGATTTACAAAGAAATTATTCCCAGAATCCGAAAGTGGTTACTATAAATCGCTTTGTCGGATTTACTAAAAAAGATAATCTCGATCAAATTTTAAAGAAAACTCCCATCCCAACCGATTTTGATTTTCTTTGCATTGATATAGACGGAAATGACCATCATGCCTGGAAAGCCATGGTAAAGTATAAGCCTAAGGTAGTATGTATTGAATTTAATTCCACTGTTCCTACAGAGGTTAGGTTTATTCAGCCGGCAGATTCCTCCGTCAATCAGGGGGCGAGTTTATTGTCGTTGATTGAGTTGGGCAAGAAAAAAGGTTATGAGTTGGTATCGGTTTTGCCAATTAATGCCTTTTTCATCAAATCAAAATACTTTCCGCTTTTTAAAATTAAAGACAACAGACCGGAAGTTCTGCGCACAAACGTGGACAATACTTATTTATTTACCGGTTATGACGGTAAAGTTTTCCTATCCGGCCCCAAAAAGTTACATTGGCATGGCATTGAGTTTGATGAAGAGAAGATTCAGCCTCTGCCCGGTTTTCTACGTAAATATCCGCCTACATATAATAAAATTGAAAAAGTAGCCTTTGCCATCTATGTACTTTTAACACGACCCGGATTTTCCATTAGAAAGTTATTCCGTCGTTTTTGGTATACTAAATGATGTCTAAAAAGACTATTTTTATCATAATTTGGCTTATTCTTTTATCTTTAGGCCCGATTACGGTTATTAGAAATACACCCGAGCTTTCGATTAATTTTTTTCAAAGAATGTTTGGCCTTTGGGCATTCACTCTACTTTTTATCCAAATCATACTGGGAGCGTTTATGCAAAAATTGACCGAAAAACTTGGGGGTTGGGTTTTTAAATTCCATATAACCGAGGGTCTCTTTGCCTATGCTTTAGTCTTTTCTCATCCTTTATTGTTTGCCGTCTTAAATTACCAAACTAGCGGAGTGTTTAACCCTTTTTATGTCTATCTGGGTTTTAGTCTCAAAGATATTGAGCTTTTCTATTCTTTTGGCAGAAGCGCTTTCTGGCTGATGACTCTGGCGGTAGTAGCTGCCTTGCTGCGGACACAGCCTTGGCTCCAGAATAATTGGCGTAAATTCCACATCTTAAATTACTTTGTCTTTTTCGCCGTCTGGTACCATTCTTTCAAAGTCGGAACCGACATCGGCACTTTTCCTTTTTCTTTCTTCCACGGCCCGGCCTTTGTAATAGTTTTAGGAATTGTCCTTTATCGCCTGTTTTCTTATTTCAAGTCCCTTTTTACTTCCCCTTCCCGTTCTGGTTCAACTTCTCCCAACACCTCCACCCGACGTGAGTAATTGTGAATTCTCAAGGATGCATTAGCTTCACCTTTTTATAGCAAACCGGTCTTGATATTCTAGAAAATATATTACTCGAGGATGTCTTCACTGGGACGGTCGAAATCAAGTTTTATAGTTTTGAACTTTGGAAGGTAATTTGAAAAGTTATACTCTTTATAAAGTGTCCTGCCGTCGGGTAAAACTTGCATTACAATAAAAAGTGTTTTTGGAGTTTTCGGCAAAAGAATTAATTTATAATGACCTTGTTTTGGATTGTCAATTGAAACCATTCCGTCGGTATCTTTGAGGGCTTCCGTTTTGGGTCCGGATACCCAAAAACTAGCCGGATAGCCAATAATTATTAGGATCGAATTTTGCTTTTCACTTTTTTGGTGCTGGTTTTGTGGGTTTAGCGGCGAGATTGTTAAAAGTGGCGAGACTCCGCCAAGAAAATCTAAGATCTTACCGATCCCTTCGCTTGATGAAACAAGCCCTGAGTGGTTTTGGTTGATGACGTCATTTATATCCGCGATGCCTAGCTGACTGCTATCTGTCAAAACCGTGCCATCTCCATTACTTGCCTTTTCGCGACTAATAGGTTTTCCATCTAGCCAATTACCTTTTGATTTGTCAGTCGTACTCGGATTCCTAACACTAATATATTTTAATGTCTGGAAACCATTCCCCGATAAGGTCCCCGTTCTAACTCCAGTGAATATTAACGACTCGTCTCCGGGCAACCAATTATTTTGAGCTAGCATTGAACTAACGGGTTTCAAAAGACCGGATTGGAAGTTTTTTAGATAATCAAAAGTCGGCAAAACATTTTGAGTTGAAGGAATTATGTTTTGTATCATTTGTCTTGGGTTTTGAGAGAAATTGGGACAGCGGTGTAGAAGCAAAATTGTTGCAATGCTGGTAAGTATATTGTCGCTCCAAACATCTCCCCCCGACCAGGCCGGATAAGCCATGACGACACCTTTATGTGGAGAGCCAGCGGAATAATAACTATCAACCTTGGAATTTCCCTGCGATTCTAGGTAGGCACGTTCAACAAGTCCTCCCATGCTGTGTCCCACAAGATCAACTTTTTCATTTGGATTAACATTGGCGTTAATAAAGTCAGAAAATTTATTTCCATTTTCAGTAACCTGTTTTCGCCAATCGTAGTAGAAGGGAAGGGTAGTCCAACCAGCAGAAGAAAGAGAGTTCAAAAGCGGTTGATATATACTTTTTGCATATGGAGCTAAAGTCCAGTCGCCTGAATATCCGTCTGTTTTGCAATTCAATATTGCGTCTGCGTTCCAGCTAGCTCCAAAGCCAGGAGCCACAACAACTTTCGTCGTGGGGATTGGAGTAGGGGTAGGAGTTGCGGGGGTTTCTATTCCAAAGGCATAGATTTTAGCATCATTCGAACCTACAAAAACCATTCCATCGGCTATGGCTGGTGAAGAATCGATAACTCCACCCGTTTCATATTTCCAAAGGACTGCTCCAGTAAAAGCATCGAATGCATAGATGTATTTATCTTGGGACCCAATGTAAACCACACCATTCGAAACAGCAGGAGAGGAGTGACTAGGCCTTGTTGACGGATTTGTTCTGTATGACCAAATTAATGAGCCCGTATCCGAATTGAGAGCATAAACAGTTCCGGCATCGGAAATAAAATACACCGTTCCATACGCAACGGCGGCCGAACTTCCGATTGTATCTTCAGTCAGCTGCGAAATCCATTTTATTGTTGGGGTTTCTGTATCTATATTCTCTATTGCAAGTAGTCTATCTAATCCAGTCCCCATATATATGGTACTGTTTATTACAGACGGAGAAGAAAACATCACACCGCCTATGTCGGGGCGGAATTCCCAAACTTTAGTTCCTGTATTCACATCAAGTGCATACAGTTTGTTGGTCCAAGTTCCGACGAAAACTTTTCCATTGGCCACTGCCGGAACCGCCGTGACCCCATCGTTTAGATATGGAGAGGTCCAAAGAAGATCTCCTGTATACGCGTTGACAGCTCTTACATAGTGATCGTCACTCCCGAAATAAACAACATTCTTATATACGTTTGGACCCCTAGCACCCAATAGTAAATTCATACGCCATTTTTCATCTCCTGTTTTAGCGTCGTAGGCAACAACCCCACAGCCTGGACAATCCGGGTAGTTACCGGTACTATCAAAAACCATATCATAAGCAACGGCTGGACTTGAGTGGTCGGAAGATAAAGTGGGTTTTGACCAGATTAATCTGCCGGTTTGGGAATCTAAGGCATAGAGAGTGTCATACAATTTAATGTAGGCGATTCCGTCTGAAACAGCCGGAGAGGATGCCCGTCCTGGCCATAAATCTCCCTGGAATTCCACTTTAGTTGAAGTGGGGGTTTAAGGATAAGTTCGTCTGAATTGTACCCTGAATGGTTTGAGTCCATTCTAAACATCGGCCAATCTGCACCATGGACAGGAAGAATAAATTTGGGGAATAGAAACAGGTATGTAATAAATAATAATACCCCTGTTAATAAAGATAGGGGAAACTTTTTCATTAAGGATTGCTCCTTTTATTGATAGCACTTAAAAACAAACAATGTCAATATATAATTGTTAGAAGTGTTAAATAGGCAAGGTACCTGAATGAATACTAGGAGGCTTATCGTTTTTCTTTTTCTCTTTGTTGTTCACTTTCTACTTCTAATAAAACTTAACTTTTTTGCTAACTACATTTCTGGAGACGAAGAATTTTTAGACTTTGATTCATATTATAAGTTGAGTTCAGATATAAGAATCGGTAAAAACCCCTACAAAGTCAATTATATGAAGACATTAGGGCCTCCGTTAGTTTTTGTATATTATCTACCATTCTCTTTTTTGAGTCTTAATACGGCAAGAATGTCAAATTCTTGGATCAATATTTTTGCTGGCTATATTTTGTGTTACCTTCTTGCTAGGACAATTAGCAAAAAATACAAGAAAGAAATCTTTCTTTTTTTGGGAACTTTACTATTTTCCTCGTTTACTACAAGACTTAGCTTAGGTCTTGGTCAGCCCATACTGTTAATAACACTTTTAATTGGAGCAACTCTTATTGGAAGGAATAAAATTAGGAGTGGAATTTTCTTGTCGATAGCTTCTTCAATTAAGGCCTTTCTTATATTTTCCTATTTATCTTTATTAACTAAAAGAAAGAAAGTCCTTTATGGAGCACTTTTTTGTACTTTATTTTTAATTTTGTTAAGCCTCTTGTTTGTAAAACCCGAGTATTATTTGTTTTATTTAAAAGAAGAGTTCTTAAGGTTACTAACAAGTGATGTAGTTGGACTTGATTACTATAACCAGTCTCTTAAAAGTACATTTCACAGACTTTTTCTAGAAAATATTTATCAAATAGTTTATTGCCCCGTTCTGATTATTGCATCAGTCTATGTAGCTTTTTCTGCTAGTTTAGAATTTGGAATAATTACTTCACTTCTGCTTTCGCCAATTTCTTGGCAGCATTACTACGTGATCCTGTTTCCAATATATATTTTGCTTTTTAAAAAAGTTGTTAAAACTGGAAATTTTTCACTATTTATTTTGTTTATCCTATCAATTTTGTTTTGGTGGATTGAATTTCCCTTTCTCCACAAGGCAGAGATAAGCTTTTTTAACGGGTTATTAGCCTCACACTATTTCTTCGCAGGTTTCTTATTGGTCTTAATAATTTTTATTAACAGAAGAAATTAAGACTATTCGGATGAGGGGTGTCAATAGTAATCCACCCGTCGGGTGTACTTGGACAGGGAAAGACGGGCTTTGATAAGAAGCACATCTCCGAGTAGAATTTGAGTAGAGTGGGATATTTGAAGGACACAATAAAAGGTGTTTCCTGGATGGGGGCACTAAGAGCTGCAACCAGAGTTGTCGCCTTCCTAAAAATTGCGGTTCTTGCCCGCCTTTTAACGCCAACCCAATTTGGCGTCTTCGGCATCGGTCTTTTGGTCCTTTCTTTCTTGGAGATAATGACCGATACAGGGGTAAACGTTTTTTTAATCCAGGAAAATGCTGAGCTTTCCAAGTACAAAGATACTGCCTTTGTGGTTTCCATTATCAGAGGGATTTTGATAAGTCTGGTTATTTTTCTTACGGCCCCATTGGTTTCTTCATTTTTTAACTCTCCCGAGTCATATAGAGTTCTACTTTTGACAAGTTTAATTCCGTTGATTCGCGGATTTATCAATCCCTCGGTAGTCAAATTTCAAAAAGAGCTTTTGTTTGCAAAGGAATTTAGTTTTAGATTCGTAATTTTCGCCATCGACGGGACAGTTGCGATTTTAGCGGCATTTATAACCCATTCGGCGATTAGTTTAATTTACGGTCTTTTGGCCGGAGCTATTTTCGAAACGCTTTTTTCGCAACTATTTATCAAACCCCGACCCGGATTTTCTTTTGAAGGGAACAAGGCAAAAGAAGTTGTCGGCAGGGGAAAGTGGGTAACGGCTGCCGGAATTTTCAATTATCTTTATGAAAACGGAGATAACGTTGTGGTCGGCAGAATTTTGGACGCGGCCTCCCTTGGTCTTTATCAGACCGCTTATCGAATTTCTTCTCTTCCGATTACGGAAATTGCGGACGTAGTTTCAAGGGTAACTTTTCCGGTTTATGTAAAAATATCGGGTGATATGGCGCGTTTGAAAAAAGCGTATTTAAAAACTTTGGGAGCGATTTCTTTGACAGTACTTCCTTTTGGCATAATTCTACTTTTGTTCACAGAGCCGGCAGTTCAAATAGTTTTGGGGGATAAATGGCTGGGAACCGTACCGGTAATTAGGATACTTTCTTTTTTGGGGGTAATTCGGGCCATAACCATGACTGCGAATCCGCTTTTTCTTTCCGTTAAAAAACAGGAGTATGTGATGAGTGTAACTTTGGCGGGCATCATCGGCCTTGCCGTAACCATTGTGCCTTTAGTTAGAGCCTACGGGATTGTCGGAGCGGGAATCTCGGCAATTATCGGGGCATTAACTGCCGTGCCCGTGACTTTTTATTTTGTCCTTAAATTTTTTAGCAAGATATGATTAAACTTTCAGCCATTGTTCTGACTAAGGACGAAGAGCTAACCGATACTTTAGAATCACTCTCATTTTGTGAGGAGATTATTATTATCAAGGATGAAAATTCTAAGTTCCAAGCATCAAATTACAAACAAATTCAAAGCACCAATGTTAAAGTATTTAAACATAACCTAGCGGATGATTTTGCGGGGCAAAGAAATTACGGACTTTCAAAGGCAAAAAACGAATGGGTTTTGTTTGTTGATGCAGACGAAAGAGTTTCAGGGGCATTAGCCTCTGAAGTATCTGGTATCTTGTATCTTGTATACCCTCGGCCTGAGCTCGAGTCGAAGGCTGGTATTTCTGGTTACTATATAAAAAGACGGGATTATATATGGGGGAAAGAGATTAAACACGGAGAGGCGGGAAATATGAAGTTAATTAGATTGGCAAAAAGAAATGCGGGACTTTGGAGGCGGAGTGTGCATGAGTATTGGGATATAAAAGGGGAAGTCGGGGAATTAAAAAATCCTCTAATTCACCACCCGCATCAAACCTTAAGAGAATTTATTGAACATCTAAATTATTTTTCCTCTCTTCATGCCGAGGAAAATAAAAAAGAAGGAAAAGCCTCAAATATTTTTAAAATTATTCTTTGGCCTAAGCTTAAGTTTTTCTACAATTATTTTATCCGACTTGGTTTTCTGGACGGAACGGCCGGATTTGTCTTGGTTGTTATGATGTCTTTTCATTCGTTTTTAGCTTGGAGTAAACAATGGTTGGATGGTTGATTTTTACCTATTTAGTTCTTTTTCCGTTTGGACAGATTATCAGGATTGGAATTTTTCATCCGACGGATTTTGTTTCCGGACTATTTCTTATTTTCTTTTTATTTTCCAAGTTTAAAACTCCAAAGATTTATTTTAATTTAAAAAGATTCTTTTTTGTTTGTCTTTTTTCTTTGGTTTTTTCGCTTGCCTTTTTTCCCTTGGAAAAGGTGGGTTATGGCGCGTTATATTTATTGCGCCTGACGGCTTATAGTTCATTTTTTGTAGTTTTATGGAATTTTTGTAAAGAGAATAAGGAGATCAAAAATAAAATTTTCAATGGTCTACTTATATCTTTGATTTTTGTTGCCATTTTTGGCTGGATTCAATACTTTTTTTATTCCGACGTCAGGGGCCTTTATGAGTGGGGCTGGGACGACCATTTATTTAGAATGGTGGGAACGTTTTTGGACCCGGGGTTTACGGGAATTATTTTAGTATTCGGTTTTTTAATGTCTTTGAGCAAAAAAAACCTCTTTTTAATTTTATTTTTTCTGGTTTCGATTGCCTTTACTTACTCAAGGGGAGCATATTTAGCCCTTATCGCAGGCTCTTTGGTCTATTTTGTTATGAAAAGGCAAATTAAGGAGCTTCTTTTCGTCATTTTTATTTTTGGATCTTTGGTTATCTTTCTTCCAAGACCGGCAGGGGAGGGGGTCAAACTTGAAAGAACAAGCAGTATTCAAAGCAGGCTTTCCAATTATTTTGAAACTTTAAATTTAATCAAAAAATCGCCGATATTCGGTGTCGGCTTTAATAATATTTGTTTTGCTAAGGAGAAATTTCTGGGAGAGGTCGATACTTCTTCTCATTCCTGCAGCGGGGCTGATTCCAGTTTATTATTTATTGTGGCCACGGTCGGAACTGTCGGTTTTTTGGTTTTTATCGACTTAGTAATCGGAGCTCTTCGAAATGCGTCGTACAATACCACAAGCAATAGCTTGCTATTTATATCCTCCCTGGTTGCAATTTTGGTTGACAGTCTATTTATAAACAGCTTATTTTACCCTTGGGTAATGGGTTATTTGGCGCTAATTTCGGCTACAACGCAAACTTAACCGTTAAGCTTTTTTCGGCTTTGTTTCCCGCCAGATCGCTAACTTTTAAATTGAAGCTGTTATCACCTTCGGATAGGGAAGTTGAGAAAGAAAAGCTTCCGTCTTCTTCGACCTTAACCAGTCTGTCGTTGATGGTCAAAGATGATTTAGCCTCGGTTTTACCCTCGATGATTATTTGTCTTTCAAGACTTCCCGAAAATTGTTGGCCGTCTTTGGGCGAGGTGATATCAAGATTTGGTGTTTCCTTGTCTAAAATGACCATTACCGCTTGCGATTTCTGGCTTAAGTTGCCCGATTTGTCTTTGGCAACCAGATAGATTGAGTTTGTCCCTTTTTCCAGATTTGCCGAAAAAGAAAATGTTCCGTTTTCTCCCGCGACAACTTCGCTTGGGTTGTCATTCAAAAAAATTTGGATTTCTGCTCCGGATTCGGAAGTTCCCTCAATAATTAAAGATTCTTGGTTAGTTGCTTCCGGTAAATTTTTTATTTTCGGCGGGGCCGGGGGAGTTGTGTCGTTTTTTTCAACCGGCACATTTCCCTTTTTAAGGTCGGCGACAAAAGATGCAAATTTGGCGACGGAAGGGAGACCGAAGGTAAAGAGGGCGATCAGAGAAATTATGGTTAGAATAACCAACACAAATGCGGCTCTTACATTCCGTTTTTCTTCAACCGAAGCCAGTCTTGAATAGAATCTTCTCATGTGAGCCGATGGGTGGGATCGAACCACCGACCTTACCCTTACGAAGGGTCTGCTCTTCCAGCTGAGCTACATCGGCTAATACACACAATTATACAAGTTCCAAGCACCAAATCTCAAACAAATACTAAATTTTTAAGCAACAAATTCAAAACAGTTTTGGAATTTACTGCAAAGCAGTTTAGTAGCCGGTGAATTTTTCGGCCCGAAGACGGTTTGAAGTTACGCCAACTTTTCCTAAAATTTCCTGCATTGCATCAACCATTGGCGGCGGACCACAGAGCCAGTAAATAGGGTTAATTAGTTGATTAGTTAATTTGTTAATTAGGTTCTCGTCGATGCGCTCGGTTGGACCTGTCCATTTTTCCCGGGATTCCTCGGGTTTTGTGATGGTCATTGAAACTTTGATATTCGGGTGAGACTGAGAGATTTCTTCCAACTCTTTCCTAAAAGTGATTTCTTCCGGAACAGAATTTGAATATATAAGATGAATTTGTGTGTCAAGATTCTTGTCTAAAGCGTACTTTATCATGCTCCTGAAAGGCGTAATTCCAATTCCTCCTGCCAAGAAAACGTGTGGTCCCAAATCACTATCGTTTAATATAAAGGTTCCATTCGGGCCTTCACCTTCGATTTCTGCTCCAATTTGTAGTTCGTCCAAAGTCTTTTTATAACCCGACTCCTCCCTGATTCTTGTAGTCAGCCTCAAGGTCGGACCCTCGGTGACAGATGAGGAGATAGTAAAATGCCTTGTGGCGCCTCTTGGATCAGGATATTTCAAAGACGGGAGTGTGTAGTAGAGAAACTGGCCGGGAAGATAATTCACCGGCTTTTCCGGCTCCCAAAAAAAAGACTTTGTACCTTTTGCTTCATCCCTCTTTTCAACTAATTTCAATTTCATTCTTTACATTGTAAGTTAAAAATTGTAAATTGAAAATTATCAAAATGTGCTTTAACTGCGGTTGCGAAATGCCAAACGATCCGATGGGTAAAGGCAAAGTTTCCCAAGGCGGAGGTTCCTTAACCGACGACGATTTCAAACACATGGCAAAAGTTTGGGGTATGACATTAGAACAAACAAAGAAGAATGTATATGATTTACTTAAGAAACAGCAGGTTTCTAAGTAGCTCCTTTTCAGATGTTTTATGTTTATTTACTAAAGAGTCTTCGAGATGGTAGATATTATATTGGTCAAACTCAAGATGTTGTCCACAGATTAAAATGTCATAATTCGGGTTTGGTATTGTCTACTCGTTCAAGGAGACCTTTTGTTTTAGTTGGGGTCGAAAAATTTTGGACTAGAAATGATGCAAGATGGTTTGAGTATTCGCTTAAGGAACACGGAGATAAAAAGAAGAGATTTATTAAAAAAATGCAAGAAAAAGTGGCCTCCGGCTCGTAGAGCCTATGGCTCGGAGAGGGAATGACAGTTACCGAGGCCAAGAAAAATACCTATCAGCTTCTGAAGAAACAGATTGAGAAGTAGAAGGACAGTCAGCCTGAAGTTTTTTCTCTTTCGATTGCCCGCATATTTGTTAAAATTTTTTCTTTGACAGAATGCATTTGTTCCAAACTTAGTCCTCCGTGATTACTTTCTGAAAAAACTGAAGCCGTTTCACATATGGGGCAAATTTGTTTATCCCCCCAAAATCTTTTGTGGGTTTTCCAATTACAATTTAAACAGCGCCGAATATTATGCAATGCCATGGAGCCTTTTGGATTTGATATCGGGTTTTTTGTTTAATCCCACTCCCACGGAAAGATTATATCACAGACTAGCCTTCGGATTATTTGAGCGGCGGAAGGGAATTGAACCCTCGACCTTCTCCTTGGGAAGGAGACATTCTACCACTGAACTACCGCCGCTGATAGATTCAGTAGATATTATGGCACTTACCTAGACAATATCAAAATATTTCCGGAGTGGATTAAATTAGGATTAACCAGTTTGTTTTCACGAGCTATTTCACTCCATTTATAACCGTCTCCGTAGGCTCGTACCGCAATCTCCCAAAGACTGTCTCCTTTCACGACTTCATAGGTAGCTCCCGCAATTGATTCCATATTCCCAATGGTTGTTTTCACACTACTTGGTGTAACTTCTGTGCCTAGGTCGGGGATTGTTAATTCCTGACCGACTTCAATATATCCGGCATTTTCAATATTGTTTGTTTTTGCCAGCTCAACCCATTTGTAGCCGTCACTGTAGTATTTTTCCGATATTGACCAAAGGCTTTCGCCTTCTGCGACTACGTGTTTAGTTATCTCTTGGCCGGCTGTACTTATTTCGGAAGATGGACTGCCAACTTTTGATTCTCTTAAATAATTTATTACAAGAACTCCGACGACTACCACAACTAGTGCTCCCAAAACCATACTAATGTTTGATTCGTTAAGTTTTAGACTTTTTAGAATTGATTTTAAGTCCAATTTGCTCACCACCTTTCTTTGAAGCAGTTTGAGGCAGTTTTTTAAGCTAAATGAATTTAGACGAAGCTGAAAGAAAAGTCAAGGGGGTTTAGGATGAGGGGGTGTCCTCTTTCCTGTTAGCAAGTTCTTGTTTTACCTCGGGAAGATGAAATTTAAAGCGTCTTAATAAGCTATCAACTTCAAACAATGTATTAGGGACATCGTATTTTTGAGCCAGTTTTTCCCTTAGAATAGCTTCTGTGCGTTGAAGTTTTTCAATTCCTTCTGGTGGAACTCTTTGTCTATATAAATCAGTTCTTAGATGTATGGCTCTGTTAAGTTGCGCCAATGCTCCCAGTTCTTCTTGTACTTCTTGTGATAATGTATCCACGAATTCTTTAGCAAGTTTCTTGCGTTGTTTATTTGCTTTTTCTTCTGATTCGAAAAATCTATCTATCATAAACGAATTTAATTTGCGGGCTTAGTATAGTAATTTATGCTTCTTTAAGAAAGCCCTGCCAGAGCCAGATTTTAGATATTTCTCAAAGTCAAAAGCTGTGTATTTGTTGGAAAAAGCGAAGTAAGTGACCAGTTTTACAGGTAGAAGCGGTTTTGTCGCGGGAACATAACCTTTTTTGTGCCTTTCAAGCCTTTCTTTTAGACTATTTGTGCAGCCGATGTAAGTTTTGGAATCATTACACTTGAGGAGGTAAACGTAGTGCATAGACTAAATTATATAATGAAATCCGCTTTCGCTCTCCTTTAGCGGGTTTCACCCGCCGTAGTCGAGCTACAGCGAGACGAAGGCGGGGTCGAAGGGATTCGAACCCTCGGTCTTCTCCTTGACAAGGAGACGCGTTGACCGCTACGCTACGACCCCATTTTGATGGGGAAATTATAACATAAATCAGGCATAGAAGAAATGAG
>Ga0208957_1000774_pt1 | contig 20395 bp, 45 predicted proteins | sample RifOxyA1_FD_184029 | JGI IMG/M metagenome (GOLD analysis project Ga0208957, IMG submission 184029) | Groundwater microbial communities from Rifle, Colorado - Rifle Oxygen_injection A1 (SPAdes) | ecosystem: Environmental > Aquatic > Deep subsurface > Groundwater | place: Rifle, Colorado, United... | reverse complement strand
CAAAATCTTCACTTTCCCGGTAAAATCTTTACCTGAATAAAAAAAACTATAAAAATATGTAAAAAAACACTTGACAACAATTAAACTATTTTGTACATTATCCGATAGAGAGAATAGAAACCATTAAAGAAGGAGCATACTATGCTATACACAAAAGCAAATTTCGCTGTCGTTCATGGGGCGAATGATGATGAGTATCGTCCAGACCTAAATGGCGTTCATCTGAGACCCGACGGTGCAACTGAGGCCTCGAATGGACGAGTGCTATTCAAGGTATCAAAAGCGCAAGCCGACCCTGACGATTTCCCCCAATTGCCCGATGGTTGCGCATCAGCCCCGCCAAATGGTGAAATCGTCCCGGTGGACACTATCAAGAAGGTGTTGAAAGCCATCCCTACAAAAGGCTTACCGATCTTACGTCATGCAGAACTGATTGACAAGGCCCGATTCTTTACGACCGATCTGGACAACAAAACCGTCATTGATTTCAGGCCAGTTGACGGGCCTTATCCCGATACTGACGGCGTTTATCCTAAACCGGACGAAAAGCCATGTATCAGAATCGGCTTTTCGGTCGATGTTCTCGAATCTATGTGCAAATTCGTCCATGCCGCTAAAGGTGGGGATAAGGAACGGGAAATTATCGCGCTGACGTTTTATGGCCCTTCAAGCGGCGCCGTCTTTTCCGCCGGTCAGAATGACGACGGACAAGAAATAAGCGGCATGATAATGCCCTGCAAATTGAAAGACTAACCCGGCTTTATGGTTGGCGGCTCGGAAAGCCGGGACTCCTTCGAGACCGGGCCGCCTATTTAAAAGGAGAGTGAAAAATGAAAAAGACATACGCGGAAATTTATTGCAAGAGAATCGACGCGGCTAAAACCGATGAGGAAATACTGGTCGCTTTCGAGGAAATGAAAAATGACGACCCCCAGCATTACGGCCCCAATCTTGAGCGTATGCTGGGTTATTACGATGCGGAGACGCGGAAACGCTGGTATGAGCTTTTGGCCGGTGTTTCTCACCCTGTTTTCGGCCCCGGTTTCGGGCGATAAGGAGAGTGGAAAATGCCGTATCATAGACTCAAAAATGGTGGTTTTCAATACTGTCAAAAGGGAGCCGCCCCTAAAGGAGAGGTGGTTTTTATTGAGCCATATCCTCCATATTATCTTCAAATGATTGTTACCCGTTGTCGTTTGCTGAAATATGGCTGGTATGAAATAACCGTCAAGAAGGGAGCATAAAATGCCGTACCAAGTAACCTACACTGACAAAAACGGGGACATTGAAGATGTATACTATCTTTGTGGGCGCGGTTGTCTCGCAAGGGCTATAGCATCAGGACACCTATTTCCACCGCTCGCCCCCGACACGATGAGTATCGGCTCTATCCCGATCGTCCCGGAATCAGACAACGATATATACTGTCATTGCGGCGCACTACTGAGGAAGGGGGTTGATAAATGAAAAAGACCCTATTCCAACTGGCTGTCGTTGCGGCCTGTTATCTGATCGCCTGTTACGATCCGCAACCGCCGCCGCAACCAAAGCCCCTTGTGTGTGCCGCCTGTGGCGCATGGGTCGGTGAAGCCGACTGGACAAGCCATTGGGCTGAATATCACGGAATAACCATAACCGAAAGCGAGGTAGATTATGAGTGAAAAATACTACAAAAAACTAAAGATCGACTCCGATGGAAAATTGCAATCTCCAATTCAATCGGGCTATATTTGGCCCGTCAAACAGTGGGTTGATTGTCCGAATTTCGATGATTCGGATGTTGAATGTTCGCGAGGACTATATTACCTGAAACTTCATCAATTACTGTTTTGCCCGGCTACTCCGATCTACGAGGTTGAAATTGGGGGCCGCATAAAAGAGTTCCGCGATAAAAACCGATGCGAGAAAATGAGAATCGTCGGGCCGATGGCAAAAGCCGCTCTTAAACATCGGATTGAGGCCGCCGGATTAAATCAGGACTACAACTATTTTGAGGCTCTATCTCCCATAAATCCACTATACGGCAAACCCAAACAACCGACACGGCATGACATAAACCTGTTGAAAAAATGGGCTTCGGTCAGGGATTCGGTCAGGGCTTCGGTCTGGGATTCGGTCGTGGCTTCGGTCGGGGATTCGGTCAGGGCTTATACCGGAAGCCTGTTCCCCCAAATCGAAAAATGGAAATATATCGACCATAAACCGGGGGAATATCCGTTTAGTTCAGCCGCCAAAGTTTGGCGGCGTGGATTTGTACCGTCTTTTGATGGTACGACGTGGCGGCTCCATAGTGGAGCAAAGGCTAAAATAGTTTACGAATGGAAAACAGAATGAAACCCGGCATATTCCCGTCTGTGTGGGCCTGCCTGTTCTGCCTGTTTGTGCTGGCCGGCCTGTGGGCCTTTGTGTCGCTGGTCATAATCCTTTTAACGTGAGGTGAGATATGAAGATGCAAATTGATAGAACTGAGGGAAATGCCGGAATCGTTTTATTGGCCCTGATAAACTTGGCTGTAGCCTATGGATTTTATTATATCGTCCTAAAAACAGTCAATTCATGGGTTTGGGGTGTATTGGAAATTTTCAAAAAATAATTAAACCTTCTCCAGTTCTTGCCGATAACCATAGTACAACCTTAAACGGGAGGCACTATGGACATCCAAGAATATCTGACCTATCGCATCGGCATTTGGGAGAAAGTCAAAAGCGAGACGGCGCGTATCATCGCCAATGAGTTGATGTTGGTTAACCACCAGCTACAAAAAGAAAGGAAAAAATAATGGCACATTTTTGGTATTCACAAAAGATGGACGATATGGATTGGAAACTTGCCCAGTACAGCTTGGGGTCAAAATATCATAAAAGATTCCACGGCCACGTGCTGATTGATGAAACATGGAAAAGATTCACGGTTCAATCTGAAACTAAGGATCACGGATGCAAGTGGAACGATATGGTTTATTTGGGCGAATCGAAAACATTTCGCGTACGATCTTCAAATAACTATCGGTTACAAGCCGAGAAAAAGGAGAGAAGAAAATGATGAGTTTAATTCTAACCCTGATTTGCGGTAGTGCGCTTGTTATTCTGTGGGGCACACTGATGGAGACCCTCGGAGCGGAGGGTTGGACGTTGGGGGTCGGGGCGGTTTGTATTAGTGTTATTTGTGCAACTCTTATGACTGCTTTTGATGTTTTGTACGAAGCCATAAAGAATAATTATAAAAACTAAAGTTTTTACTTGACTTTCGCTATTTTATAATTATATTGCGGGTAGAAAAGGAGAATCAAACATGAAAGACGACGATAAGAAACGAGCAGTAATGATCGAGGAGCAAGTTCACCGTGATCTTAAGATGCTGGCGGCGGCAGACGGACTTTCTATGGCTGACATGGTAGCCAAGATGGTCGGCGACGAGAAGATTGAACGGGCGAAAAAGAAATAATTAGCCGGGAGAGAGTGATGGGATTTTTGGAAAAATTGTTTACTCTGTCGGGGATTGTGGGGGCTTTTTATTTGATAATAAAAAGTGAGTTTGCTCATGCCCTGATTCTCCTGTTTCTGGTTAATATATATATTGATATGTCGAGGTCTAAACATGACTAAAGAACAGAGGCTACAAAAAGCCAAAGAGCAATCACTGAAAAAGTGGGAGAATATTTACTCCGAGTCAGAAAATGGAGAAAGTCCCAACATAGGTGATCGCTGTGGGTTTTGCAAGCAATATAATATGGAGTGTGAATCTTGTTGTCCTGTTGGGATTGCGGAAAAAGATTGGTGTGATGATACCAAGTGGTGGTATGATTTAATGTATTACGTAGATAACGACCCGGCCCTCTTTCGGCAATGGGTGCTTGCTATAATGATCTATATTCACGGATTCGAGGAGGTCTAATGTGGAACCCGATAATAATCACAATGTTATTGATCGACGTGATACTGACGACATACGCAATTACTATGTTTCTTACGGTCGATTCGGACTCGAATTGACGTGGGAAGGTGAAAACTATCTGGAAGAAGCCGGAAGGGAGGCCGACCATGATCTGCCCCAAGTGTAATGAACTAATACGGGTCGAAGAACGCGATCCGAACGGGCACTATGCCCGCTTCGAGGTCTGTAAGTGCGAACGTAAAGAAGTTAAGGCTCCGAAAATAAAGAAACAGGAGGAGAATGATGGGGATTGAAAGAATTGACGAGCTGTTAGCCCTGTGCGGTGAAGTCGGTACTCTGACCGACAAGCTCATTGCGCGATGTGATGAGGCTACTGATCTATTACGAGGTTTTGTGGAGTTGTGGGACGACAAAGACTCAGTGAGTGAGTACGGTCTTTGTGTTCAAGAGTCTATTCAAAAAACCCGTAAATTTCTCGAAGGGGTGGAAAAGAAAAGGGGTTTAACAAATCTCACGGGAGGGGAGTGATGCAACCGATAACTGACCGTGACGCCGAAATCGCCGACGAACGGGCGTGGGCGGTATATGGAGAGGTCGTATCATGCGACTGGTAATACCCTTATGTAAGCACTGTCTTATTGACAAAAATGAGTGCCGGTGGCATCGTCAACTGAGACAGTTATTCCAGAATTTCGGTAAGGGATATGGAACCTTTGTTCATCATTGCCAGAAGTATTATAAGACTATCCCCATCGGTAGCCACGTTGAGGTCGAGTTGAAAGAAATTGAAGTTGATACTTATGGTGGATTTGATGAACCTGAATATGAGAGGGGCGAGTGGGTGTCGGCTGGGTTGCATGCGGGGACGGTTGTGAGTAAGGGGATGAAGGGATTTTTCCTCATAGAGTTAGACGAGGAGGTTACTTTATCCTATCCAGATAAGAGTCATCCCCATAATAGTTGGACCCACCCGCATGATGTTGAAGTGAGCCATATCAACAAACGAGCTAAAGAAATAAAGATTCTCGAAGATAAATCTACTATAAAAGGAGACAATAATGTCGAGCGATGACAATGCCGTCATAACGGGCTTTTACCAGAAATTGTTAGAGGTACAGGCCGAAGCCCATTCAATCCCCAAACAGGGGTTTAACAAATCCCAAAAGTACAACTATGTCAAGTCTGAGGATGTAATCGCCGCCGCCCGGAGTCTATTTGTTAAGCATGGGCTGGTGGCGATAGTTTCCGTGGCGGGACATGAGTGCATCAGGTATGATCGCGTCAACGATCAGGGATCGGTTGTTGGATCGGCGGTTCTTTCTAACGTCGAAATAACTGTTTCCGTGATTGATGCCACCACGGGCTATCGAGAGGACTTCCCCTATCGCGGTTCTGGATGGGACACGACCGATAAGGCCGTTTACAAAGCCATCACTGGGGCAACCAAGTACGCCTACCTCGCCCTATTGAATGTCTCTACCGGCGACGACCCGGAAGATGAGGGCGAGGGCAACCCAGCCAATAAACCATCCAGCCGATCCGGGGCCGACATCGGGTTTGAGGCCAAGAAGAATGAGAAGATTGCGGCGGCGCGGGCGAAAGAGGCCGAGGCCCAGATCGACCGGGGTAAGATTCATCAGATGATTGTTGACCTTGAGAGCGAGGCCCACGAACACCCCAAAGAAATGACTAACTCAAGGATAAAACATCTTGACTGTATAGACTTGCTCGACGCGACCATCGAGAATTTGCGCCTTTATTACACTCACCTAACCGCCAAAATCAAGGAGAAGAAAAATGCCGACCCTGAATAAAGTTATGATTATGGGACACATGGGGGGCGACCCCGAAGTCCGTTCGACACAAGACGGGAAAACCGTCGCCAACATCAGTATTGCTACCACGTTCGGGACGGGTGACAATAAGAAAACCGAATGGCACAAGGTCATCGTCTGGGAAAAGAGCGCGGCGTTTGTCAAGGAATACTGTCGCAAGGGTGATCTGGTCTTTGTCGATGGGCGTATCCAGACTCGGAGCTATGACAAGGACGGCCAGAAGGTTTATGTCACCGAGATCGTGGCGTCCAGCTTATTGAAACTGTCGGGCAAATCGGAAGGCGGCGCGGAGAAAAATACGGACGATTGTCCATTTTAGGCGCACCCTCCTTCACGCGAGTACCCCGGTTCGGGTAATTCCGGGCCGGGGATAGAAAGGTGGAATGATGGGAAAAATTGATGAAAGAAGATATTTAGCTATCAATCACTGTCCCAAGCATGATTTTTATTCGATTTGTATTGAGGACGAAGAAGGGTGTGGGACCCGGCTTACACCATCTAAATGTTGTGGTATGACGGAACCTCTTCGTTTTACGAAAACGAAAACCCGTTTCCCAACTCCAGTGCGTTGGAAATTGAATAAATCACTCATTGATGAAATCATTGATGAATTATCTGCTGTGAGGGAATACTGCGATGAGGATTAGCCGGGCCGGGGAATAGAAAGTTCTTTAACAATTGAAGGTTGCCGGGTGAGGGTCGTGGTCGATCCTGTCGGGTGCAGCGGAGTTCAAGTCTCCAAGCAGAATGGTTCGATTCCTGACTGCGCAACGTGCAAAACCCGACCCCGGCAATAAAACATGGCGGTCGTCGTCTAATAGGAGGGACATAACACTCATGATGTTAGATGCGGGTTCAAGTCCCGCCGACCGCCTCAAAGTTTTTTGACAACTTAATCCAGTCAGTCGGACGTGGCGGAATGAGACGCTAAACGTGAGAGGACAAAGTTGTGACCGGGATGACGAGCCTGAATTAACAGGTCCCACGGGCTGTGACCGGCATAAACTTGCCGGGGTGGGGTTTGGGCCAATCGCACCAGCCCAATCCCTTCCCTGCCCCGGCTGATATGTAAACAATATGTAAAGTTTATGTAAAGACTTTATACTTGGAGGAGAGTATGGAAACAAGAAAAGAAACAAAAAAGGACGTGGCAACGAAGGGATTCCCCAGTAAGTTATTTATCCGCATAGACAAAGCCAATGATGTCTATTTTATTGCGGAAGAGTCATTAGAAGAAGCTATGATTCTTGACAAAGATGTTATCGCTATCTATAGTTTGGAGGGCGCGGATACTTATGTCCGCGAAACCGAGATTCGGAAGAAATAGGAGGAGAGTAATGGACATAACAATCAAGAACGTATCGCCTGACATGGCGAAAGCTATTGAACTGCTCGCAAGCAAGGCCGATGTCGGTTGGGGGCCGCAAATCGAGGTCGAAGTACACGAGGATGCCCCGAAGAAGTACGAGCCGCTGGAGGAGTTGAAATTGGGAACCTGTTCTGTAGACCTAATTGAGACCCCCTGCCGCGCTATCGGGGCAAGTAATAAGGCTGGCTGGATAGCCCTATTTCCCAATTACGCCGAAAACAATGCCGCCGAACTTGTTCATAAATTCAATATCGGTATGAGGGCGATAAAATTGTTGAGGAGATTTTCGGAGGAGGTAAAAAAAGGCGGGGTGATAGACCTCTCTCCCGGCCAGTGGGGTAATGTCGGGACATGGAACGATACAATGAATAAGATTCTCACCGACCTTGACGCGGGGCTGCGGGAATGAACTACGTAACTGAGCGAAATCACACCGTCTTTGTGTTCTCAAAAGTGGGGTCGAGTAAAAAGACGAAACCATGTTGGACAATATCAAAAGACCCGGTAAAGAGGTGGATAAAGGAATGGGGGCACAAATATCTCCCGTGGCAAGAGGCGGAGAAGATAACCGGAGTCCCCGTTCCCGAACAACTGGAGCTTTTATGACACTCGAACAAGGCGACAAGACTATGATTGCCGCTATGGTGGGCCATATCTTTGGCATGAAAGACCCGTGGCCGTCAGCTATGAGGATCATCAAGATATTCGGCAATCCGGCGTGGGCGGCGTGGAATCTGATACTACTAAACCACAGGATTGTCAATCCGGGGGAGTTGTCTGTCCTCAACACCATAAGTAGTCGCTGGGCCTATCTGCAATGGCTGAAAAAAAACCCGACCTATACTTTCATGGGTCATCAGGATTACGACAGTAACAAGACCGTGGCCGACTACTATCATATGGTCGGCCTCAAGGATAAGCCTGAATGGACAGGCATGAGTAGACTCAATATTGCCAGAAATCTTCGTGATCTGGCCGATAAAATGGAAAGGGGAGAGTGATGGGTTTCCATTGGTGTTGTGGTTCTAAAATTACTAAAGATTTGGTTGAGGAAACCTATATGCCCTTCTGTAAGTATTGTGGAAAGCCGTGCCGAATCGGAAGTATATGCGATCCGTTTCATCCGTACCATAGCGAGGAGAGCTTTCACCAGTCTTGTCACCGTAAACATAAGAAGGTGCAAAATGAACCCGGTACAAAAAGCAATTATAGATGAGTTGCGTGAGAACCAGTCTTGCGTATTAAAAAACAATGCCATATTCATTGATGGTCCCTTTGACCAATATCAAATATGGCCGAGCGGCGGGGGTTGGGGCTATTACCCTGCAAGAAACTTTATCGAACTTATAAACATGGGAGTTCTGGTTTTTGATAGATTATATGACCAGACCAAATTGAGGTATAAATTGAATGAACAAGCCTAAAGACAGGGGGCGGCGGGGTGAGATTTTTACCCTGACGGTTTATGAGACCCCGGTTCCACAGGGCAGACCGCGATTCAGCCGCCGAAGCGGACACGCCTACGATCCGAAAGAAAGCCGGGCATGGAAGAATCTATTGAGATTCTCCATCCAACAAAAATGCGGTGTTGATAATTTTGAGCCGTTTGACAAGGATTGTGCGCTCGTTTTGGCGGTTGTTTTCAAATTACCCCGGCCCAAGTCAGTCTCGAAAGAGAAACGACCGGAGCCGACAGTCAAGCCCGATCTCGACAACTTGGTGAAACCAATCAAGGATGCTATGAATGGAATCGTTTTCAAGGATGATTCCCAAGTTGTCGAGATTCTTGCAACAAAGAAATACGTTGTTGAAAAAGAGAGACCATCAGTTTATATAGAGTGCTGGTCGAGTTAATGGAACCAGTCATACAGAAGGAAGTCACCGATGAAAAATGAAGAACAGTTGAGACAAATAAGAGATCATTACAAGACACTATTGGATGCCCACGCCGGACTTATTGCAGAGAATATGATGAATAAACGGCGCATCGCCGAACTGGAAGCTTTTCTGTCTGACGCGGGGGAGGTGGATGCTGTCAAGACTGCTCACATTACTGAATTAGAAGAGCGTCTCTGGACATATGACAACGCCCTGAAAATGACGATGGACGAGAAATGTTCCGGCGATCAGGAACACTGTGGTTGTGTCCCGATACTCAAGGGGCGCCTCGCCGAATTGCAATCCCGACTACACCTGATTATAGACCTCGGTTTCGACTACGATGGGTTTGAGGCCGTCACGGACCTCAAGACGCTGATCGACGATATGGTTAAAGTCGCCAGAGGGGAGTTTGAGATAGATATGAATATGAACAGGAAAAGTGTCGAGGACCTTAGGAAATTAATCAGGGAGGCTGATAATGGCTAATGAAATTAACTCGGAATGGGTAAAGACATTTAATTGGGATGATATCAGTGGGCGCGATTTCAGGATAATAGCCGTCCATGATGAATGGGAGGACAACGGCGGAATAGTCCACAAGACTGATATCCTATCGGCCCATGACCTTTCATCTGGAAAAGTGTATGTCCTCGCGGAAAGAAGTATCCCCTCCGCCGACCACGCGAAGGTGGCGGAGGAGGTCATAGATTCGTGCATAACGGTCCGGGGTTTGGGGGAGTATCAAGTCGATATTGATTTTGAAAAAGCTGCCGCCATCCTTGCCAAGCATTATGGGAAGAAGGGGGAATAATGAATTATATATGGTATGGTGTATTTATCTCAATCGGGGTGGCTGCTGCAAGAATTGTTGGACTTACTACAACAGACGGGCTAATATTGGGCGTTGGGGCATATATTGCCATGAGGCTCGATGGTTTGGAGGCTGATGATGTGGGCGAGTGAAGATTGTATTGTCTGTGGTACTAATACAGAAGACTACCAATGGTGTGAGATATGTGGGAATCCTGTTTGTTGGAATTGTTATAAAATTTCATCGGTGAATGGAAAGTTAGTATGTAATGATTGTAGTGAGGAGGCCGCCGATGCCGACAAAGATTGAATGGTGCGACGAGACGGTATCGCCGCTTCGAGTCAGGGGCGGCAAGATTTGGAAACACGGATACCATTGCGAGAAATCGTCGCCGGGCTGCCTGAATTGCTATGCCGAGAAGATGAACATTATGCGCGGGACCGGCCGCCGCTATGTGACTTCCGATACGAATCCCGATTACTATATCGACCTGAAAGCCTTTGACAAGCTCCCCAAGACCGTGCGGAAGCGCGTCTTTGTGCAGGATATGTCCGACCTGTTTCTGCCGGGGGTGCCGCGTGCTATGATTCAAGACGTAATTTTTGAATGCGAGAAAAGGGGATATGGGTCGGGACACACATTCTTGTTTTTAACAAAACACATAAAGGAAATGGCTGATATTTTCCAGTTTACAAATTCGGAGCCGCATCCATACATCTACCCCGGCGTCACCGTTTGTAACCAGAAAGAAGCCGATGAAAAGATTCCGATACTTCTACAAATCCCGGCGGCCAAAAGGTTTGTGTCGTTTGAGCCTGCGCTGGAAGATGTGGACTTTACTGGACTTCCACCGTGGTGGGGAACTAATCAAGAAAGGTTAGATGGCCCTATTGTTGACTGGATCATCGTCGGGTGTGAATCTCTCGGTCGTGGCAAGGCCGGACGCGGTGGAACGGTAGAAATCGTCCGCTCGGTTGTCCGGCAATGCGCTGATGCCAACGTGCCGTGTTTTGTGAAGCAGATCAGCATAGATGGCCGGGTATCGAAGAACATGGATGAATGGCCAGCCGACCTGCGGGTCAGACAGTTGCCGGAAAGGAGTAAGTGATGAAAAGAAAAATCAAAACTAAACCTGATAAGGGTATTCTCGCATCATATCCTCTTGAGATTAGCGGTTGGCTTGATGGAAAACAATCCTATCTGTGGTTTGGTGTGGATGGGAAATATATCGGGACCTTAACTGGTTATAGACTGTATCGTTTAGCCAAAGCCATAGTTAAGCAATGGGAGGCACCATGCGACAAATAATCTTAACCCTGCTTCTGGTCGCCCTGCCGTGGATGGTTGAGGCGGGGGGACCGTGCGAACGCCAGTTCTGGCTGGACGAAACCAAGACCGACCGCGTGTCATCTGACTCGCTGGAATATGTTCGGGAAGTGACGACCCGGCGATGGTACAAGGTGATCGGCAACACATTCGAGGGTGCTACTTTGAACGATACTTCGCTGGTATTATATTATTACGGTCAGAGCCGTTCTTTGATGGTCGGAGTCGAGCAAATCCGGGGCGAGGTCATCAAGATCGACACGCTGGAGATATGGCAGAAATCGGTGCGGGTCTGGCCGGGACCGTCAAAGAAAGATACTACCGCATTCATTCTTCCATTCCCGATTGACAGCGTGGAAATCTGGGAGAACGATATTGATTCGGGCGGGAATTTATTTGACGACCTTATCGGAGAAACAATCAGGGATTCAACCGAAGTCTATTGGGATACGGGGGACTTCAAGCCCCCAATGCCCGGCAAGCTGATAGTCTGTTCGGTAAAAGTCGTGGATTCGGCGGTTTGGTTTGATACCCTCGACCTATTCAAACCAAACGACACCACAGTCTTCGACCTTCCCTATCTGCAATGGAAAGACCAATTCGGGCGGACGTGGGAACTGGTCGCCGACAGCACGCCGATCTGGAATAGGCTAAGATCGGACGATAGTGGAACATCAATCGCAATTTGGATAGAACCAAAGATCATCGGCTGGGAACCAAAGTTGGTATTCCGGCTGGTGGAGGAGGAGAAATGAGTAAGTGTCCAACGTGCGGAAAGAATTACCCACATGGCTTACATGGTGGAATAGGAAAGGTTCTTGTATGGAAGCCCAAAAGAGATATGCTTTCGGGTACCCACTTTCATGGAGTGGTTCGTGATATTAAAACGGGCGAAGAAATTGGGTATGGTATTTATATTCCCTGCCCCACCTGCAAGGGAACGGGAGAAAAGGAGAAGCCATGACAAAGGAAGCACGTCGTGAATACATGAGGCGATATCGCCTGAATCACCCGGAAAAGATACGCGAGTACGATAGGCGTCATCGTCGGGTCGGGAAGAAACGATCCACCGGCGGGGCCGGGTTTGACTGGCGACAGAGAAAGAAAGACGTTTATCACGAACACCAGATATGCAGACTGCCGACCGAGAAAGCCTTGCGAGTATTTACCGGCGTTCTCGAAGGGCGGATCACTATCGTAGCATAGGGGATGCCATGACGGATGAAGAAAAGCATGAGATCGAGAAGGCGAAACGGCGTGAGTATTACCGGAAACACCCCGAAAAGTTTAACCGATATTCGGCTCGATACAATATGAAATCAACAACCAACATCCGGGGCGTGGCTAAAAGACATATTAGAAAGGAGGGATTTACGGCTCACGATTTGATGAATATGTCCGGCGATCCGTTGGCAATGACAATCAACAGGATCATTGCGGGTGAAGTAACCTTTACGATGTAGAAAGGGGGTGATCCACTAATCTAATTAAGCGAACAGTTTTCTAATTTCCTGTTAATAGAAAAGCCCCCGGATTTGGGGGCTTTTTGTTTAGTGGGAGGCGGGCACCGTAGAAAGGCATCGGAGAGTGACGGCCCCGCCTCGCCGGGGAGGTGCGGAATTATTTACTGTACTTGGCGGCATAACCAGCCGCGAATGTCAAGGCTCCCCTAATCATCATCCCATCGAACGGCTCCAAGAAGAAGGGCAACTTGATACAGTCGTCAAGAAACTTGACCAGAGAATCCATCATCTCTTTGTTTTCAGAAAGTTGGCCGATGTCGTCAAGAATTAGCCGGACTTTCTGAATCACATAATTAGCCAGACCCAGTGTCTTGTCGGCCTTTTCTTCCGGGGGGCATAGTTTAATAGCCTCAACGTACTGAGTTATTTCCTTGATGTCGATGTACTCATTCAGGGCCGCAAGGAATTTTTCTTCGTCAAATTTGACATTAACCATGACCATTTTCCTTCCATTTTTTGACTCCGGCCAGACCTGCCGCCAGAGCCGCTATACCAAAAGTTTCAGTTGTCATCAGCTTCAAATAGGCCAGCGACCAACCATAGGCCAGTATCGCCATGATCGTCAAAAACGTCCGCCAGCCCAACGGTGCAAGCTTTTGCATCATTTCACCCATATTGTAACTCCTTAATATATCAGGCTTTCTTCAAAGCACTTCTCTTCGGCCTTATCTATGGCGTCGTGTACGCAATCGGGGGCGTCACCGACATAAAACCGTAGCCCGCCGTACTTGACCTTAACGTCGAAGATCGCTACGTTGTGCTCCTCGCAGAGCCGGTACAGTTTAGTAATCTCATCTCGCCATTGTTCGGGCATACCCAGTAGAACGTCCTCAAGTTGGTAATCGCCGCCATACATATTCTTGACCATTACTTTTTCTCCAACTTCGGCCCCGAATCTTCAAAGACCGTCTTTACGATATTGACCACAAAGGTCAGGGTCATTTGGCTTTTATAGGTCGGGCGGTCGTCCTGTTTTTTGCGGGTTCTCTCGATCTCTATGGCCTTGTCGCAGTACCAAGCCACCTTAGCCAGATGGTGCGGACCATCCCCGTTGTTGTACCTCGATCCACGAATAACCGCCCACCACCACTTGAGCATATGCCCGAACATCTTCCTGAAAATATAGGACAGCTTCATGTCACGCCACGGAGTCTCTGGGTGCTTTTCCTTGCTTCGCGTGTCCACTCTGTCTATCTCGCACATGAAGTGCGGGCCCATGCTTGCCATACTATTTCTCCGTTTCCTTTTTGACCTTCTTTGCCAGCCCCTTCATAGCCTTGTCTACCTCGTCCCATTCGGTATTGAACACCACGGCGTACTGGCCCTTGCCGACCTCGATAGTGCCAGCCCCGCGATAGAAGGCAATCGGACCGGGGAAATCAGCCAGCTTCTTGGCTTTCTTTTCATTTTTTGACATATAAACATTTGCCTGAGTCGGTCTTGGGGTTCTATGAGCCATCATATACTCCGATAAACCTTGTTTTCCATGCACTCTAAGGCTTGGTGTACCCGTTCCAGTAGAATCACGTCGTGACGGTTGTGCTTGGCAATATACTCCAGAGATTCAGGATGTCCCAAAGCTGCCAATCTCCATATTTTACCCGAGAGGGGGGTCTTTTTGATGCCCTTGACATTACAGGCATCGGCGATTGAGTCAAGACGATTAGAGTGGAGCTTCAACTTGTTTTTGGCAATCGGCCAAGTATCCATAATAAATTTATCAAAGCGTTTGGGGAGTTGATCTTGCAATCCATGCGCGACGGCTCTCGTCCTTATAAAGGGAATATCAAATCTACGGTCAACCCCCCAATGGGTATAGAGGACATCGTATTTCCCAAGAGCAACAAAGAGTTCCTCGATCAATCGCTTATCCAAATCGTAGTTGAAAATTTCTTCTTTGGTGATAATGGAACAGTCAAAATTGTTGCTTCCGCGAGGTTTAATATACCAAGTCAGGATATACCCAAAGTCGGCGTTCAGACTGGTCGCCTCGATGTCCAGATAGCCGATTCGTAGGTGGGACATAGCCGCTTCTCTGACCTTGACCGAGCCGTCCCGTTCGTGTTGTCGCACTTTATGGCGCACCGCATCGTAGCTTCTGGCCGGATTGATCGCATGGACGCGCTGGTACAAAGTCGGTAACGTCCAGACGGTCTTGAAATAGTGGTCGATTAACTTTTCTTCTTTGGTTGACCAGAGGCGGTCAGTGGACTCAACGCCGTTCTGGATATTGTAGTAACGGCTCTTGAGCGTTGATGCCGGAATCTTGAGGAGTTTCGCGGCCTTTGCCTTGTTGCCGCCCGATTCCTCTATCGCTCTGATTATTTCACTGTCTGATACACTCAAAACACCTCCCTATTGATGCCAATTACAATTACGACAAAACTCCCCATATCCTAAGTCATCTAATGCCTTAGATCGACAAATAGGACATCGACCAATCAACATTAAAACATTTGATTTGATATACTTATACACTCAAAACACCTCCCGGATGTTTATGGTTAGCTCAGGAGCCTCGGATTCCCCGGCCTTTTTTCAGACCGGTCCACACTGGCGACTTTGTACCGAGGGACGGGACAAATTCTTGGAATAACAAGAGCTTGGTTTTTCATCATTCCTATATTCGCCTTTATCGAGCTTTCCAAGACTCCTCCTGAGCTTGCATAAATATAACATTTTTTACAGCCACCGTCAAGTATTAAATTGAGTCATCGTCAAACTCGATATGCAGGTGCGGGTCGCTGTCCGGGCGGCGTTCGTTCGGTTCATACTCGAACTGGAATTTGCCCCGCGTCAGGCTCGACAGGGCCGTCAAAAACACCGACGCCTTGCGCTTGAGCGTCAAATCCCAGTCATACGTCCTCGAATCAAGGGCCTGCCACTTGGAATGGTAACTACCCACACTTTCCGGTCGGAATATGGAGGTTATCGTAAACTCCCCGGCGGTTGAATTAGGGTAGGTATGCTTGTGGATCAGGACTACGCTGTCGATGATATTGGCAGCCGCCCGGATCACCGGATGCAGGCGGCTGTCGTTAAACTGATCTGCCAGAATAGGTTCTTTGAATTTCATAGTCTACCACGTCATTTTGTGACTCGTTGAATCGGGAACCTCGTAGGTCTTTTCAAAGGCCGTGGAACCGCTTGGGAACCGGCCTACAACCTTGTACTTATTGACCGCCGTACTCCCGATAGTTGACTGAACGCAGAGCGTCCTAACCAGATCAAGATACCAGTAACCCACGCTGTCGGTTGTAGCCGACTTCTCGTAGCCGTCAAGCGCGCCGCCAACGCAACTGTCGATCATATTGCGCCCCGGCAGACTGGCCGTGATAACCCCACCATTGACCGGCTGACCGTCAATTCCGTACATATACCCATAGAGTCTGCAAAGGTTTGCAGAGCCGGGGGAGCCGACTGGAATATTGTAGCCCCATAGAGTATCGGTCTTGGCCGCAGCCGGCACCAGCACCGTGTCCTGAATCCAGCGGTAGCCGTTCCTTGTGGCCGCGCTGATAATCCACGAGCCGCTGTCCTGATTAAAGGTCACATAACCGCTGGTGTTGGTTGTCAGATAGCCCTGTAGCGTCCCCGCCAGATCGGTAATCCCGATAGGAACACCGGAGATAGCCGCGTCCGTACCGCTCGAATCAACGGCCCTGATAGTCACCGCGTAGGCTCCTTCACCGGCCAGATCGACGGTAGACGATATAGATTTCAGAACGGTATCGACCGTAGCCACGTACAACACCGAATCGGCGGTGAATAGCGCACTATCCTTCTGCTTGGCAACGTGATCGTCGGCCATAGCTGTCTGGACAGAATCTAATTGACTGATGAGTTGCGCTATAATTCTCCCCGTCACCGTATCAGCAACCGCTATACCAAGTATTGAGTCAATAATCTCAGCCGCCGTTAGCCCAGACGCCGCCCCCTGATAAGCCGACGAATCTTCAAGAACCCGATTGGCAATCGTGTCAGCGTAGGCCTGATGACCCAGTCCACCGATATTGGTGACGTTCGCTATTGTCAACGGCCCCAGATAAGATAGTTTAATTTCATCGAAAATAGCCGTATCAGCAGGCCCGCCAGCGTAAAGAACGACTCCGACGCTGAAAGTGTCTGCCGCGAGAAGTGTCAAAATTTTAGTGGATTGAAGTGTCCCCGTTTTTTCCGCGTTAATTATTAAACTGTCGTTCCAACCGCTCTCCGATCCAGTCAATCCCTGATCTATATACACTATCGCCGCCGCTCCCGGTGACCCCCCAGTTACAACAACCATCATACTGGCAGAAAGGCCATAATAGCCCGATTGTAACATTCCTATATTCTGGTAAATAACCATCGTATCTTCGCCGGACGGCGTACTCATGGAATAAGAATATCGTCCCATACCGAACGTCGATGCCGTCAGGCACTTAGAATCAGAAAAATATCCACCAGCCAACTGAGTCCACCGTTTAGGACATTGGGCCGAATCTTCTTCAAAACTGCCGTTTAGGATTATGTTGTTGTACCCGGTGTTAACTTTGACATAGCCATTGATATTGGCCGAAAGTGCCTTCCCGCCCGTCCCATCCAGCATAGTTTCAAAGTTGTCCGACGCCGTTGTATCATTAGAAATTGCAATTATATTGGCGTCGATTGAATTGTCGTAAGTATATATGTCCATATTGGCATCGGTAGTCTCGATATACCGGAAATATATCTTGTGCTTACCTATCCCGGTAGCCGTGAGAGTACAGATAATCATCGAATCCGACTCGCGGAAATTAGACGCGCTATCAAGTTCATCGGTGTCTATCTGGGTTCCATTCAGAAACAGTCTGGCCGTGACCGTATCCGGCCACATCAGCTTACTGCCGTCAGAATAGAAGGTTTCCCAGATAACATTTTCGGCCTGAACCGCGCCAGCCAAGACCATCAAAAGAACGATCAGCTTTTTCATTTTACCTCTATCCCATTATTAAAATGTATTCCATTACCAAAGTGAATCTTATTCGAGTCTGCCGCCGGAGCCGCGCTCACCACGCAGGTCACGCTGTCCCGGCCTACCTGATCCAGCACATTGACACCGACAAAAACTATGATATAACTCCCGGTGTCGGGGAAGGTGTACGGAAACGTAAAATCGACGATTGCTTGCGCTGGGACAAGAATCGTATCACCGACATCAACACTATCACTCGCCGGAGTCCAGACATAGCAATCGACCGAATCGATCAAGCTGTCGCCAGTTCCGCCAGTGGCCGTGCAATAAACAGAGTCAAGCAGGTTTTGCGTAGCCGTTACCGGCCCCATATCGCTCATAATCGGCGGTGCTTCTGGTGTTCCCTGTTCGGCCAACAATATCTTACCCTGATATGGTTTGACATAAAAGACCGAATCTCCGACAATGGCGGTGTCCCCGTCTATCTCAACCTCGTACCATATCTTATTGTTGCCGTCCTGTAAATTGATCTTGATGCTGTCGGTATTCCAGTTGTAAGTAGTCCCGGCGGTCGAACCAAATAAGACCACCGCCGTCGTATCTGTTCCGGCGGCGGATAAATAGGTCCGCCGCTTAACCCATCGGTAAGGGGTGTCGCCATACCAGCCGGTTCCACCATAATAAGCGTTCTTGGCGGTATCCGGTTCCGGGTAACCCAAATCCACAAGCAACACATCATGCCAACTACTGCCCCAATCTAAAGTTGACGACCCGTGCCAATATGTCCAGAATCGACCTTCGTTATAATTCTGTACGACCAGATAAAAACAGTAATGCGCCATATCCGCTCGGTCTTGACCCTCTGTAAAATAAGACGCAAAATTTCCATAATTCATGTAGTTGGCGTAAGTAGTATTTTTGTCCAGTATTAAGCCCGCAGAAATCTTCCATTGGGTATTCCAAAGTCCGGCGGTCCTATCGGGCTGTAACGCCCCTTCAAAGAATATACCGGATACATACTTAGCCGGAGCCAATGCCCTGCCGGAATCGGCCCAGTCCACATTCGCGAAGGTTTCAACTGAATCATACCCGTTGGCGGCGGCAGTTGAATCCAAGACCCACTTTAGTACAGAATCAATCATACAGGTTGATTCCAGAAAATACGTGGCCCCGCCCGTTTCGATATTGACATTGGTGTATCCGCAGGAAAAGTCTGCTCCCGCCGTTGGTCCCCCAGCAGTAGAATTAACCGTCCAATAAGAACCTAAGAATCCGGCATTTTTATACTGGTTATCCATGAAGATATAATTCATGGGGCCATAGTCACCACCCTCAACCGCCTGTCTTATAGATGATTCAAACGTGCGGCGGCGAAAGGCATAGGCGATAGCTCTGCGGGTGTCAGCGTTCTTCCCATTGGCAAACCACGCATAACCGGCTGGGTAAAAGGCCGTATCGTCGGCATCGTTGTCAAACGTCTGATAGGAGACGCGGGTTTTCTTGTAAACCAGAGTATCGGCCCGGTCAACAATTCGCGTTCTCGTATCCCCACGTCCATCGTTGGTCGTTTGCCATGCCGTGTCAAGCCAGTTCAGACAACAACTATCTACCGAGACGCCGATAGAGTCAAAATAATGGTCGATCAGCAAATAAAACCAGACTTCATCGGTGTCGGCTATTCTCTCGGCATATTGGGTATTCCAACTTGGAAGATCATATATCAGGGCATTGATTTCCTGAGAAGAACCATAAAACCCGGCCTTGAAATCAGGGTTCAATGTTTCCGCCGAATCAAGAACGCTGTCATATACTGCCGCGCCGACATTACGGTAATGGGTAAACAAATCCATGTGCTCCACCATCCATGTGATAGTGGAATCGCCCCGATATGTCCCAACGGAAGATAGATTGTACGGTGTTTTGTCCACCGCCCCCGCCATTGCCGGGATGAGAAGGCATAATATGAGAAGGATACGCTTCACAGTTTAACGTCTCCCAGATGAGCATTGCCGGGTTTCTTGACCGGAGCCGATTCGCTGATTGTCCAGTACAGCAAAACATGGGGCGCATAGCTGGTCGTGTCCGAAGTCACACCGGTCGCAGGGTCCTCAAGTTCCGGGGCATCAACATAGTTTTCTCGGATGTGCGTCAAGGTGCCCCCATCATAACAAGCATCAATTCTGACGCTGGACTGCAACCCCTTTAACCATAAACAAATATAGACAAATTCTCCATCTACAACCGACCCCGATTCAAGCGGTAGGGAATACCGTGTCCACGTAGCAGGCGATCCTGAGATTATAATCGAATCGTCAGACCGATCCTTCAGGGCGTCAATATCGCCGCCGGTAATGGTATCGTAAACCATTACATAAAGGGTATCGTCGCCATCAGACACATAATCTTTCGCCCAGAACACGATAGAATCAAGCGTTCCACTTGACGTTGCCTCAATTCCATAACAAAATACTGTTCCATCGGTGCTGTAAGTCATACCAGTATTATCGTACCCGGTCAAACATCCGCAACTATCGTCACCCGCCGAACACAAGGTCGGTGATGCGACGATAATAGCCATCACTAACGCGGCGAAATACTTGGTCGCCTTCATAGATATATTCCTCTTCTAAACATGATCCGATGATTATGACCCGCGCCCCGGCATCGGAGACCTCGGTCAGGTAGGCCGTAAAGCAAACCGCATTTAAGGTTAATAACGATCCACCGATGGAATCACTATAGGACGCCCCCCCATAACCCGAGTCGATGGAATTGTTTGATGCACAGAAAGCATAAGCATCAGCGACATTAGGCCGAAGTTGT
>Ga0208957_1000773_pt1 | contig 20408 bp, 39 predicted proteins | sample RifOxyA1_FD_184029 | JGI IMG/M metagenome (GOLD analysis project Ga0208957, IMG submission 184029) | Groundwater microbial communities from Rifle, Colorado - Rifle Oxygen_injection A1 (SPAdes) | ecosystem: Environmental > Aquatic > Deep subsurface > Groundwater | place: Rifle, Colorado, United... | reverse complement strand
TTGTTCATACTAGTAAAGTTCCCAAATAATATTACGGGCTTCATCGCCTGTATTTGATGTATTAGTAGAAAAGTTAATTGTGAAAGAAGTACTAGAAAGTGCCGTAAGATTGGCAGCTACCCGTACGGTTCCTGCTGCATTATTGAGTGATATAATTTTTCCAACACCAAAACTGGAATTAACAGCAACCGCGTTAACACAATTATCTGAAACACATCCAACTGATTGAGTAACAAAATTCGTGCTTGCGGTAGAGGTTGCAGTTCCTAAAGATGAACACATTACTTCTACCGCCGTATCCGTAGTTCCCGAACAACTGGAATTAGCGGTAATGCGCACAAAAACAGGCGTCCGGCCAAGAGCGTGAGAAATTATCATATTGCCAGTAAATCCTGGTGCCGAAGTCGTTGCGTTGGTTACATAAGTCCCATCAAAAGTAATCCCATTCGGCATTCTAAATCCTGTAGTTGAGTAAATATCTCCTGCGGCGGATATGGTAGCTCCAGGAGTTGTAGTGCCAACACCAAATCTATCATCGGTTCTACTAAATACTCCCAAAATAGCGTTATCACCTAAATCCCTCACATAAAGAGCGTTGTCGCTTCCATCTAATTGAAGTCCTACCCCAACAGAGTTGCTTCCATTTTCGGTGAAATTAAGCGCGGAGTCGGTATTAGATGTTCTGGTGTCAATAATTACCGTAGTAGTTCCTGAAGTAGTTTTAAGAGTTGTAGTTGCGCCGTTAAAAGTATGGTTACCAGTCCAAGTGTAATTTATTCCTTGATCCACCGCTGATGTTTGCCAACTTGGATAAGCGCCACCGCCGTTAGAAGTTAAAAACTGCCCCGTGGTTCCTGTAGAAGAAGCTACCGTTATTCCGTTAGCTCCATTTCCTAATAAAACCTGATATAAAGAAGGCGAAGTTGTACCCGTGCCTTGTCTAGCTACATCTATTACCGAGCCGTTCCAAGTCCCAGAAGTTATTGTGCCGACAGTAGCCAGCGAAGAAGCAGTTGTCAGTCCTCCAAGTGTTGTTATGCTTGCTACCGAGGTTGTGCCTACTTCTATTTTCCCTGTGTTTAAGTTAGAGAAATTAGTGTTTATTGTGGCACGAGAATCTTTTATAGTATCGGTACCTGCGATATTTGTAATGGTTACGCCAAGTTTGTCTTTTGAAGGCATCCCAAGCCAATCAAGGGGCATGTAATTGTAAATACCAAAAGCAGTTGTGAGAACCGTTGCTACTGTTATTAAAATATTTGTTAAAAATCCCATTAGTCAGCGACTGAACTATTTGTTAAAGTTGTCGTATTAGCTGCGTCTTTTTTGAAAGGGGTATTAGGATTATCCCAAATTCCTTCAGCTTCATCCCAAGGAATATCCATATCGTCAAGGGTTACTCCAGAACCAGCGAGAGAATCGTTAGTAAGTGTAGTCGTATTAGCAGAATCGTTTGTGTAACTTGTACTCATTTGTTACTATCTTGCGATACAGTAATTCGCCCTCTGTCATCTCGATTTCTTAATCCGTAAAAATTTACTAACTCTTGTTCTTTTCGCGCAATTTCTTGAAAAATCTGGTTAGTGTTTTGTTTTCCATACGCAAGTCCATAATCATACGAAGCCCACAATGGAATAATGTCGTGAAACAAAGAAGCGAATCCCGGCTCACTAGCAGAAGACCCCGTATCGTCAGAAAATTTATTGTCCGAATAATCAAACAACAAAGGCGTGCGAGTAAAGTAAATCCGCAATCCAGCTGATTGCGTATAGTTAGGAACGGGGAAAAGAAATAATCGTAATCCGATTAGTTCATACTCTGTCGGAGTGCCTGCGCTTGCTTTGTAAGCTCCCGTTCTTCCTGTAGAAGGTGTAGTTTCGCCTAGAGCGATAGCAACATCAGAGCCGCTTACCGAGGCAAGTTGCCCTGATGCGCCAGCGTTAAAGGTGTTTCGTTTAAGATTTTGCTGGTCTATTTGTATGAGCCGTTTCCAGCTTCCGCTAGAGTTCTTAATCTCTATGCGGTCAATGGTTAAATAAGTGCTTGCGAGAGTGTATTGCTGTTGTCCCGAAGTCAGTGCTGCGGTGGCAGTAGGAAGGTTTGTGTAATTACTATCATCATACTGCCACTTTGAATCACTGCGATTAATAAGCGAAACAACTCTTTCTATTGCGCGATTTACCGCCAAAGTTAAGTTAGCCGCTGAATATGAACTACTGCTTGTTCCTGTGAGAAAATAAACGCGATTTTGGATATCGGCGAACGAAGCCATTTATTTCCAATTAGCCATTAAAACTCCGCTGAAGCAGCGCATGAATGTTCCCCATCAGGTAAAATGTTCCCTCCTCCTGAAGTTGATGTTGCGTTTATGATACAACGAAGCGCAAAGAATGTATCATCCCCAAGATTAAGAGAATATATTGCCGTTGAAGTCGCTGGGTTATCTGCAGTAAGGCTTAGCCCAGAAGTTACTGAACCAACAGTTGTTGCGGCTGCGTCTCCTGTTGAAACTGCCGCAGCGGAAACTAGTTTATTAAATTGATACCAGTCTGTTCCGTTAGGAGAAACCTGTACCCGAAAAGTCGTGGTTCCTGTATTTCCTCGTCCCGATGTGTCTCCGCGCTTTAAGTACATAGTTACTTTTTTCGCTCCAGCGATCACAAATGCGCCATTATCTCGCGTCCCATTAGAGTCAAAGTATGCGGTCATATTGGTCGAAGTTGCTCCCCAGTTTGTATTTACCAACATATTAGTAAATATGTTTCCTGTAGTAGTCGCGGTAGAAGTAGCAAAATTGCCGGTAAGAGCCTGTGCGGTACTTGAAGCAAAGAAATTAAAATGCCGAAATGTGCCTTCTGAAATCGGAGCTTCCTTACTCACAACTCCAAAAGCACGCTGGGAATAAATAAATACTCCCAGCGCAACCAGAAACACACCAATCGCAAGCAATACTTGTACCCGTCTGTCTAGTTTGTGTGTTTGCATAGTAGTAGTTTAGAGTTCGGTAAATTCAAATTGACATGTTCCGCCAAAGAGATTGCCTTTTCCGCCTTGTGAAATTGTTCCGCCGCCAGCGTTCTTCGCGTGAATTACTACGTATTCATTTGGAGAAACAACTCCGTTTCTGTCTAATTTATCTCCAAGAGTTGAAGTCGTTGTCGAAGCAGTAACTAAATACCAACCTTGAGTATTTGCTGCTACAAGAATCGGGTCTCCGCGAAGCGTTGAAGTCGCTGCCGCAATAGGTGGTGCATAAGGGATAGTTGTATCTTCAATCATTACATAAACAGCTGTGCTGGTACCGGTTGTAATTTGATAAGCAACTTTTGCTGTTGAAGTTGAAACAACTTTTTCTGAAACGCACATTGTGCTGGTTGCCGTTCTAAGTGTTCCTGCTTGATAGACCTTTTTTAATCCGCCTACTCGCAAATAAGGGTACGGAATATCGGGGCCGACTAAAGCGCCCAATTTTGAGGAAATCTCATTTGCCACATCTTTTGCTGTAGGCAAATTCGGAGATTTTAAGACCGCAAATCCAAGCACAAGTATCGCAACAACCACTCCCGCAAGAACTATATTTTTAGTTTTTTCCATTTCTGTTGTGCTTAACTAATAATTATTCTTTTATGAGAGCCTTGTCGATCAACGCAATTCTCTCCTTAAACTCTTTTGCCTTATCTGCTCCAAGATTAGGAAGTTTCAACGCTTCTTCATATTGAGCTCTGCGCAAAACAAGCCTCGTAGGGTTTCTTTTGAGCACGTATTCTTTGAATACGATATCTTTGTCATGAATAGGTACTTTAGACATATGTTTTTTAGATTCTGGTAGGGATAGGCGGGCTAGAATAGTGGTAGTAGCCCGCGTAACCCCACCAGAGGTAAGGTTAAACTAATAAATGATTATTAATCGCTTTAATTTGGTTAATAAAATCTTGATATTCGAGCGTTCCTTTCATAAAGTTACACGTCTTACAACAAGAAACTACGTTGTAGGAAAAGTAACCGACCAAACTACTTATCCTATCAAGACCCATAGCTTCAGATTTATTGCAATAGTGGCAATTTGAAAGCAAGAACTTCATAAAATCATCTGCAGAAAGAGAAAAATCATATCCTCTAACTTTTGCGCTGGCTTTATAAGATTGAAGTTTCCCTTTTGGTGATTTTCTATATTTACTAGATCTAGCACGGATTGCTTCAATATTCTTTTCCCAATATTCTTTCGAAGCTAACTGTATTGCTTCTTTGTTTGCTTCATAATACGCACGAGATTGCATAGGTCTAACTTCAGGGTGTTCTTGATAGTATTTCTTTTTACGCTCGCTTATCTTTTCTTTATCTTTTATGCCTCGTTCTTTTTGATACACTGCCAACTCATTAGCGTTTTCAGCTGCGTACTTTTTCATGTATTCAGCTTTTTTTGCTTTTTGTTCAGGAGTCAAAACTTGCTTATATGTTTCCATATAAGTTTTGTGATATTCCTGTCTTTTTAATAAGTCAGCGTAAGGCATATTACAACATTAAGCGATAAGAATGTCAACGACAAGGTCAGTTTTTTGCGCCCACAATTTAAATCCTACATACCCATAGGTAGCAAATTCAACACCCGTCTTGAGTGTTACGCCCTTTTCTTCAAAGCGAAGTCCGCCCGGTTGTGCATAGGTAGAAACTCCCTTCACACCAAATACTCGGCGACCATCGTTAGACCAAGTCGTTGAGCCAGAAATCGTCGTTGTGGTTTGGTCATCAAAGGTTCCTGTCCGTACGACATAAATATCCACGCCTCCATAGTTAGTCGCAAATCCATTGTTCAACGCTAAGTCAGCAAAACTAAAACCACTTGACATTTGCGCTTGGAAAATCCCGGGGATATCAGTGTTTTGAACAACCAAGAAAAGACCTTTATACATATCAGCGTAACCAGAAACCAGGGCAACAAGATTTGAAATGATTACATTGATATTTGCCGCTGTCGTGAAACCTCCTGCAGGCGTGGTGTAGGATTGATTACCTGCTTCTAAAAGGTTATTTAACACGAATTTATCTATTGCTAACGCAACTGCGTATGATTGTTCCTCGGTACGAACTCTAAACAAATCATAGTTGGAAAGAAGTCGCTCAAAGTCATAGATGTGCTCTCCATAAGTAACTTCATCGGTAACTGTGAGCGTGTCTTCTGTAGTTGTCCACGCCGTTATAGCGTATGAACCATCAACCGCAGCTACAGAGGCCACGGGACGGTTGCTATATGGGTTGTGGATATAAAAACTATTAGAACGGTCGACTTCACAAATCTTCTCTGCAACCAGCGCTTTTTTAAGTATTGATTGCATTATGGCGCTTCGATATTTATTGCGCCATACAGAACTTAGTGTCTGTGTTCCTATTGTTGCTGCCATTAAAGTGAGATTAACTTATAATCCCACTATTCCTCGGAGTTACCGTTTCGATAGGGCAATCTTCCGAGCCATTTCCGCCGCAGCCAAAGCCTCAATACCTTCATCAGTTTCAGGGAGTTGTCCCTTACTTGCTTGAGATATTAAGTCCTCTGCGGTGGGGGCAGAAGCTCCTCTTGCACCCTTTGTTTGGGTTACTTGAGCGCTTCTGCGTTCTTCGTCTTTGGTTGCAAGAACTCCTTTTAGTTCGCCGTGAGCGTCTTTCACGCTGATATTTTTGAACTTTGCCCATTCGAGTACCGTGTCAATATCATCTTCGTGAACATCCGCTTTAGCGAGGTATAAAACATCCTTGCTTGTTAAGCCTTGCTCTGCTTCAGGCTCTTTCTTAACTTCTGGCTTGAGTTCTGGCTTTGGTTCCTTCACCCATTTGCCATCTTTTAAGATAAAACCTTCGGCTTTTTTTGCTCTTGCAAACAGTTGTTTATTCTGTTCTTTAAGAGCATCCATCTCTGGCGAAGTTTCCTGAACAGATTCTTCGCTAAGTTCCTCATTTGAAGAGTCGAGGTTCTCAATGTTTTCGTTTTCCATAGTTTTAAGAGGCTTGGCCTCAATGCCTAGTTAAGAGCTAGACACTCTGTTAACTTAATTATACTCTCTTCTAATAAATAATGCAACTATTTTGTCGAATCCTTTTTCTGTCGTTTTAATGCTTCTTCTACGGTCTCGGTTTTTTGAGATAAAGCCTGAAGTTGCATAAGCTGAGATTCAATGTGAAGAATCAAATCCCTCCGAGTCATAAAATACACTTTTACTTCTTCGGGAGTCATCGAACTAATATCTTTTATTGTCCACAAATCCACTACCTGCCCTACAGGAGCACTTGGATCGTATTCGGGCAAAAAGATTTTCCGCATCAATTTAAGAAGCTTTGTATTGTTCCCAAAGGTTTGCTCAATAACTGTTTTCTCCTCTGGGGTTATTCGCATTTCGTTTTTATCCATAAGTTTCCACTATTCTGTTAATGAGGCATTTTCGATGCCTTATGAATCTTAACCATTGAATGAATCTTTTTCGCTTTCTTTTGTTTGCCTGACTTGCTGTAACTGTGTTTTGACATTTTTTTGTAATTGACTAATAATATTGCGACCTTTAAAATAAATACTCGCCAATATGCGAAATTTCCACACTTGGGTCTACCCATATTTTATATCCATACTCCTGCGCTTTTTTACAAAAAAATATATCCTCTCCGGTCTGCATTTCAGGAGGGCCGAGCGTGAACCATGGTCTTGGAATTTTATCAAACACGCTCATTTTAATCAACATACATCCTGTTCCTGCGGCGTAAGCGGTGAATAGTTTATCAGGGATTTCTTTTTCGTGAGCGTTGGATTTTTCTGTTAAACAAAGAACCCAATCGCCACTTTCGTTTCTGTATTTATAGGGCGCTGCGATAATGTCCGCTTCTCTACTTAACAATCGTTCAAGCACATCTGCAGAGAAACATTGGTCTGAATCTACAAAGAATAAGTGAGTGAATCCTCCCATCTTCTGCGCGTCCACTACGATTTCCTCTCGATTCTTATGAACGTAACAACCCTGTTTTATTTGAATCGCGATAGTTGGGTCTCTTTTTACCAAAGAACACAGGGTCGCTACCGTTTTGGTTCTAATAAAATCTGCCGTTGGGACTCCAACACATATTCGTGGCTTCATCGAGTCGGCGCTAGTTCTGGTACTGCTGGTGTTGGTAGTTGCGGTGTACTGGGAATCTGTGAAAGTTCTACAGGGGAAATCCCTCCTACTAGGTTCATAATTTTCCTTATCGCTAACATCGCTACAGGGTTTTGCTGAATACCGGGCTGGGCAAGTGTCTGAAGCATATTCGTCAAAGTTGTAGCCATTACGATTTTATCCACTTGTTCATTGGTAACTCCTACATCGAGTTCCCATTCCAAGTCCTTTAATGCTTCTTTCCAATTTACACGAACCTGAACACCGCCTTTTGAGATTATCGGCGCAAAAGAACGCGAATTGCCTTGCATAGTTAATGCTTTACTGATAACGCTTTCTTCTTCCGCTTGGTTAAATGGCATCGGGTTTCTTCCATTCAACGCATCTTCAATAAAGCGTTTATTGTGATTTCGGATTGCTTGGTTTGGTATGTACATCGCGTCCACTTTTTTAATGTCGTGGTCTTCAAGAATAGCCATTATTTCTTTATCGGTATTCAATTTAGTTTTTAGGTGTGGAATAACAAAAGTACGGAGCATATCTTCTATCGCAAGACCTTTGTTTTCAACCATAATTTCAAAGAGGGAATTAGCTTGCTGAGTTAAAAGAGCCACAGTAGAATACGGAGTTCCTGAAGGCGGGGTTATGCCACGAAAAGCATCAGGAGTTGCGGTAAGTTCTTGGGCGAGAACCTTCCATTGGGTTGAAAAACTCTGTAACGATACGATATCAGATTTTGAGTTATTGAGTTGAGTTAATGGCTGATTGAGAGCGTGAATTAAAATGTCTCCTGTTTCAATAGCGTTTAATACGTTTCTCCCTACATAGTTCGGGTCAGAAGTCTGGAAGAGAAGTTTTGAAGCAAGGTCAAGAGTGTCTTTCATATTCTTCATTGTGTGATTTTGCATCCATTGAGCGTCAAACAAGGTTTCTACTGCGCCGATTGAAAGTGTCCGACCATCTTCTTCAATCAAGTGAGTAATCATATAAGGGTGTTTTGCTTCTTTTCCTTTGTAAAGACAGAAATCTTTATAAGTATCGGATTGGTCTTGAAGGAAAGAAATCACATGGACTTGTTGGGTATATGTCATCCAATCTTTGTCCTCGGGTTCTTCCAATAAGAGTGCAGAAGGAAGTTCTCCGTGGACTTCGTAGAGTTCTATGAATTCGCTTTGGGCGTCTATTTCCGTTCCTGATTGTGTTTTGCGCTTTACGAGTCCGTCAATAAGTTTTTCTACTACTTCAGGGTCGTATTCAGTAACTTTTCTTATTTGAGCGGGAGTCATATAAATCTTTTCAATCGTAGGAAGAGCGTAAAAATCTACTGGGTCTACGATAAGGCGGTTCCACGGAACTACCGATGCCTTTAATTTTCCGTCTTTTTCAACAAACTTCACAACCGCGGAACCGAATTGAGAGAGAGTTCTGCCCCAAAGATTAAGGAACACGCCAAATCGTTCTCGCTTCATCCAATCGTGGAGAAGAACGGTAGCCATAAATGCCAAGAAAGTGGTAGCGAGTTTATTGGGTCTGACTATAATGTCTTTTCGGTCTATGTCAGTAGCTCGGTACCAAATGTTTGTCGCGGCGGTAATAATGTTAAAAAACGGCTTATCTCTATTGAGAGAGTCCTTTTCTCCAAAGATATGTTTTGAGTTTATGTATGCAGTGATTTTCTCAATGGTTTCATGCATTGAGAAACTAACATAATCTCCTAGTTTGGTAGAACCATGGAGATAATTTTGTTTAGCGCGAGTTACAATTTCTGGGACTAATACTTTTTGCATTTATTTACGTGGCTTTCTCTTAAACCCTTTTGTGGCGTAATAAGCACGCACTTGCTTCGCCGTGTAAATACGCCCATGAGAACTTCTGTATTTGCCGCTTTTTAATTTCTTGAATGGCATACGAAAAACCGAGCCGCGAAACGCTCGGTTGGTACCCTGATAAGTAACTGCTAGGAAAACTTATCAGGGCGCCAATCGAACGCTCCGATTCCTAGCAGTTATTTTAATTATACTATATTTCTTTTTTTAATGCAAGAATTTTCTCTGGCGTCCAGTCGCAAGGATAGTCGAACTTTTTTATCAACCAACCAATATTTTGAGTTCTAGCCCAATCCTTTACTTTGCGGAAGGTATCTTCCACTTCGCCTCTGTTCCTGTTATAAGGCACCGCTTCGCCTTGTTTGTACCAGTGTCCCATATAGGCCTTTTTGGTTACTTTTACCTTGCCGCCAGAGAGCCAGATTTTAAGCGGAACCTCTAGTCCCATAAGTCCCCAACTCCCGAAAGATTCGTCTACAAGGTTAAGTTCAAAGTATTTCTTTCGAGAAACCATAAAGCCCAAGCCGTGAATACATTGGGTTTCGGCTATGAGTCCAGGTTTCTCTGGAGCCGACTTGAGTTCAAAATCGGTGTCAAACACAACTTGTGAAGTTAAAGGCTCGGGGTTCATTGTCCAATTCTCCACATCAAGGTCTCGCAGGTCTATGGCAAGCAAGTCGTTTTCATTGGCGTCTTCAAGCATAATACGGTCAAATCCTTGAGAGAAAGAACAGTGAGCGTCTATTTTTAGGAGATACTTGCCTTTCGCAATTCTAGCTAGTTCATTTGTTGTCGCTCGCTGACCTCTTGCTTTATCCGTATAAGTCCAATGGAGTTTTGGAGAGTTTTTACCAAATCCTTTAAGAACTTCATAACAACCATCCATTCCAACGATAACTTCAGTATCAGCTTCAGAATGCTCAAAAATATCCTCTATGGTTTTTTGAAGATAAGGTTCCGAGCGGCTGGGAATAAGCACTGATATACTCATCATAATGATTCTTCGTATTGCTTGATTGCTCTTAACATAGCATAGTATGCCTCTTGCTTTAATCTTGGCGTCCATTGCTTATGCTTATGTTCTTTACAGACATAATGGACAGGTTGTCCATTAAATGTATAATCTGCCACAAGTTTTGTGTATTTCTTGAAAACCATAGCAGAGCTAAATTTTATATCTTTTATTGTCATTTGCTTGAGTTAAATCTTTGGCGGGCAAAAGTTCTCGTAAATTGTTCCATGAGAATTTGTTTAAGATTTCCAGTATCATCTACAATTTGAACTTGATAAGCGCAGGAATCGATTACATCATCATATGCGCACATGGGAAATTGGCTTAATTCTTCTTCTAAGGCTCCGCAAGAGCGCTCTATGTGGAATATCGAACCGCTGGAATACCGAGGAATTAAACCGCGAATACGAACTTCTTTGCTTCTTTGTTTATGTTCCAACTCAACAATGGGAAGATAGACGCCTCGTTTCCGCTGTTCGCTGTCCAAATATGGCTTCAGACCTTCAAGATATGAGGTCTTCTCGATGCCTATTTTTTCGTAATGATTAGTTTGATACAAAGCAAAAATCGTATTCACAAGTTCCTCTGCGCCTATTCTTATTCTCCATGCCTTAAGGTGCCAGAAGTTTTCTTTATTAACTCGGTTATCACAGAATCCCGTATAATCGGATTGAGCTTTTTTACTCATAGCGGTATCAACGGTTAAGAATCTTCGACAGTTCATTTTTTCTACTTCATTTTCCGTTATATGTTTCAACCACTCGCCTTTGAACTCTTGGGCTTCAGTTAATATCGGGGTTCCTTGATACAGCGCCGCCCAATCATAAGGGCCGATAGTGCGTTTAATTTCTTCCAAAGTCTCAATTCCATAACGGTCTTGCCAGAGAGCCTTTCCTTCCGTAATAGCTTCGAATTTTAGCATTTTCGTTCTTGGTTGAAGTTCTGGGTTCGCGATAAGCATCCCCGCCAAATCCCCCGAGTGCCAGCGAGTTAAAATCAGGATAACCACTCCTTTCGGCTGAAGACGGGTAAAAGCCGTTGAAGTGAACCATTCCCAAGTTTTCTTTCTAAAGATATCAGATTCAGCTTCTTCGCGGTTCTTGATCGGGTCATCATTAAGTAAAATATCACAACCGCGCCCAGTAATAGCCCCGCCTACTCCTGCCGCGATATATCCTCCTCCTTGTTTTGTTCTCCAATGGCCCCTTGCTTGTTCGTCTTCTCTTAAAGTAACTTCAGGGAATATGGCTTTGAATGAGCTAGAGTTCATTTTTTCTCTTGTTTTTCCACCGAAGTCCTGCGCTAATTCTCCAGAATAACTCGCAGTAATAATTTCCTTTTCAGGATTCCGCCCTAAAAACCAAGCAGGGAAATCAATAGAACACTGTTGGGATTTTCCGTGGCGCGGAGGGACCGTAATAATAAGAATCTTATAGTCCCGATCTCCATATTTTTCGATATGTTCCAATTCCCTAGCTATAAGCTCGTGATGCCAATTAGGTTTATATTTAGGGTTTGTAGCGATTTCAAAATCCACTAAATTATTACGGGCTTGAGTAATTACCAATTTGTATGTTTCCGTAGGTTCCATAATATCCTAAAAAAATATCCTAAAAAATTTTCTAAAATTATTCTAAAAGTGGGGTGTTGGGGGAGGGGGTAGTATATTTAATAACTCATAAGTGAAAATGGGGCATAGGGGGGCTTATTCTTTAACGCATAGCGTACACGCCCTTTCTTCATTGAGCGTTTTATGCGCGGCGCGAGTGTGTTCTTTTTGGAATGATGTAGTTTCGGGGTTTAACACATTATGTATCATATTTGATACATTATGTATCACTGGTGGTCTTTCTGATACATTATGTATCACATTTAAGCCATTATGCCTCACTCTATTATAGAAAACGCGCGAGCAAACAGTGCTACAGAATACCTTGCGTTGTACTTCTTTGTTACAATGATCGCAATTATGCCGCATTATCAGCGTTTTTTAACAACCTAGCCGCTATCTCCCGTGCTTGTTCTGGTGAAAATATGTTTATATTGAGGGTTTTACTGCTTGGATCGTCTTGAAAACCACCGAGACGCTTGGCTACATAATCTGCGGCTCTCAATTGATTGTCTGGTGTTACCATCTCATAAATTATGGGACTATTCAATATACTTTTTACTACGTTATCAGCGTTGTCCAACGATATTCCTTCATCTTTTAACGCTATTTTTAACGATTCACTGCTTAATATCTTACCAGGTATAGCTTTTGCGGTGTTTTTGCTGTAACCATTAGATACCAACAATTCTTTGGCTGTTATCTTTATACCAGTTTTAGAATAGTTTTTTATTGCGCGCGCTAGGCCTCTCTGTTGGAAAGAAGGCCCACGCCGTCTATTCGGAAAGGTTCTTGGCATATAGCTATTATATCATATTACTTAGCTTTTTGGTAGTTTCTTAGGCAGTTATGCACAACATACGCACCTTTTTACTTGCGGGGCGAGTTTTTGGGGCTATAATATAAATATGCTTGCACGTTCCTAGTGCGAGCAAGTACATTAAAAAATAAATACAAAATATGACTATAGCACAATTACAAAAAGCATATGACTGTTTTAAACAGTTACAAATTATCGCGCACAGATTACACAAGCAAGACAAAAACGCTTGCAATTATGGATTGACTCCAAGACAAGAAAAAATGGTTAAGAAATTGGAAAACGATGCTGAAAATTGGGCACAACGACTGGGGTTTCATGCTTATCATCAAGGCGATCCACGAGGAGCAACGTTGTACCTTGTCGAAAAATTGGAAGTAGCGAACACAAATTATCACAATGGCGTCTGCATATACTGATATGAAAAAAACAAAATTGATTGGAAACATAATCCAAGAATCGAAAATACATCACAATATATCAATGTCATGGAATAAGATGCCGGACTATAGCGAGGAAGATTTAAAAGCGGGGTTTGATTGGCAAGACGAGGCGCAATTCATGATCGATGACTTTGTAGAAGAATGGGAGGAAAGGCCAGAAAATGACTGCGGGAATCGGAACCTTTGCGGATGCAATTCTGAAAAAAACAAGAATCACAAGCCAGAAAACATAAAAAAAGACGGAGCATGTAAAGTACATGATCTATGGCATATATACAGCTATGGAAGAATGGGGGCCACATTATACTGGGACAAATACTGGAAAGGGAAAAACAGTGGCTTTGGTTTCAAGTATGACGCGGATGAGCTAGAAGAAAAAAACATCGAGGAGCTTAAGAGAATGGGAAAAGAAATCCAAGCATATAATCGAGCAATCCGGGGATTAATGGAGGCGTTTTATAACCAGTGTGCTCATAGGCTTGAAGAAGTACGAGAAAACAAAAAAACAGAAGAGAAGCGGGAAGCATTATACCAAAAAACGAAAAAGGTTGTGCAAGATGAGGGTTTTATGAAACGATTAATCACTGATATATTATGAAACTTTACTACCACAAAACAGACGGAGGCGCGGAATATCTTATGGACACATTCATAGATTGGGAGCATAACGGCAAAAGCGGAAAAGAGGGGGTCATCAATGACGATACAAAGTACATCGTGCGCATTGATGGAGATATCACGAAAGATGCAGAGCTTACAGTTAAAGATGAAAAACTATCATGAAACCCCTTACACAACAAGAAACGGATCAGCTCCTTGTACTACTTCGCAAGCTATGGAAACAAGAAAACGGAGCGGATGAGCAGTTAAAACGCAACGCAAAAAGCCTTTTTGCTATTATCACCGCGAGATTATACGAAAAATAAACTTTTTTCACCCTAGCCGAATAACGCTAGGCAACAACAAACGACATTACTAGGATGCCGTTTTTTGTATTCGTTTTTCAATGACCATTAAGCGCAAAATCTGGGCGTAAAATCTGCGATGAGAAGGTGCAAAAAGCGAAAAATCAGGCGAAAAAGAAGGTCGATTTCAAGCCGCCGAATTGGGACGCAAGATTGCTGGAAAATGTTTTAAAATTTATGAGCTATTTTTATGAAAAGACAAATCTAGCTTCTTGGTGTATTATCATAAATCTCAAAATTTCTTATACGCGCTTTTTTATAAACAACCCTTGAAAGAGGAATACATAATCTGTGAAACATAGCCGTGTGTTCCCATGGCCATCTAAAATCAATCCATAACATTGTTCTTGTTCCGTTTCCTTTGCATATATCGGAAACCACCCTCACTGTGAGCATCCAAGTTTTATAATACATAATTGTAAAGATATTTTTCATGGCCTGTGCTTTTTATTTTCACTGCCCCACGATACATTAACTTATTTCTATATTTATCCCTCTCTCTTGTAAAATCCTGCGCATATTTCTATTATTCGCATTATCAATAATAACGCCTTTTTTCAATGGAAAATCATTCATTCCTGCTTCATCATACATTATTAATTTATTCCATTTACTCCCATCAAGCACATAAACCCCTTCAGGAACTTCATCGTCTCCTTGCCAATAAATATAATCTCCATGCTTTATTTTATTTATATTGGGTGGAAACCCCTCAATTATTTTTAGTGGCATACTCGTTTATAAACCCCTCTAAAAGAACATAAATAATTTCAGCTTTTCTTGTATCAGTTAATTCGCTTTTTTCTTCGATATAACTTATGGCGCGCCCATCTTTTAAGGAAATTTCTGCTAATAAATAAGTTTTATTGTTCTCTTTTATATCCCAGCAAGGAATACGACCAATTTTATAATCACATTTTCTTTCGGGCTTAGATATCATTGAGGTCGGTTTTTAATTTTCACTCGCCAATAAACTGCGTCAGATTTTATAGTTTCATTGTACGATTGATAGCTTCCAAGATGGCCGGCAAATAAATGATGTTGAGAACAGAGAGTTATTAGGTTTCTAAAATCAAGTTCTTTAGAGCCATCTACCGAAAAAGGAACACAATGATGTACTTCAAGGCGGTTGATTAAAGTTCCTTTCTTCCCGCACATTTCACATTCAGGGTTAGTTTCAATGTATTGTTTCCGCACACCAGACCACTTTGAACTCCTTTGGGCGCCCAATAAGCCGTCTCCTCGCCACCAATCAATAAAAATAACTTTTAAGCGTCTAAACATATGTTTGAGAATCTTGATAATTCTTAAAAGTTCTATAATTTTCTTGACCTTCTCTAGAGTCAGGCATTTCAATTTTACAATATTTACAACATCGCAAATTACCCTCACTTGTTACTCGACAATTCCAATCATCCCATTCGTGCTTTTCAAGCTCACAAGCTAAACCCTGTATGTATGCACGAAAATACGAAAAAGCCATTTTGAGATTTTGATATTGGCTCTCTTTATAATTCTGGTAATCTATCATACTATTTTCCGCAAAAATAGTAACTGCCAATCCATATGCCAATCCATAATGTTATAAAAGAAAGCAGATAGCTAATTAAAAAGAATTTCATCCCTTTGGGTCATCGTTATCTGGTAATCTATCCGGCCACACCGGCTTGAGCACTCGTGGAGTTTCATAGGGTTCATAGGGTTCCTTTTGCTTTTGCGCGGCAAAATAAGCGATAAAAAAGAAAAGAGTTACAAAAAGCACAAGAATAAATAAAAAGTAGCGCATGTCTTATTATAACTCTTTTTTAACTAACTTTCTAGTGTTAATAGTTGAGAGAGCGTCTTTAATCGCGGCTTGAATAAGAGCTTTTTCTTTTTGTGTCCATTCGCCGAGAAAGGAATATTCAAGACCGGGGTCGGTAGCACACTTGTGGCATACCGAGCGACTTGTTATTTTGCTTTCCCAGCGAAGACCGCAATGACAGAGTTGGTATTTCATAAATTAAGTTCTTTCTTCATATATAGTAAAATCTAGCCCCAGCATGCTTTTACGGCTTTTTCGTAGTAGTGACTTCGAGCTTCTTGTTGACCTTTGGCATAAGAGTTTTGGAGTTCAGTGCGGATGAAGTCTCGTAGCTCTTCTACATCTTGTTGTTCGCCAAACTTTAACTCCTCATAAGCAAAGCCGCCATTTATATTCTTTATTTTGTCCACAAACTTCTCGTCAAATCTTTCTTCCCAACTCTTTTCTTTTTGTGGTTCACAAATACACTTCTCATTTATTCCTTTATGTTGGGGGCAGTTTTCGTTTGGGGTCATACATTCACTGGTTAGTTGATAAAGGGGGTTCAAGTTTGATCTCATTTACTTGCCTGTATTCTGCGTAACCTCTATAAACTCTTTCAAAGATAAACTCTAATGAAAAATATAATGATTCTATATGATCTAATTCTGGTTGGTTTATTTTTATTTTCCTAATAATAGGAAAATTTAATTTTGCTACAAACTGTTTTAGAGGAATTATGATGTAGAATCCACCACTTGATATTAGTTTTGCCTTTTTGGGAAACTTTTTGTTCTTCATATTCTCTTTCTTTTTAATGGTTAAAGGTTAGGGGGTTAAAGAATTAAAATCTTTACTTGTTTTAGGTTTTCATTCCATTCTTTTGCATATTTTTCCGCGACTTTTCTATTCCAATAAATGGACATTTGTGCGGCGTGGCAACTTATCTCTTTTAGTGTTCATAGGGGGGTTTAGTTAGTCGGAATTAAAAACCCAACAAGTAAAGCAATTATCCAAAATGGCAACCATGCTATTGCTTGTTCTGGAAAAAGCCAATAAAAGTAGCCGACAAAAGCGAAGAAACTAACGACAATTAGAATAAGGGGAATTATCCAAAACAAATCAAGCAATCCAAACAATCGCTCTGGTTCTGGGTCTATCATCACTATTGGCTTTGAAACAAAACCATACTCAGTTCGTGCGTAGATACTTTCCATTTGTTTAATTTTGGTTATTAAGATTTTTATATGTTTCAATAAGTTTTAGATAATATTCTCTCGCCTTAATCGGAACACCTTTGCTTCGCCTACATTCCTCATAAAGTTTGTCTGCCGACTTTTTGCCTAGCTCTTGCTCAAGGTTTTTCCAGAATACTGCTTGCATGCCGCCAAAGAAGATATTGCATCGAAAATCTTGAAACTTTAATATACGAATATCATATCGCATACTTGCCCCTAATGCGCCCTTCGAATAAGCATGACCTAATTGCTTATTGGCACCCTGTAAATTTTTTACCCCACAAGTATAACAGCTAACATTTCCGCTCTTATCAGAATCCCTTTCTAAAACCACTTTCTTACAAAGTCCCCACAATTCTCGCTCTATAGATTTCATAGAACGCTCTTTAATTTTCTTTTTTAATACCATCTTTTTTAAGAACTCTTTTACATTCCAAAAACCAATTCTGTGTGAACTTTACAAATTCCTCCCCGCATAAACAAATACTGGATAATCACTTGTTTCTTCAAAACTCACGAAACAATCATTGCCATCTGCGGTTATGTTTTCATGGTTTTTATTTTCATCATCAACCAACTGAAGCCAACCATAAGTTATGTCTTTCAATTTAATTTCTCTTTCAACTTCCTCTTTGGTCTTCTCGCCAAATTCCATTTCGGCTTTTCTTATTTTTTCTAATGCCAAACTTTCGTATAATGCTCTTACAGCTATTACTTCATCCTCTCCAAGATACTGCGGTTTAATAAAATCCTTATATGCGTTTTGGATTTTCTCCTTATGTTCTTTTGTGTATTGTATGTGTCTTTTTATCATATTTATGATTTCTTTATTTCGCCATCCTCTTTCCCATCAAATTCATAGTCGACCTTTTCATCGGGGTCTAAACTTAAACTCTCTTTTCCTATCCACCAATAAATGTTTTCGGGGACAGCGAATAGGGTCTTTTTTGGGTTGCCATTCCAGTTGGCAGTAGGGACAGCGGAACATTGCAATTTGCTTGAGGAATTTCATATCGGAGTTAATTCTTTGTTTATCGTCTCTTGAAACTCACGCCAATCATAATGAGACAAAATTTTTCCTCCATATGTGTCTGTCTTTTTATGACAATCTACACAAAGAGTTCGTCCATTATCTACTAAAAATCTTAATTCCAGGAATAGTGCAAATGGCTTAATGTGGTCTGCTTGCAATCTTCCACCACGTTTTTTACACCAAATACAAGTATAATTATCTCTTTTGAATATGGCTTCACGCCATAATTTATATTCTAAAGAATGCCTTATTAACTTATTTATTGGAGTTATGCCTCCTTTCCAAAGATGGGTTTTGTTTCCTTTTTTTAAATTACTAATCTTTCGTCTTGTTTCTTCGGTATGTTTTTTACCTAAAAAATATTGATTATTCATCCAATTTTTACTAATTTTTTGTTTTGTTTCTTCAGAACAAATTCTTCCTTTACTTGCTAAACCTATTTTCATTTTTACTTCTTGAGTATGTTTTATGTCTTTACGACTAGGTGGTTTACGACCTATTTTTTTATTATAATCTGATATTTTCTTTTTATGTTCTTCCGAAAGTTTTTTGCCTTTATGAGCAATACTAATTTTTCTTTTCGTTTCTTCGGAATGAGGAATCCGTATTATCTTTTTTGTTCTTAAATAAATTCCTCTTGGCATACTTAAAAATCTTTTAATCTTTGATTTATTTCTTGTGCCCATAATCTCCAATCCCAATGAGGGTTATTGCATTTTCCAACAAACGGGTGAATAACTTTGTAGAGGTCATTAAGCACTTCGTTATTTTCGTCTTGATTGCTGGCGACAATAATCTTCTCCGCCGTTGCTAATACTGAACGAAGTTTTATGGGAGATACTTTTCTGAATGATTTGCTCATGCTTTTATCTTACTTCTTTGGTAATATAGTGTCAAGCAAAAAAGTGCGTTACCTGTGGATAGTTAAAATAGGGTTGACGGGCACTCTTTTAAAAGGCGATTTTCGGCTATTTTTATGTATTCGGGGTTTAATTCTATGCCGAGATAATTTCTTTTAAGTGTTTTAGCTACTATGGCAGTAGTCCCAGAACCCATAAAAGGATCGAGTACAATTCCGCCTTCTGGACAGCCAGCTAAAACCATAGGTTCAATAAGTTTTTTAGGAAATGTAGCAAAATGCGCTTCCGCAAACGGCTTAGTATTGATGGACCATACGGTTCTTTTATTCTTTCCATTAGGATTGTTCATTAAATTATGGTCTTTGCCTGTAGGTGGAATATATGTTTCACCAACGCCTCGATCTTTTTTTATTTTCTTGGCATAAGGAGTATTTTGTAAATATGGTTCTTTTGTATTATATTGTTTTTCACGGCGTAATGCTTTTCGGTAAGCAATGTCGGTAGAAGATGCAAGTGGTTCTAATTGTTGCTTAAAATAATATTTCCTTTGCATTACAAAGAAAAATATTTTTTCAAAATCAACAGTAAAGCGGTCTTTTACACTGGAAGGCATCACATTATTTTTATGCCAAATTATTTCATTTCTCAATATCCACTCGCGATTGACCATTTCTATTGCAAAACGAGAAGGTATTTGGCATAAACATTTATCTGGTAATGTGCTCCCCCTTCCTCTCCCAGAATATTCCTTTGTAATTTTTCCATCTTTCCCAAAACGAGTTATCTGTTTCTTTAAGGCCATAGCCTCTATTGATTTCTTATATTCTTCATCATTTTTCATTCTTTCTCCTTCCATGCCCCCAACATTGCCTTTCCCAATAGAGTGACTCGTATAAGTGTCTCCCATATTTATCCAGCATGTTCCGTCTTTTTTAAGAACTCTTTTTATTTCGTCAAAAATAATAAGAAGTTTTTTGACATATTCCTGAAACGTTTTTTCTAATCCTAACTGTGCTTTCATATTGTAATCTCGAAGCGCCCAATAAGGCGGTGAAGTAATACAACAATCAATACTTTCGCTAGGAAATATTTTTAATACTTCAAGAGCATCGCCACAAATTATTTTATTAAGTTCCATTGGCTTTTAATATAAACTGGGTAATTTTTTCTAGGCAATCGGCGCAAACTTTGAATTTTCTTTGAGCCAATTTGTCGCCTACTAGAATTATTTGATAGGGGAATTCTTCGTTCTCCTCATTCCTCTCGCCCATGAAATCGCAGAAGTATTCAGTTTTAATCATAGATAATTCATTATATTTTGTAATCTATTCGCTTGGCGTATTTTCCTGTATCGTTCAATCCTTGCTTTTAACCTTTGCGGCGGGTCTCGTTTTTCGCCGCCGTGAAGATGATAAAACTGGCAATTAGGGCATTTGTAGGGCGCATACACTTTATTGTTCTTAATTTCATCGTGTATGGCTTGTTTCCACGCGAGCCAAAGGTCTTGATAAGTAGCTTTTATGCAAGTCATTTTTTGTGTTTTTTAGCATATGCCCTCATTCTTTTTAAGCGACACTCGTGACATGTTGCAGGTCGCGTTCCTGCTATACGTTCTACTAATTGTTTGCAGTATTTGCAAGGTATGTTCATCGTTTTTTTGTTGTGTAAAAGAAGAACTTGCTAAAG